>LIDZ01014821.1_pt6 | contig 16326 bp, 16 predicted proteins | sample 644651 | NCBI WGS metagenome assembly LIDZ01 (sample SAMN03856242, study PRJNA289617) | food metagenome | isolation source: wine grapes on drying loft during traditional withering process | host: Vitis vinifera cv. Corvina | place: Italy: Gargagnago di S. Ambrogio di Valpolicella | collected 2014-01 | reverse complement strand
CGCATCGAGAGGCACCCGCAAACGGCCGTCGATCAGCAGCCGCAGCGGCGGCCTGGCTTCTATCGACGCCGTGGTCGTAGCATCCAGGCAGAGCTCTGCGGCGCGCACGGTCATTCGGGCGCCGTCCATCAGCACACTGTCGGCGCCGGTCAGTACGACACTGGAGCGCGCCCTTAACCTTTGCACGGCACTGCGCGCAGCAGGCCCGGTGATCCATTGGCTCTCACCGCTGGCCATGGCAGTGCGACCATCCAGGCTCATCGCCAGCTTGACCCGCACATAGGGCAACCCGTGCTCCATACGCTTGATAAAGCCGGGGTTGAGGGCACGTGCTTCGGCTTCGAGCACACCCGACTCGACGGCGATACCGGCGTTTTGCAAACGCAGCAGGCCATTGCCGGCCACCTGGGGATTAGGGTCTTGCATGGCCGCAACCACCCGGGTGACGCCGGCCTGAACCAACGCATCGGCACAGGGCGGGGTGCGCCCATGGTGGCTGCAGGGTTCAAGGGTCACATAGGCCGTAGCGCCATGCGCCCGCTCGCCTGCCTGGCGCAGGGCATGCACCTCGGCGTGGGGCTCACCGGCCCGAACATGCCAGCCCTCGCCCACCACCACGGCGTCGCGCACAATCACGCAACCGACGCGGGGGTTAGGATGAGTGGAGTACAGCCCATTGCGCGCCAGCTCGAGCGCGCGCCCCATGTAATGCCGATCGAGGATGGCTTGCTCGCTCATTTTTCCGACGGCTCGCGGGCCAGGCGGTCGATCTCTTCGCGGAACTCATCGAGATCCTGGAAGCGACGGTAGACCGAGGCAAAACGGATATAGGCGACTTCATCGAGCTTTTGCAGCTCTTTCATCACCAGCTCACCGACGATCAATGACTTGACCTCGCGCTCACCTGTGGCCCGCAGCCGATGCTTGATGTGCACCAGTGCAGCCTCCAGGCGCTCGACACTGACCGGGCGCTTTTCCAGCGCTCGCTGCATGCCGGCGCGCAGTTTTTCTTCATCGAAGGGCTGGCGGCTGCCGTCTTGCTTGATCAGGCGCGGCAGCACCAGCTCGGCAGTCTCGAAGGTCGTAAAACGCTCAACGCAGGCCAGGCATTCGCGTCGACGACGCACCTGTTCGCCCTCGGCGACCAGCCGCGAGTCGATGACCTTGGTGTCGTTGGCACCGCAGAAGGGACAGTGCATGGTGGCAGGCAACAAAAAAATGGGGATGGCCATGGTAGCGCATCCCTGCGGCAAGACAAGTCAAAGGCTTTGCGGTATACAGTCGATCTCGGTTTTTGTGGATCTGCCCATGTCATCTCGTCCGTTATTTGTCGTTATCCTGGCCACCTTGCTTGCCGCTTGCAGCAGTGAAGCGCCAAAACCCCCGACGCCCGCCACGGCGGCGCCAAACACGGCGGTCAGCAGCAAGACCATTACTGCGCCGCCAACGCCGCTGGGCCCGTTGCCGGTCTATCAGCGCGAGCTGACCGGGCTGCTGCTGGGTGTGCCCAATGGGGCAGAGGTAGAGCTGGCGGTGCTGGTGATCGATGACAAGGATCGCCCGCAAAAACTGCTTACCAGCGCCAAGATCACCGGTGATGGCAAAGCCCTGCCCTTGCAGCTGCGCTTCAACCCGGACGCCTTCCCCCTGGGCACCCGAGTCGAGTTGCGCGGCCGCGTGAGCCAGTCGGGGCAGCTGTTGCTGCACCTCACACCGGTGCGCATCGAACAGCCCACCACGCAAAACCTCGGCCAGCTGCAGTTTGTGCCGGCGCCCTGACCGCTCCTGCACCGCGCCCTCTGTAGCAGCAGGCCCTGCCGGCCACAGAGGCAGGTGCAGCGCCGCCCGTACTTTCAGCAGACCACCACAGCCTTTATAGTGGCCACCATTACCGATTTTTTCGAGATTTGCGATGAGCCAGCCAACCCCGTACATCTTCGACGCCACCACGGCCGACTTCGACCAACTGGTGATCGAGAATTCGTTTCACAAACCGGTGCTGGTGGATTTCTGGGCTGAGTGGTGTGCGCCCTGCAAAGTGCTGATGCCGATGCTTCAGCAGATTACCGAGGAATACCAGGGCGAGCTGCTGCTGGCCAAGGTCAACTGCGATATCGAGCAGGACATCGTCGCCCGCTTTGGCATCCGCAGCTTGCCCACCGTGGTGCTGTTCAAGGATGGCCAGCCGGTCGACGGCTTTGCTGGCGCACAGCCCGAATCCGCCGTGCGTGCGTTGCTTGAACCCCACGTGCAGATGCCTCCACCGGCGGCGGCCGACCCTCTGGAACAGGCGCAGGCAGCGTTTGCCGAGAGCCATTTCGCCGAGTCCGAGGCCATTCTGCAGAGCGTTCTGAGCGAAGACAACACCAATGCCCAGGCGCTGATCCTGTACGCCCGTTGCCTGGCCGAACGTGGTGAATTGAGTGAAGCGCGCACGGTACTGGATGCCGTCAAGACCGATGACCATAAAGCCGCGCTGGCCGGTGCCAGAGCGCAGTTGACCTTTCTAAGCCAGGCTGCGGATCTGCCCGATGCGGCAGACTTGAAAGCGCGCTTGGCCAAAGATCCCGGCGATGATGAGGCGGTGTATCAGTTGGCGATTCAGCAGCTGGCTCGCCAGCAATACGAAGCTGCGCTGGATGCTCTGCTGAAGCTGTTCGTGCGCAACCGCAGCTACAGCGAAGGCTTGCCGCACAAGACGCTGTTGCAGGTGTTCGAGTTGTTGGGCAACGACCACCCGCTGGTGACCGTCTATCGCCGCAAGCTGTTTGCTGCCTTGTACTAGGCACCGCTCAGGCACCTTTTCGCACATCTGTGGGAACGGGCTCTGCACGCGAATGGCATCAGCACCGCGCCGCTAACAAGCTCAGCGGTGCAGTGGTTCACGCCTTCGCGGGCAGAGCCTGCTCACACAATTAATCGGAATCAGGGGCGGTCAGGCTGGCCGAGCAGGTAGAGCACGCCATCCAGGCCCAAGGTCGAGATGGCCTGTTTGGCCGACTGGCGCACCAGCGGCTTGGCGCGAAAGGCCACGCCCAACCCTGCCAGGGCCAGCATCGGCAGATCGTTGGCGCCATCACCCACCGCCACTGTCTGATCAAGGCTCAGGCCTTCTTCCGCGGCCAGTTGCTGCAGCAGATCGGCCTTGCGCTGTGCATCGACGATCGGCTCGACCGCCACCCCGGTACACTGCCCATTCACCACTTCGAGTTCGTTGGCGAACACGTAGTCGATGCCCAGCCTAGCCTGCAATTGCTTGGCAAAGTAGGTAAACCCCCCCGACAGAACTGCCGTCTTGTACCCCAGACGCTTGAGCTCGGCAAACAGCCGCTCGGTGCCTTCGGTCAAGCGCAGCTGTGCACCAATGGCGTCCAGCACTGAAATATCCAAGCCTTTGAGCAGCGCCAGACGCTCGCGAAAACTGGCCTTGAAGTCCAGTTCGCCACGCATCGCCCGCTCGGTGATGTGCGACACGCGTTCGCCGACACCATGGGCCTTGGCCAGCTCATCGATGACCTCAGCCTCGATCAACGTCGAATCCATGTCGAATACCGCCAAGCGCCGATTGCAGCGATAGCGCGAATCTGCCTGCAAACCGATGTCCACGCCCAGCTCATCAGCCAGCGCCAGAAACGCACCCTGCAATGCGGGCGCGTCAGCCAGCTCACCGTGCAAGGTCAACTCGACGCAGGCTCTGCTCAAAGTGGTTGTGGCTTGCACGGGTGCCGACAACGGCTTGATGCACTGCAACCGCATACCGGCCTGTTGCGCCAACTCGATCACCCTGGCAATCGCCGCCGAGGGCAGTTGGCGCCCCATAAGGGTGACGATGTGCGCTGGCTGGCGTTCCGCCGCCTGCCATTGGTCGTAATCAGCGCCAGACCAATCAGTAAAGCTGGCCCGCAGGCTCAGGCTCTCGGCGAGCGCCAGCACCTCTTGACGCAAGGCCACCTGTTCGGCACCCGCCACCTGGACCAGTACGCCCAGCGACCACGCGCCATGAATGACCGATTGGCGGATGTCGAGCACCTGCACGGCATGGCCAGCGAGAATGCCGGTGAGCAGCGCAGTAGAGCCCGGACGATCCTCGCCGGTGACGTTGATCAGGACGATTTCGCGCAAGGCGCACCCCCAGAGAGTAAAAAAATCGCATTCTACCCACTTTCAGTGACCATCGGGGGCACCCAGCGCTTTGCCACCCAAGGGTCGCTCGTTATACTGCGCAGCAACTTCTCAGCCAAAAGAGCCGCGCTCAGTGAACCGGCCCACGCCAGTCAAAAACGATAACTTCTTCCTGCTGATCTTTCGGGCCCTGCGTCACCGCCGTGCACCGATAGCCCTGCGCATCGCCAGCCATAACGTTTTCCTGGTCGCCGTGGCCCTGATTATCTATGCCTGCGTGATGGGTTTGCAGTTCAAGCAGGCCATGCACGAGCAAGCCGATGCACTGGGCAAGAGCCTGGTCATGCAAACGGCCACCTCGGCAACCGAGTTGCTGGTGTCCAACGACATCCTCAGCCTCAACGTGCTGCTCAGTAACCTGGCGAAAAACACGCTGGTGGCCCACGCGGCCATCTATAGCGCGGACAACCGCTTGGTAGCTGAATCCGGGCAGCGGCCCAAAACCGGCCTGCTGGATGCTAGCGGCGGTGTGTATGAGCAAAAGATCACCTTCCAGAACGTCAACGAGGGCACCCTGCGGGTCAGCCTCGACATGTCGCAGTTCATGCAGCCGCTGCTGATCAGCCTGCAGAGCATGGGCATCCTTGCCGGTATTCTGCTCGCCCTGGCGCTGGCCTTCAGCCTGCGCCTGGGCCGCAACCTGTCGACGCCGCTGCTGCAGTTGCGCGTGTGGCTGCGCCATATCGACGAGCACACCCCGGCCATCCAGCGCCAGGACGAGATTGGCGACCTTGCCCGTCAGCTGCACGCCCAGTACGCGCCAGAGCCCGCCGAGCCCGAGTACGTCGAAGAAGCACTCTATGAGAGAGACGACGACGAAGACGACGAGCCGCAGGACGCCTATCAGCTGCGCAATCTGCGTGATCCGCGCTTCGACGAACTGGCTGCCGTCCCGACCCAGACCAAGGCTGCGCCGCGCCGTTTGAGCGCGGTTGAAGACGACGAGGATGACGACGCCTTTGCCGACCTGCACGAGCCGAGCCTGGGGCCGGCCGATCACATGCCGCTGTCGGTAGCGAAGAATATGCCGACGCCGGTCGCGTCCAGCCAGCCTTCCCATAACGCCGTGCTGGCAGTGCAGCTGGGCTCACAGGAGCAACTGCGCCGCTTGCCCCGCACGCGTCTGCTGGAATTACTGGACCGCTACCGTGACTGCCTGGATCAGGCTGCATCGCTGTATCAGGCGCAGTTGCACACCCTGAGCGACGGCAGCTCGCTGCTGTTGTTTCATAGCGACGACAGCGGTGAGGATTACCTGACCAATGCCATCTGCTGCGGTGAACTGCTGCGCGCCCTGGGGCATCAGTTACAGATTGAGGTGGCCGACAGCGGTATCACTCTGCAACTGCAACTGGGCCTGGTGCTGGGCGAAGGCCTGTTCGGCATCAGCCAGATCGACCTGCTCCTGACCGACACAGCCCAGGATGCCCTGGCCCTGTCGCAGCACAGCCGCAATCTGTTGTTGGTGGAACGCAGCATCAACGACAACGCGCTGATCAAGCAACGCGCGCGCATCCGCCCGATTGCCAGCCCTGAAGGCGCGTCATGTGTGGAGCGGTTGCTGGAGCCTTATCCGTCGATGCTCGAGCGACAGTTGGCGCGCATGAGTGATCGTCGGGTCAAGGGTTGAGGATCACGACGCAAACCCTCCTGGCACTGTGCGAGCACAGCTTGCTGGCGAAAGCGTCAGCACTGCTTGCCCCTAGCCATAGAGCCGCCCACCGGTGAGCGGCGCCAGATCGGCATACACCGTGGGGAGGCCCTAAGGTTGTCGCAAGCCGGGCCGGCCTCTTCGCCAGCAAGCTGTGCTCCTACGGGGTACCCAGATAAAAAAACCCGCATCCATGAATGCGGGTTTTTTGTGGCCAGCCATCGATCAAAATCGATAGATTTCCATGTCCGTGCGAATCGGCGTAGCCAGGGGCATGCGCGGCTTGTCGTCCCTGGTGGGCACCACGGCAGCCTTGCGGGGCTCCTGGGCCAGCGCAGGCTGGTTGGCCAGAGGCTTGACCGCCACGCTGAGCTGCTCGGCCAGGCGCTGCAGCAACACGCCCTGGGCCTTGACCTGCGCTGCCGTGCCACCGCCGTGCTTCTCTTCCAGGTGGACGATGCGGTTATCCCGCACCAGGCCACGGCGGTCGAGCAAACGCCACCGAGCGTCGAGCACCGCAGGTTGGTTATCACCCGAATCCAGACGCGTGATGGACAACTGCACCTGCACATCCGGCGTGAAATTGGCCGGCTTGGGGCCCAGCGACACCTTGGGGCTGTCCAGGCGCCAGGCCAGCTGACGCACCAGCAACTGGTCTATGTCCGAAGACAAGCTACCTGCCCAGCGACCATCGGTGGCCACCTTCAGGCTGCCGTCCTTTTGGCGCTGCAACAAGGTCTCGCGTTGCAGATAGTCGGCAACCGATACCGGCCCGAGCATCACCGACATACCGCTCGTCGCCTTGGGCTGAGCCGGGTTGCCGCTATCGAGCTGATACAACGCCACCGGCTGATGCAGCGCGCAGCCAGTGAGGCCGAGCATGCCGATCATCAGCAAAGCGAGTGGAAGGCGTAGAAAAGTCATCATCCCATCCAGGCGGCCGCCACAAGGCTTGCCGCAGTAATCCTGTCGAAATTCGTCGAGGAGCTCGGCCACGCCGACTCCTCAAGGGGCCATATCATCCGCGAATATGCGCCACGACTCCAGTGCTTCTATGCCAATGCGCCAGCAACCGGACGGGTTGCCGCCTGCCCAGCCTCAACCAGCGGTTTCCACCAGCAACGCATCGACCCGCTGAAAACCCCGCGGCAGCTTGTTGCCACGCCGCCCACGTTCGCCCTTGTAATGTTCCAGGTCGTCAGCCTTGAGCGATAGAGTACGCTTGCCAGCCTGCAAAACAAGGGTCGAGCCCTCGCTAAGCACTGCCAGATCGGTGACATATTCTTCACGACTGGCGACCCGTTCACCGGGCACCCCAATGATCTTGTTGCCCTTGCCTTTGCCCAGTTGCGGCAGGTCGCTGACCTTGAACACCAGCAAACGACCTTCGGTCGTCACGGCGGCCAGGTAGTCCTGCTCGCGGTCGAGTACCGGTCGCGGCGCGATCACTTTGGCGCCGTTGGGCAGGCTCAGCAGCGCCTTGCCGGCCTTGTTCTTGGCTTGCAGGTCTTCGCCCTTGACCACAAAACCGTAACCCGCATCCGAGGCAACCACATACAGGGCGTCATCTTCAGGCAGCAGCACGCATTCGAAGCTCGCCCCCGGCGGTGGCGTCAGGCGCCCCGTCAGTGGTTCGCCCTGGCCACGCGCCGATGGCAAGGTATGGGTCGGCACCGAGTAACTGCGCCCGGTGGAGTCAATGAACACGGCGAACTGGTTGGAGCGCCCTGGCGCCGCCACCTTGAATCCGTCCCCGGCTTTGTAGGAGAGCCCGGTCGCATCGATATCGTGGCCCTTGGCCGAGCGCACCCAGCCTTTTTCCGAGAGCACCACGGTGACTTTTTCGTTGGGCAGCAGTTCGTTTTCCGACAGGGCCTTGGCTTCGGCGCGCTCGACGATGGGCGAGCGACGGTCGTCGCCATAGGTTTCGGCATCTTTGATCAGCTCGCTGCGCACCAGCTTTTTCAGCTTGGCTTCGCTGCCCAACAGGGCCTGGAGCTTGGCCTGCTCTTTGCGCAGTTCATCTTGCTCGGCACGCAGTTTCATTTCTTCGAGGCGCGCCAACTGGCGCAAGCGCGTGTCGAGAATATAGTCGGCCTGGATTTCGCTCAGCTCGAAACGTTCGATCAAGCGGGCTCGCGGGTGCTCCTCGGTACGAATGATGTGAATCACTTCGTCCAGGTTGAGGTAAGCAATCAGCAAACCGTCCAACAGGTGCAGGCGGCGCTCGACCTTGTCCAAGCGAAAACGCAGGCGTCGGCGCACGGTCTCGGTGCGGAACTCCAGCCACTCGACCAGCAACGCCCGCAGGTTTTTGAGCTGCGGCTTGCCATCCAGGCCAATGATATTGACGTTGACCCGGTAGCTGGATTCGAGCTCGGTGCTGGCGAACAGATGCTGCATCAGCACTTCGTGGTCGACCCGGCTGTTGACCGGGATGATCACGATGCGGCACGGGTTTTCGTGGTCGGATTCGTCGCGCAGGTCGGCCACCTGAGGCAGCTTCGAGGGCTTGGCCTGCATCAGCGCCGCGATTTGTTCGAGCACCTTGGCGCCCGAGACCTGATGCGGCAGCGCGGTGACGATGATGTCGCCGTCTTCAACGTGATACACGGCGCGCATGCGCACCGACCCGCGGCCGGTCTCGTAGATCTTCAGCAGGTCGGCGCGCGGGGTGATGATTTCGGCCTCGGTCGGATAATCCGGGCCTTGAATGTGCTCGCACAGCTGAGCGACCGTGGCTTTGGGCTCATCGAGCAGGCGCACGCAGGCGCTGGCGACTTCGCGCAGGTTGTGCGGCGGCACGTCGGTGGCCATGCCCACGGCGATCCCCGTGGTGCCGTTGAGCAAAATGTTGGGCAGGCGCGCCGGCAACACCAGTGGCTCCTGCAAGGTGCCGTCGAAGTTCGGCCCCCAATTGGCAGTGCCCTGCCCCAGCTCGCTGAGCAGCACCTCGGAATAACGCGACAGCCGCGCCTCGGTGTAACGCATGGCGGCAAAGGATTTCGGATCGTCCGGCGCCCCCCAGTTGCCCTGGCCATCGACCAGTGTGTAGCGATAGCTGAACGGCTGAGCCATCAGCACCATGGCTTCATAGCAGGCCGAATCGCCATGGGGGTGAAACTTGCCGAGCACGTCACCCACGGTACGGGCGGATTTCTTGTGCTTGGAATCGGCATCCAGCCCCAACTCGCTCATGGCATAGACGATGCGCCGCTGGACCGGCTTGAGGCCGTCGCCGATGTGCGGCAGCGCGCGGTCCATGATCACGTACATGGAGTAGTTGAGATAGGCCTGTTCGGTGAAGTCAGCCAGCGACCGGCGTTCTACACCGTCCAGGCTGAGATCAAGGGAGTCGCTCATGCGGGCCTCATCATTGTGTGGTCTGGCGCAGCAGCATGTTGCCACCGCGCTGAGTAAATTCAAGTTGTCTCAGGGCACTCATGCCCAGCAGCACCTGGTCGCCCTCAAAGCCTGGGGCCACCACGGCGCGCACGTCTCGCAACACGATATCGCCCAGTTTCACCTGATCGAGCTGCGTGCGATAGCCCTCGCTGCGGCCATTGGCCGTGTTGATCTGCACGGGGGCGCCGCGCCGCAAGGTCAAGCGGTTGGCGATAGCCACCGGGATCGATACGTCGGTTGCCCCGGTATCGAGCATGAACTGCACCGGCAGATCGTTGATCATGCCGCTGGCCACGAAATGGCCCTGCCGGTTGCCCGCCAGTTTGACTTCGATATAGCCCTGGCCGTGTTCGGAGTCGAGATGCGCATTGGGGTTGGTATCTTGTTGCTCGCGCCCGGCAAAGTAGCGCGTAGCCAGAAACAACCCCGCGATCCAGGCCACCATCATCAGGATTCGGCCAGCACGGCGGCCGGGCGGCGCGATACTCAAGGGCGTGCCTCCCAGCCATCCGCCGGGGCAGCGAAGCGCCACACAATAGGGCGGCGGTCGCCGTCGCCACGGGCCCAGTCGTTGTTGTCGTTGCCGATCCAGGCGCCTGTGGCGTCGATCACCAACGCCTCGGTCACGCCGTAGGGTTTGTCATAGCGGCGCGCCGGGGTCAGGGCGCCGTCGGCAAACGACCAGCAACGCTCGACTTTGGCCGTACGCGCGTCGCGCCGGCAAATTTGATAGGCATTGCGTTCCAGGGTGTAGAGCTTGCCGCGAAAATACGACAAATCGGAAAAATCCTTGACCAGCTCCATCCCCGTCGCCGCAGCGGCGGGCGGCGTTTGCTGGCCGTCTTCGCTGAGCAGCACGCAGGCGCCGTCGCAGCTCCAATCGGCTCCAGCATGCTTTACATAAAGCAATCCGCGGCGTGAGCGCTCGGCGGCCAACCACAACTGATCGCCCGCCGGGCTGATCGCCAGGCCCTCGAAAATAGCGTTGAAATGCGCCAGCAGCCCGGCGGCGCGGGCCTCACGAACCATGGCCGGATTGATCGGCAGCCATTGCGCCACGCCGCTTGGGGTCACCTTGAGCACCTGCGCATGGGCCTCGCTCACCAGGTAGCGATTGCCCGCCGCATCGCAACTGATGCCTTCGAAGTCCAGCTCGCCGCCGCGCACAAAGGAGATGGCCCACGTGCGCACGCCCATGCCCCAGCTCAGGCCATTGGGCGGTGGCGTGGGGACGCTGAACAGCTGGGTTTCGGCGCGCCACACGGGCCGGCTGATGTCGAGCCGGTAGAGGCGATCATCATCGCGGTCCGATTCGGTGTACAGATCGCCTCCGCACAGCGCCAGCCCCGAAAGGTTGCCGCCGCGCATACCTTCGACCGGGTGCTCGGAGAGCAGGCGCAGCTCCTCTACCGGGGCAGCCGTTACCAGCATCGGGGCTATCCAGCACAGCGTCATCAGCAGCGAGGCTGCCAACGTGTGCCGCATCAGGTCAGCACCTCGGCCAGGTTGCCCTTGGTCTCCAGCCAGGTCTTGCGGTCGCCGGCGCGTTTTTTCGCCAGCAGCATGTCCATCATTTCCGAGGCCTTGGGGTAGTCCTCAAGGGTTAACTGCACCAGGCGCCGAGTGTTGGGGTCCATGGTGGTTTCGCGCAACTGGGGCGGGTTCATTTCACCCAAGCCCTTGAAGCGCGTGACCTGTGGCTTGCCGCGCTTTTTCTCGGCAACCAGGCGATCGAGAATGCCGTCTCGTTCGGCTTCGTCCAGGGCGTAGTAGATTTCCTTGCCCAGGTCGATGCGGTAGAGCGGGGGCATGGCGACGTAGACATGACCGGCATCCACCAGCGGGCGGAAATGCTGGACGAACAAGGCACACAGCAAGGTAGCGATGTGCAAGCCGTCCGAGTCGGCGTCGGCGAGGATGCAGATCTTGCCGTAGCGCAGCTGGCTGATGTCAGCCACACCGGGGTCGACGCCAATGGCTACGGCGATATTGTGTACTTCCTGGCTGGCCAGCACTTCGCTGCCGTCGACTTCCCACGTGTTGAGGATTTTCCCGCGCAGGGGCAGGATCGCCTGGAATTCCTTGTCCCGCGCTTGCTTGGCGGAGCCACCAGCGGAATCACCTTCGACCAGAAACAGCTCGGAGCGGGCCGGGTCCTGGCCGGCGCAATCGGCCAGCTTGCCAGGCAGTGCCGGGCCCTGGGTGATGCGCTTGCGTTCGACCTTCTTGCTCGCTTTCAGGCGCCGCCCGGCGTTGCTGATCGCCAGCTCGGCAAGCTGCAGGCCCAGCTCCGGGTGCTCATTGAGCCACAAGCTGAACGCGTCCTTGACCACGCCGGAGACAAATGCGGCAGCTTCACGCGAAGACAACCGCTCTTTGGTCTGCCCTGAGAACTGTGCGTCTTGCATCTTGGTCGAGAGCACGAAGGCAATGCGTTCCCAGACGTCTTCCGGAGCGAGCTTGAGGCCGCGCGGCAGCAGGTTGCGGTATTCGCAGAATTCGCGCATGGCGTCGAGCAGGCCTTGGCGCAGGCCATTGACGTGGGTGCCGCCCTGGGCGGTGGGGATCAGGTTGACGTAGCTTTCCTGCACAGCGTCGCCGCCTTCGGGCAGCCACAGCAATGCCCAGTCGACGGCTTCCTTGTTCCCGGCCAGGCTGCCACAGAAGGGCTCTTCGGGCAGGCGGATGAACTCGCTTACGGCGTCGATCAGGTAAGAACGCAGGCCGTCTTCGTAGTGCCACTCGACCTTTTCGCCGCTGCTCTTGTCTTCAAAGCTGACCAGCAGGCCCGGGCACAGCACGGCCTTGGCCTTGAGCACGTGTTTGAGGCGGCTGATGGAGAACTTTGGCGAATCGAAATATTTTGGGTCCGGGGCAAAATACACACTGGTGCCGGTATTGCGCTTGCCGACAGTGCCGATGACCTCAAGCTCGGTGGCCTTGAAACCATCGGCAAAGGTCATTTCGTACTCGTTGCCATCGCGCTTGACCTTGACCCGCACCTGGTTGGACAAGGCGTTGACCACCGAGATGCCGACCCCGTGCAGGCCGCCCGAAAACTGGTAGTTCTTGTTCGAAAACTTGCCGCCCGCGTGCAGCTTGGTGAGGATCAGCTCGACCCCGGATACGCCCTCTTCGGGATGGATATCCACCGGCATGCCCCGGCCGTCGTCGCTGACTTCGAGCGAATGATCGGCGTGCAGGATGACCTGGATGCTCTTGGCGTGGCCGGCCATGGCTTCGTCGACACTGTTGTCGATGACTTCCTGGGCGAGGTGGTTCGGCCGGCTGGTGTCGGTGTACATGCCCGGGCGCTTGCGCACCGGGTCGAGGCCCGAGAGGACTTCGATGGCGTCTGCGTTATAAGAGCTAGCGCTGGGATTGGCCATGGGGTCTCGTCGTCAAAGTGGGGTAAACAATCATCATCGGGGCACCGAGGTGCGGCTCGGTGCCCATGCAAAGCTCAAGGTGCTGCGAAATCTATCCCTTCCCACGCCTGCGCAGCAATGCCGGCGCGGGCGAACAACTGCGGCAGATGCTCGGCGAAGCCTTGAAACCCATGGTCGCCACCGGGTTCGATATGCACATCGCAGCCTTGGTAAAACCGTTCGGCCTGGCGATAGTCGAGGGTCTCATCGCCGGTCTGCAGCCACACCTGGAACTGCTCGGCGCTGCGCGGTGGCGGCACCTCGAGCTCGCGCAAGGCATCGATATGGTCCAGGGTCAGGTCCCACGTCTGGCCATTGTAGTGGTTGGTCTGGGTACCCAGATAACCGTCGAACAGCGTATGGGGGTTGACCACCGGATTGATCAGCAACGCCTTGAGGCCAAGGCGCGTGGCCAGGTGGGTTGCATAGTAGCCGCCGAGGGAGCTGCCGACCAGCAACGGCGCGCCCACTGCGGCAATATCAGCCTGCAACTGGGCGATAGCCTGGCGCGGGTGATGGTGCAACTCGGGCACCCGCAATGCCTCGCTCAGACCCATGCGCTGCATGGCGGCGCTGAGCTGCTGCGCCTTGAGCGACGCTGGCGAGCTGTTCAGACCATGGATATAAAGAATGGAAGCGGACACCGTAGCCCCCTGGGTCACGTGGCAAAGGCGCTCAGTCTACAGGGCCAAGGCCGCCATGTGGGAATGGCAGGGATCAGTATCCGTCGCTGGAAAAATCGGGCTTGAACTGATAGCCCTCGACCCGCGATACACCGGTGTCGATCGTGCCATCCGGCAACAGCCGCAGCCAGCGATACCCCGGTGGCAAATCATCAAGGGCAAAATCATCGCTGCGCGGTTTGAACTGAATGCAGGTCGACGGCGTGGCCAGCAAGCGCAGATCACCCAGGGGCTGGTCGATCTCCTGGTGGATATGCCCCCAGAGCAAAGCCCGGGTCTGGGGGAAGCGCTCGATTACCTCGAATAACGCCCGTGGGTTGCGCAAGCCAATCGGCTCCATCCACTTGCAGTCGATAGACACCGGATGGTGATGCAGGCAGATCATGTGATGACGCTGCGGCGCCTCGCTGAGTGACTGCGCCAGCAGCATCAGCTCGGACTCCGGCAAAAAACCCGGCACTGAACCCGGTACCGCCGAATTGAGCAGCGTGATACGCCAATTGCCGATATCGATGATCGGCTCCAGCAGATCTGTCCCGAGAGCGGCCTCTTCCATTGCCAGGGGCTCGTCGTGGTTGCCTGCAAACCAGCGAGTGGGCGCTTTGATTCGCCCGCTCATCTGTTTGAAGGCCTCATAGGACTCCACCGAGCCATCCTGGGTCAGATCGCCCGTGATCAGCAACAGATCGATCTGCGGTTGCTCGGCCAGCACCTTGTCGATGACCTTTTCCAGGCTCTCGCGAGTATTGAGGCCCAACAGGCGACCGTCTGCATCACCAAACAGGTGCGGGTCGGTAATTTGCACGATCAGCGGCGCAGCGGCTTCAGCAGAGGGGTTCGGCAAGGCCGTCTCCTTGAACGGATTCAGCTGGGATTATGGTAGGGAAGCGCCAAGGGGGCAAATCGGCCGACGAACAAGTGTTTGGTACGCTCAGCGAACGTATTCATGCTCGTGCCCGCACGCCAGGCAGTGGCTCAGCCATTCGCCCAGAAACAGGTTGAGCTGAGCCTTTTCGTCAGGCTGATGCATGTGGGCATTGGGGTACGGGTAAATGCTGCGAAACCGCCGCGCGTGCTCGGCGCTGACCACTTCGGCCATGCGCGCATCGTGATACACCTGCACTTCAAGGCACGGTACCGGCAGCCACGGCAGGCTGAGCTCCTGGCGGACCTGCAAGGTGGTGGTGTAGGGGCACGCCTGGATCACTTGCAGGGCGAGGATGCCAAGCATCTGATCGCCCTGGCTTACGGCAATACGACGCGAATGCTGCTGGTTGCGCATGTCGGGCAACAGGCGCATCAAGCGGGCATAGTTGGCCTCGCAGGCGGCCTGCAGCCCGACCAGATCGACCCGGTAGCGATCGCGCAACCTGTTCACTGCCATGACCCCCTGACTTCTTCGCGATTCAACGCCAGCCACTGGAGGGCGATGATCGTTGCCGCATTGATGATATTGCCGTCTTTGACTGCCTGATAGGCATCGGCGAAAGACCACACCCGCACGCGAATGTCTTCGGCCTCTTCTTCCAGACCATGCAGGCCGCCAGCGTCAACGGTGCTGCAGCGCCCTACATACAAATGCACGAATTCGTCGCTGCCCCCCGGCGAAGGAAAATATTTGGTCACCGGCCACAGGGCGGCCAGCGTCAAGCCGGCTTCTTCCTCGGCTTCGCGGTGGGCGACTTCCACTGGCTGTTCGTCGCGGTCAATCAGGCCCGCGACCATCTCGACCAGCCAGGGATTGTCGGTCTTGCCCACGGTGCCGATGCGAAATTGCTCGAGCAATACCACTTCATCGCGGATCGGATCGTAGGGCAGAACGCAAACAGCATCGTGGCGCACGAACAGCTCGCGCGAGATGGTGCGGCTCATGCCACCGGCGAACAGTTCGTGGCGCAACAGGATCCTGTCGAGTTTGTAGAAACCCTGGTAGCAGTGCTCGCGCTGCTCGATCTCGACAGCCTTGGGCACGGAGTGGTTCGCGTCAGTCATGGGTTTCCTCGTCATCAAAGCTAACAGCAACGCACCATCCTAACGCGCCCTTGGCTGGCGTGCAGCCCCCTTCGTCCATTTGCGGCTCTGGTGAAAATATGCTCAGCGAGGACCGGCCGGCTGGCCTCGCGCCCAGCGCTCCCCTACTATTGCGGCACACTATCGAGCTTAGTGGCGAACCGACTGCATTGCACAGAGTCGAATCAGCAAATTTAAGCAACACCAAGGATTCTCATGTCACCACTGCTCAAACTATCTGCATTCACCGCCGTGGCACTGAGCCTGGGCGCGTGTTCGAGCCTGTTTACCCCAAGCCTGCAAAAGCCGCTGACGGTCAAACGTGATGCCTGGGAGCATATCCAGCCCGGATGCGCCAACGCCGACTGCCCGCTGGTGAACATCGACACGGTCCACTTTCCGGACGAGCCGCAGTTGGACATGATGGTTCAGCGCCGCCTGCTGGACCTCACCCGTAGCTCGCCGGATGCCGCCAACACTAACTCGCTGCAAGAATACGAGCAGCAGTACCTGGCCCAGGCGCAGCCGCGCAACAGCAGTTATCTGCAGGCCAAGGTACGTGAGCAGCATGACGGTCTGGTGATCGTCGAACTGTCGAGCTACGTGGATGACGGTGGCGCCCGTGGCATTCCAGGTCGCGCCTTCATCAACTACTCGCGGGCCCAGCACAAGGCCTTGCGCCTGGACGACATGCTGGTACCAGGCCAGGAAGACGCCTTCTGGAAAAATGCCGAGTTGGCGCACCAAGGCTGGATGGCCGCCACCAAAGTTGGCGACGACCCCAAGTTCGCCCAGCAATGGCCGTTCCACAAGACCCCTAATATCGCCCTGACCTACGGTGCGGTGATCCTCAAGTACGATGTGAACACCATCGCGCCTTACGCCATGGGCCACATCGAACTGAAAATCCCTTACCCGCGCCTCAACGGTATTCTCAAGCCGGAGCTGTTTCCTGGCCGCGGCTGAA
>LIDZ01003658.1_pt1 | contig 16335 bp, 11 predicted proteins | sample 644651 | NCBI WGS metagenome assembly LIDZ01 (sample SAMN03856242, study PRJNA289617) | food metagenome | isolation source: wine grapes on drying loft during traditional withering process | host: Vitis vinifera cv. Corvina | place: Italy: Gargagnago di S. Ambrogio di Valpolicella | collected 2014-01 | reverse complement strand
ACCACCGGGATGTACATGGCGCCCCAGAAGCCGACGCCCATTTCGCAGCCTTCGCTCATGCCGCCGCGCTTTTGCATGAACAGCCGCGCGCAGATCAGCAGGATCATCGCGATCCCGACGCCGCCCACGTTGGATTTGACGCCCAGCAGCACGCCGAGCAGATCACCGAGAATCACCCCCGCGAGGGTGCAGATTGCGAGTAACGCCACGCCATAAATCACCATTGTTCTAATCCTCAAATTGCATCGTCGAAGTTGTTGTTTTTGTGTTCCTTCGAAAGCAGCAGTCGGTTTATGAGTGGCGGCGTTCCTCCTCTCGCGACAGCGCGCTGAGCGTGTCCAGCCGGGCGCCCTGGAAAGCGACGGCCGATCCTTGTTCGAAGACGCGGCGCGCCAAGCCCGTCAGCACTGTGCCCGGCGGCAGTTCGATGTGCAGGCGTGCGCCGCGCTCGTACGCGGTTTGCACCGTGCTGCGCCAGTCGATGACCCGGCACATGTTGAACGCCAGATCGTCACGGACTTTGTCGGCGCTGAGCATCGGCCGCGCGGTGCTGCCGCTGAGGTATTTGAGCGTCGGCGCTTTCACGCCCACATGGGCAAACGCATCGGCGAGCGCCCGCGCAGGTTCAGCCAGCAGCTCGCAATGGGACGGCACGCTGACCGCCAGCCGTTTGGCTGCCGCAGCGCCCTGCTCTTTTGCAAGCGCAGCGACAGCCGCCATGGCCTCGTCTCGCCCGGCAATGACGAACTGGTTATCGGCGTTGATATTGGCCAGATAGACCGGCGTCTCAACGCTGTGAATTCGTACGATCAGACCTTCGACCGTGGGTTGGTCGAGCCCGATCAGCGCGGTCATGCCGTAGCCCTGTGGATAAGCGCTTTGCATCAGCTCGCCACGGATTGCCACCAGACGCACGGCATCGGAGAAATCCAAAGCCCCCGCGATGACCGCTGCGGGATAAGCGCCAATGGACAAGCCCGCGACCATGTCAGGGGAGTTTCCATCGGCCATCAGCACGCGCGCACAGGCGACGCCGGCAATCAACAAACACAGCTGAACGGCTCGCGTCGATTGCAGCGCGGGGGCGGTGTCCAGCGTCAGGACGTCCTCGCTCAATGCAGCGCTCGCTTCCGCCAGGCACTGCGCGACCAAGGGGTGCTCCGGCAGCCCATGGAGCATGCCCGGCTGTTGCGCGCCCTGGCCGGGAAACGCCCAGAAACTGCTCATGCCGCAACCGCCTGCGCCAGCCAAGGGTTATCCACAAGCCGCGCGCCGTCTTCGGCTTTGAGCAGCACCTGGCGTGACGGTCCTGCCCATTCGCGCAGCGCTACGGCACCAACCGGGGTTTGCAGCTGAAGGTCGATGCGGCACACCGCGCTGGCAAGCTGCTCGACCAAACGAGCGGCGTGCTGGCGATCAAAGAAATCCGGGGTGCGCAATATCAGATCGAGGTCGCTGCCCGCGTGCAGCACCGGCACGCCACTCGCCAGCTCGAAACCGGCACCACCCGCAACGCCCCACGGCAGGCCGAGCGCGTCCATCACGGGACGAATCTGCTGCAAGGCGCGCAACGCCGGCCAATCAGCGTCAGCCGTCATGTCGATCAACGCCTCAGGCCGCACGCGCCGCTGCACATCGTCGAGCTTCATGTGGGTGGCGTAGCGCTGATCCCGGGACTGACCTCTCACGCCCACCGCTACCAGTCCTGCCCCGACACGAGCGCGGCGCACTACCACCGGATGACCCAGGCCGATGGCCTCGAACGCCCATGCCGGCGCGTCGATCGGCAACGCAGCCGCCGACAAACCCCACAACAAGTCGTGGGGCAGCACCGGCTGAAAAGTGTTCATCACCACTGCGCCCGCAACAGCTCGCGCACTTTCGACGACGCCGCACGGTTCGGCGCGCCCAGGCGTGTACTCAGGTCATTGGCCCCGGCCAGGGTGTCTTTAATCGCTACAATCAAACAGTCCTCAACCAGGGTGAGATCCGACGCCGTTGGCTGCTTAATCTCACTGACCGACAGGGTTTCCCAGAGCAAACCGAGGCTGGCGTAGCTGTCGATGTCGTAGGCCATCGGCGGCACGCTCGCGGCGAGTTTTTCCAGTTCTTCGACGCTGCGCAGCGTCACCCGCGCCGCAGAAGCCTTGCCCATGGCGTGAACCATAACGCCGGGGTCGCGCAGGGCAATCAGGCGATTGGCCTGATATCCGTGGGCGAGAAACGCGCCGGACATCGCCTTGCCCACCAACAGCCCGATCACCGGATGCCCGGCCAGTCGGGCCCGCGCATAGGCGTCGACCGCACCGGCCAGCGCTTGGTGAATGCCCAACGCTTCCTCGCGGCGTCCATAGGCCTGACTCGGTACATCGATGATCGCGATCAAGGTGCGCTTGTTGTCGCTGTCCCGATCCAGCTCGATGGCGCCTTCCACCGCCTGGGCCAGACCCCATCCTTCCAGCAATCCGACTTCGCCGTTTTGTGCGCGGGGAAAACGGTTGGCAGGATCAGCAACCACCGCCAGGAATCGCGCAGGACGATCACCCAGCGTACCGTCAGCCGCTTTGACCGATGCCGGAAGCCCCGCCACTTCAGCGGCGTTTGCGGCCAGCGCGTTGAACCAGTTCAATCCACGATGGGAGTAAGCACTCATGACCGGTCTCCTTGATAGGCAGTGCGCACCGAAGCGGGCTCGATCTGTTGGGCCGTGTCGACTTGAGCCAGACGTGCGAGGAACCAGGCGTATCGACTGCTGCGTTCCTGCTCGGGCTTGCCCTTGTGCAACAACGCCTGCACCTGTTGCTGAATGGCGCTGATGTCGTCGGCGACAAAGGCGTCCACCAGACCGCTGGCAAAACGTTGCTCGCCCCCGGTCAGGCTCCAGATGAAGGGCCGGTCGCGGGAATCGTATTCTTCGATGCCGGCTTCCTGCTCGATGACTTGCGGACCGTTCAGGCCCAGACGGGCTTCCTGGGTGACGACCAGATAACTGCACAAACCCGCCGCAATCGACATGCCGCCAAAGCAGCCGACGCTGCCCGCCACTACGCCAATCACTGGCTGATAACGACGCAGATCAACGATGGCCGCGTGGATGTCAGCGATGGCCGCCAGCCCGAGGTTGGCTTCCTGCAAGCGCACGCCCCCGGTTTCCAGCAGCAGAACGGCTGCGGTGGGAATGCCCTTGCGATTGTCTTCGGCGGCCAGTTCCAGCGCGCCGGCCATTTTCGCGCCGCCGACTTCGCCCATGCTGCCGCCTTGAAAGCCGCCTTCGATGGCGCAGATCACCACCGGCTTGCCCTCAATCGTGCCCTTGGCGATCACCACGCCATCGTCGGCCTGGGGCACGACGCCCTGCTTGGCCAACCAAGGGGAGACGAGTCGCGCGAAAGGATCGATCAGCTCACGAAAACTGCCGTTGTCCAGCAGTGCGCGGGCGCGTTGCCGGGCGCCGAGCTCGACGAAGCTGTGCTGCTGCAGAAGCCGCGTGCTGTCAGTCATGGCCGACCTCCTCGAAACCTTGCTCCAGGCGCAGCCGAACCACGCCCGGCGTGGCGCCGAAATCATGGATGTCGATGCTCATGGCCGGTGGCGTCTGGCCGTCAAACATGCGTTGAAAGAGGTTTTCCCAGCGCGCCGAACTGCCGTTGACCGACGTCAGCACCTGAATCGTCAGCTTGCCCGGCTGACCCGGTTCCAGGAGCACTTCCAGATCACCCGAACCGACACAACCCACCAGCGCGCGACCCAATGGCGGCTGCCCGGCGGGGAATTCAAAAGACAGGGTTTCCATGATCAGACGTTCCTCGTTGCATCGCCGAGCGCAGGCTCCAGGCGATCAATAAACAGGCAAGCGGCGAGCAGATCGGCAGCGCCGCCGGGGGAGGCGTTCAGGCTCAGCAGTTGTTGATCCAGCTGATTCAGCGCGCGACGGCCGCTGAGAGTCGCGCTGCCGCCGGCGTCCAGTACCTGCTGCGCACCGTGTTGCATGGCGTGCAGGCCTGCTTCACCGGCGCGATACAGCACGCAGGTATCGGACAGCGTGGTCATGATCGCCAACAGCGCATCGAGTCGCGCGTTCTGCTCGCCATGCCCGGCGGCGCGGCTGCGGAGGAGTTGCGGCAAACCGGTTTGGGTGACGGCAGGGAAACCCGCTTGCGCTTGCTCCCGGGCGCCCGTTGCGCCGTATTTCTGCGCAACGGCCTGGCCATGGCTCTGACTCTCGCCCTGATGACGATCGTCGATCAATGCCAGATGGCCCGCGCGTTGGCACAGCCCTTCCGGAGAGAGATCATCGGGGTCCAGCGCGGCAGCAGTGACCAGCAAACCCAATGCCCAGATCGCGCCACGGTGGGTGTTCACCCCATTGGTGGTGCGCATCATCGCGGCTTCACCCTCGCGACCGAGGCGGCCGATGGTTTCCCGCAGTGCCGGGTTGAGCTCGCCGATGGCGATGGCGGCGTCGGCCATTTGCTTGAACGCGGGCCACAGCGAGAGCGCTGATGCGTGCATCAGACCCAAGTGCAGATCGGTGTGGGCACCACTGCTGCGGCGATCGACCAGCGCCGGTTTTGGCGACAGGTCGGCTTCGTCGATCAGTGCATCCACGGCCAGATCAGCCAGGCGCTCAGCCAGCGAGGCCGAACCGGGCGCTGCATCGAAAGCATCGAAAGCTACGTTGAGTGCGCGCATCACCAACTCCTGAATTTCGCAGGCGGGTTGTACAAACCACCAGACCACTCCACCAGCTCAGCGACGCTCTTGGCGGCCAGCAGTTCGCGGCTGGCGTCGGTGCGACGAATGCCCAGATCCTCAGGCAGCGCAATCAGCCCTTCGCGGCGCATGCGGGCGGTGTCTTTGGGGTTGTGGCGCAGGCCGATGGAGGTCACCCCCGCCACGGCGGCGATCATGGCCTGACGCTCTTCAAGCGTTCGTGCCTTGTACAGATAGGCGATGCCTTCTTCGGTCAGCAAATGGGTGACGTCGTCGCCGTAGATCATGATCGGCGCCAAGGGCATGCCGCTCTTTTTCGCGACTTCGACAGCGTCCAGCGTCTCGACGAAAGTGGGTTTGCCGCCCTCCTGGAAAGTCTCGACCATTTGCACGACGAGCTTCTTGCCGCGTTCAAGATAGGCGTCCGGCCCGTCACCGCTCTGCTGGCGCATGTCCAGCCAGGCGGGCGTGGCGTGACGTCGGCCGCGCGGGTCGTGCCCCATGTTCGGCGCGCCACCGAAGCCGGCGAGGCGCCCGCGCGTAACGGTGGAGGAATGGCCGTCGCCGTCGACTTGCAGCGTGGCGCCAATGAACAGGTCAACCGCATACTGCCCGGCCAGCTGGCACATCATCCGGTTGGAGCGCATGGAGCCATCGTGGCCGGTGAAGAACACGTCGGGCCGTGCGGCAATGTAGTTTTCCATGCCCAGCTCGGTGCCGAAGCAATGCACGCTTTCGACCCAGCCGCTTTCGATGGCGGGGATCAGCGTCGGGTGCGGGTTCAGCGTCCAGTTGCGGCAGATCTTGCCCTTCAGGCCCAGGGATTCACCGTAGGTCGGCAGGATCAACTCGATGGCTGCGGTGTTGAAGCCGATGCCGTGGTTGAGGGACTGGACGTTGTGTTTCTCGTAGATCCCGCGAATCGCCATCATCGCCATCAGCACGTGCACCGGCTTGATGTGGCGCGGGTCGCGGGTGAACAGCGGCTCGATATAGAACGGCTTGTCGGCGACGACCACGAAGTCGACCCATGACGCCGGGATGTCCACCCGCGGCAGGTCGCTGACGTCATCCACCAACTGGTTGACCTGCACGATGACGATGCCATCGCTGAACGCGGCCGGTTCGATCAGGGCGGGGCTGTCTTCGGTGCTGGCGCCGGTGTAGATGTTGCCGGCGCGGTCAGCCATGAAGCCGGCCGAAAGCACGACGTTGGGAATCAGGTCGACCAGCAGACGGGAGTACAGCTCGATGTACGTATGAATCGCGCCGATTTCCAGCAGGCCGTCTTCCAGCAACTGGCTGATGCGCAAGCTTTGGGTACCGGCGAACGAGAAGTCCAGCTTGCGGGCAATGCCGCGTTCGAACAGGTCCAGATGCTCGGCCCGCCCAACGCTGGGCATGATCATGTGCAGGTCGTGGAGCTTGGCGGGATCGGCCTTGACCAGTGAGCGCGAAAGGAAATCCGCCTGCTTCTGGTTATTGCCCTCCAGCACCACGCGATCGCCCGGCGCAATCAGCGCCTCAAGCGCCGCGACAATCTTGTCGGTCGGCAGTACAACGCCATCGGCAAAGGAACGCACCAGGTCGAGCCGTCGCAGTTTCTCAGTGCGACGACGCGACCAGCGCGGGTCAAGTTTCGTTGTTGTGGTCATGCTGACTCCACGAGTTCGCTGTCGTGGGGCAGATTAGGAGGGGTTCAGGTGCGGCATCAATCAAGCAACTGGCGGGATCGTTACGCTGAGAGTAATGATCAGTCGGGCCAGTTGATCTGATACCGAGTGCTGCGCCCGCCACCTGGCAGCTTAAGCAGGCAGCCTTTCGCCAGCAGGTCTGCAAGATGCCGGGTGGCGGTGGCTTTACTGACTTTGGCGACGGCCTGGTATTGGCCGGCGCTGATGCCGTCGGCAAAACCCGAGTCCGGCTTCTCCGCCAGCAGGTCGCCATTCATCAATCGGTTGAGCACTTTGATTTGCTCCGCAGACAGGCCGTCATCCCGATGGGCTTGCCAGAACCTCGCCTTCGCCAACACGCGCTCGATACGCTGCATGGCCTGCTCCAGGGTGTGGAGCAAGGTCTGTAAAAACCAGACGAGCCATTCAGTGATGTTCAGGCCGCCGCGCTGGGTCGCTTCCAGAATCCGGTAATAGTCCTGACGGCGGGCGAGGATGCTCGCGGACATGGCGTAAAAGCGTATGGCCTGATGTTCGCCTTGGGCCATGGCCAAGTCAGTGATCGCGCGGGTCAAACGTCCGTTGCCATCGTCGAACGGGTGCAGCGTCACGAACCAGAAATGCGCGATGCCCGCGCGGACCAAAGGGTCGAGGGTAGGGTCGGCATGGCTGCTGTTGAACCAGTAGAAAAAGTCATCGAGCTTTTGCTCCAGGCCTTCGCGTCCAGGCGCCTCGAAATGCACCACGGGCCGGTCGATGCGACCGGACACGACCTGCATGGGCTCAGGCCCTCTGAGCGTTCCGACCTGAATGGGGCGTGCCGTCAGCGCGCTAGTGTCGGGAAACAACAAGCGATGCCAGTGCATTAGCCGTTCAGACGTCAGCGGCCCATCGTGTTGTTGAGTGGCGTCCAGCATCAGCTCCGCCAGACCTTCGCTTCGGGCAGTCACCCGTTCATCGCTGGCGAGCCCGAGCCGCTTTGCCAGCGAAGAACGCACCGACTCCACATTGAGTTGCTCACCTTCAATGGCCGATGAGGTGATGACGTTCTGCAGCAAGGCGTCCAGTTCACGCTCGACATTCGCGTCGGTGCCTGACGCACCAATCATCCCCAATAACTGACCCTGCGCCTGGTTGCAGGCCCGCAACAGCGGCGCCAACGGCTCCACGTCCCAGGAAAAGGACGGCCATTTGGGGTGTTGCCAAATCCATTTTGCTGACTGTTTCACCGGACGCCTCGGAGGAGTGTGAGCCGATTAGCCGTTCTATTCGGCTCACGATATGAGCCGAATATGCTGTTTATTCGGCTCAGCGTCTAGGAGGGATTTGGGGGGAAAGCGATATATATATGTACCGCAGTCGACCCTTTTTGACTGATTAAACTGTCTGCTTCACAAATTTGAAGTCTGATCCCGATGCCGCGACCGCCTGAATTGCCTTTTCCGACCCAGACTCCTACCTTTGAGAGCGACATATATGCCTTTCAAGCGCCCGGAGATCTCATGTCATCGACTGTCCTGTCATTTCAAGCCGATGAAGAAACAGTACAAACACTTGACCAGTTGGTCGGCGCCACTGGGCGTGATCGGCAATATCACCTTCAGCAAGCACTGAGCCGCTACCTCGAGGCCGAGAAGCACCAGATGCAGGCTGTCTCGGACGGCATAGCGGATGCCGATGCAGGGAACCTCACCGACATTGAATCTGTGAAAGCGAAACACTTCAGCCTGATCTGAGCCGGCTTCCGCTGGCAACTCCTGAATCCTTCGGACAGACACAAGTTGAGCACGCAGGAGATCAAATTGTGGGAGCGAGCTTGCTCGCGAAGAGGCCAGGACGGTCGCTAAATCTCCAGCAGCTGAAATGCAGTCTTCGTGAGCAAGCTCACTCCCACAAGGGCTGTGTTGGGCATGCAACCTGCGGCGGGTGACATGCAGTCCTGGAAGCGAGCTTGCTCTGGGCCGCATACGGACGAAAGGGTCGATACATCCACCAAATTTTCAGCGGCTGAAAAGCAGTCTTCGCGAGCAAGCTCACTCCTACAGGGGCTGTGTCCGGCATGCAACCTGCGGCGCTTGAGAGCCGGGGAATCGCTTACAAGCTCGGTGTCATCTGCACTAACCCCGCCTCAACCAACCACTCCTCCAACGCCACAAGGTCCGGGATCTTCGCCACGGTCTCGCCCACTTGCACCGCGGCCAGTTCCAGCTCGGCCAGCGGCACGTCGACATAACTGAGCTGGCTGTCGAGCTTGCACGAGCGAGGAATCCCTTGGGTCAGCAGGGCGATGAATTTGAGGTCAGGCCGGCCGCCGAGGGCGTTGAGCACGACGATGCGGGCGCGGCCTCCGACACGGGCGCGGCTGCCGCAGGCGGCTTCGAAGCTGAGCAGCGGCAGGCTGCGGTTGCGCCAGTTGATTGGGCCCAGGTACCACTGCGGTGCGGCGGGGTCGGCGACGCTGTCCTGATAGTCGATCAGTTCGGCGACCGCCACGTTGGGCAGCAGCAGGTGCCGGTCACTCAAAGGGATGAGCAACCCGGTCAGGCTAGTGAGCCGCGCCGTTTGCGTCGTCGTGTCAGACATGGGCGTGGCTCCAGTGGGCGATGCTTTCCAGCAGTGCGGCTTCCTGATACGGCTTGCTCATGTATTCGTTCACGCCCAGTGCCATGGCGTGGTCGCGGTGCTTCTGCCCTGATCGCGACGTAATCATGATGATCGGCAGGTGCTTCAAGGCGTCGTCTCCGCGAATCTTGCTGACCACCTCGAAGCCGTCCATGCGCGGCATTTCAATGTCCAGCAGCATGATGTCCGGGGTGTGCTCCTGCAGCAGCGCCATGGCATCGACGCCATCTTTGGCCGTCAGCACGTTCATGCCGTTGCGCTCCAGCAAGCGGCCGGTGACCTTGCGCACCGTTACCGAATCATCCACCACCATCACCAGCAACGGCCGCGCCTGTTCGGGTTCGACATGGCGCACCGGCGCATACCCCGCGACGTGCAGCGCCAGCAGCTTGGCGTGAAAGCGCCGGATGTGCGCAAACAGGTCGAGAATCAGCACCACGCGGCCGTCCCCGAGAATGGTCGCGCCGGCAATGCCGGGTATCGACGAAAACTGAGGACCCAGGTTTTTCACCACGATTTCCCGCGAGCCGGCCAGCGCATCCACCTGCACCGCGACCCACTGATCGTGTACGTGGACCAAAAGCACCGGCAGCGGCTGGGTCTGTGTCTGGCCACTCAGTTTCGGCGGATGACCGTTATTGAGCAGTTCGCCCAGATAGCGCAATTCGTAACTCCGTCCGCTGTACTCGTAGCGCGGCGGCACCGTGTGGTAACAGGTCTCCAGCTCGCTCGGCATCACGCGCACGATGCCCTCGATACTGTTCAGCGGCACGGCGTACTGCTCCTCGCCGCTTTGCACCATCAGCGCCCGATTGACCGACACCGAGAACGGCAAGCGGACGCGGAAACGCGCGCCCTCTCCCGCCCTGGAATCAATGACCATCGAACCGCCAAGGTCCTTGACCTCGGCGTGCACCACGTCCATGCCGACGCCACGCCCGGAAATCTGGGTGATGGTCTCGACGGTGGAAAAGCCCGCGCGCAGGATGAACTGCAGAATGTCGTGTTCGCTCAGCTCGGCGTCGGGACTGATCATGCCGCGCTTGATCGCCTTGCGCCGCACGGCCTCGAAGTCGACACCGGCGCCGTCGTCGCGCATCTCAATGACGATGTCACCACCTTCGTGGGCAAGACTCAGCGTGATATGCCCCCACTCGGATTTACCGGCGGCCAGGCGTTCCTCGACGCTCTCCAGACCATGGTCGACGGCGTTGCGCAGCATGTGCTCCAAGGGCGCAACCATGCGTTCAAGCACATTGCGATCCATCTCACCCTCGGCGTTGATGACGTCGAACTTGACCTTCTTGTTCAGCTCGCCCGATACCTGACGGACAATTCGGCGCAGGCGCGGCACCATGCGTTCGAACGGCACCATGCGCGTGCGCATCAGGCTTTCCTGCAGTTCGGTGTTCACCCGTGCCTGTTGCAGCAGCAGGGTTTCGGCCTCATGGGCGCGGGTGTCGAGGGTTTCCTTAAGGTCCATCAGGTCGGACGCGGACTCGAACAGCGCGCGGGACAACTGCTGCAGCTGCGAATGACGGTCCATTTCCAGCGGGTCGAATGCTTCATATCCGTGCCGATCGGTGTGATGGTCACGGCTGAGAATACGGCCCTGGGTCTCGATGTCGAGTCGGCGCAGCTGATCGCGCATCCGCTCGATGGTGGTTTCCATTTCGACCAGGGTGATCTGCGCGTCGCTGACCTGCTGCTCGACACGGCCCCGGAATATCGAGGTCTCCCCGGCCAGATTCGCCAGGTCTTCCAGCTGCTCGGCCGGGACCTTGATCATCTCCGGTCCGGTACGCTCGCCATCGGCCTCGGCCTGTGCCGCCGCCGGATCAACAGCAGGCGCTGGCAGCGGAGCCGGCACCTCCTGAGGTTTTTCGACGGGCTCGCGGGCGGCTCCGGACGAGGTGTAGTGACCGATGCTCTCGATCAGCAGCGCCGGATTGGGCAACGGCTCATAACCCCGAACGGCATCAACCATGTCGGCGAGCATGTCGTGGCCGCTTTGCAGCAGGCCGTTGAGCAGCGCGCTGTTTTTCAACGCGCCGGTCGACAATCCCTCGTACAGCGACTCCAGCTCATGGGCCAGATCGCCAATTGGCGCGATTTCTACCATCCGCGCGCCGCCCTTGAGCGTGTGCAGATCGCGCAGCAGGTTCTCGACTTCCTGCGCGTTCTGAGGGTCGGCCTGCCAACGTACCAATGCCGCACTGCTGCTCTCGATGATGTCGTCGGCTTCTTCGAGGAAGATCTCCAGCAGTTCCGGATCGCGCTCGTCCAGCGAGTGAATCATTGCGCTGACGTTGCGCGTCTCGCCGTCATTGGGCAGCAGGTAGCAGTTGCGCTGACGAAACTCGCGAATCTTCTCGATCAGCGGCGCGGGACTGGTCAGCGCCGAACGGTGCTGCAGCTGCTCAAGCATCAGCGACAGGTGATCGTGGCTGTGTACCAGCAAGTCGGCCAGTTGAGGCGAATAACCGCAACGTCGGTCGAGCAGGCCTTCGTAGAGCGATTCCAGTTCATGACCGAGGTCGCCCACCGGGCCGATTTCGGCCATGCGCGCGCCCCCTTTGAGGGTGTGCAGGTCACGCTGCAACGATGACAGCGGCAGCGGGTTTTCCGGGTCGTCGAGCCAGCGCTGCAGCGCAGGGCCGGCGATGTCGAGAATATCCACTGCCTCCTCGAGGAAGATCTCGACGATTTCCTGATCGAAATCATCCCGGGCAGGCTGGGCGGGTTGAGCGAGATGCTCGGTGACCTCCTCCATGTTCGTGATGCTTGTCGCCCCACCGCGATCACGTTTGATAACGCCCATGGCGCCGGGGTCCAGCGCTTCGGCGAGCAGACCGCGCAAGGCGCCCACGCGCTCGGGGCACGGCTGGACTTCCTGTCCGGCGGCGACCTGATCGAGCATGTTGATCAGCGCTTCGTGGGCCTTTTCGGCTTCGTCGAAAAACCGCTCGCTGACCGCAAGGCTGCTCTCCTCTACGGCGCCATACAGGTCGAGCAGTGCTTCGCAGAGCTCATCGACCTGGGGCAGGTCGGCTACGTGCGCGCCGTGGCCGAGCATGGTCAGTTCGTCGAGCAGCGCATTCAGTTCCTGGCGATGGCCAGGGTGCTGGCGCCAGTCTTTGAGCAAATTGTCAGCGTCCAGCAGGATGTCCATGCCTTCAGCCAGAAAGCTCGCAATCAACTGGGGATTGCGCCGCGTGCGCAGGCCATTGCTGTCGTCGCTCAAGGCATCGGCCAGGCGCGCGTCAAGCAACTCATGGGCTTGTTGAATCAGCGCGGCGGCGCCTTCGATGGGCATCAGCGGGTCGACATTCAACTGGGACAGGCCTTGATGGAACAAAGGCTCGGCCGCCCGCAGCAGGCCGATTTCGCCCTGGCTGACCGCGATCAGATTGGTCTTGAACTCGCGCACCAACTGATCCAGCGGGCTCGCCAGCTCGGCGATCGGCAAAACGCCCGCCATGTAAGCGCTGCCTTTGAGGGTGTGCAGCGCGCGCAGCAGATCATCACTGAACAGCGGCGCATCATGGTCCTGCGCAGCGTCGAGGTAGCGAGCCATGGTGTTCAGGTGGGTGTGGGCTTCCTGTCGGAAAATCTCCAGCAACTGCGGATCAAAACCCTCTTCATCCTCCAGCCGCTGCGCAGGCTCGACGTCGCCCGCATCGCCCTGGGCCAGCGCGTGGGCCTGGGCCGCCAGTTGGTCGACATCGTCGCGCTGGCGCTGAACATCCTCGGCGAAATCGCGAATCACGTCCGGCAGTAAGGCCTGCACGTCTGTGAGCAACTGCTGCACCCGTGGGTCCGGCTCGACGCTGCGCTCCAGCACGCGGTTCAGCAGGTTTTCCACCGACCACGCCAGCTCGCCCAGAATCAGCGCACGGACCATCCGGCCGCTGCCCTTGAGCGTGTGAAACGCCCGACGAATTTCGCCCAGCGCCGAGAGATTGCCAGGATCGGCAAGCCAGCGCGGCACGTACTCGCGCAGGGCTTCGAGCATCTCGTCGGTTTCTTCGAGGAAGACTTCGCGCAGCTCGTCATCGATTGCCTGCTCACCCTTCGGCGGCGGCAACAGGCTGGCCGGCATATCGCGCGCCGGCGGGTTGACCGCCGACAACGGGCTGGCCAGCACTTCGGCGAGGGTCCGGCTCGGGCTGACCAAGGCCTGGCGTTCGTGCAGGTCTTGCAGCTCTTCTTCGCTGATGATTTCTTCGAGCACCGGCACATCCAGTGCTTCCGGGACCGGTGAATAACCGAGCCGGGCGAGACTCTCCTGGGCCAGATCCAGCACGTGCTCACCCGGCGCTTCCGGGTCCTCGGCCATGCGTTCGAGGTAATACTCGACGCCGATGATCACGTCCGCCAAGTGATCGAGCTGCGAGGCCGCCGGGCTTTCGGTGTCGACCAGCAAGTGCTCGGTGATGTAGTCGTTGCACGCCGCCAGCAGTCCGGATGCCCGCGCCAGCGGGATCATCGCCAATGCGCCGCGCACCTGAACCAGTTGCTCGGACAGCGGCAGCAGACGTGCCCGGTCCAGCTCGCCGTCGACGTAATCGTCGATCACATCCTTGGCCTGCTGCAGGACAATGCGCGCTTCCTTGATGACCAGTTGGTGAATCTGACTGAGGTCTGTGGTGGGCAGACGGCTCTCTTCGGGGCTGCTCTGGTTGACCGTTCCGGCCATGCCCGCGAGGGTGGATTCGACGTACAGCAACGCACCGGCGACGTCCATCAACGTGGCATCGTCGGGCGCGCGTTGTCCTTGGGCCATGCCCTGCACCACGGTCATCTGATCGATGATGACTTTGCGCGGCTGCCCAAATCCCAGCACCGCCAGGGTGTCGGCGATCTGCCGTAGCGGCGGCAGCAACGCGCTCAGCTCACTGACGTGTTGACGGTCCCCGCGCACAAAAACGTCGAGCCGCTCCTTGGTGCGCACCAGCTCATCGCACAGGGCAATGATCACCGAGCGCATGGCGTCGCGATCCGGCCCGGCCATGCGCGCACGTTCTTCAGCAACCAAGGCACTGTGGGGCAGGGCATCGGCAAGGGCGTACTGATCCTTCAAGTCCGTCATCTTCTGCGCCTCGCTGTCGGACTTGGCGATGTAAAACAACAGGCTTTTCAGAAGTTCGTCGGGCGCAGGCTGATTGATGCCTTCAATGCCCTGATCCAGCAGACGTTTGAGTTCTTTGTCAGCGTCCTTGAACAGACTGCGCAGCGCCGGGCTGTTGGTGAAGTTGCCGCTGAGCATGGTTTCGACCAGCGCGGAAGCGATGCGCCACAGCGGTTCGAGGGGCGCGTCCTCGCACAACACCTCAAGCCGCGCGAACACCTTGCCCATGTAACCGAGCTGAGTCTGAACATCCTGATCGCGAAGCAGCCCGACCAGTGCCGTTTGCAGCGTTTGCCGCAGCTTGCGCAGTTTCGCGGGCAATTCCGGGCTGTCGCGCTCGGCCAACGCGTCGGCATCAAGAGCGGGAATGGACAGCAATTGCGGCGAGAACAGGCTGGTCTCGGACAGCAGGCTTTCGCCCCTGGCGCTGCGTAAGTCGTTGAGCAGCGGCAGCACCACCAACGGCAGATCACGGCGAGCGGAGTGCACACGCTCCAGATAGACCGGCAGCTGGGTCATCGCCAGATTCAGCAGTTGAATCGCTTCGTTTTCCTGGGCGACATGGCCCTGTTTCAGTGCCAGCGCCAGCTGTTCGATTTCCTCGGCGAACAGCGCGGCGCCGTAGAACTCGATCATCTGCAGGCTGCCGTGAACCTGATGGATGAGCTCGAGGCACTCGTCCATCGCCGCTGCGTCGTGAGGCTGGGCGACGAAGGTGTCCAGCGCCTGTCGGGCGTGGGTGAGGGTTTCGGCTATTTCGCCTTTGACCCACTCCAGGGCCACGTAATCGTGACGGTCAGCCATGGTGACTCCGGTTGCCTGTGCCTTGACGCTGCTTCATGTGCAGTAACGGGTGCATTAGCGGGGCTATCAAACGCGCCTTCACAACGGCCATCACTGCCGCGATGTCGGCAGCGTGAAGCCGGACACCGAGCGGCGCATCTCGCTGGCCATCTTCGCCAGATTGCCCATGCTCCGAGCGGTGGCCGCCGTGCCTGAGGTGGTCTGCGTGGTGGTCTGCTGAATCACCAGCATGGTCGAGGATATCTGCTGACCCAATGCCGCCTGCTGCTGCGCTGCATTGGTGATGCTTTCGACCAGCGCGGCGAGGATCTTGGACACGCCTTCGATCTCCTCGAGCGCGACACCGGCATCCTGCGCCAGCCGCGCACCGCGCACCACTTCCGCGGTGGTCTGCTCCATGGAGATCACCGCTTCGTTGGTGTCGTTCTGAATCGCACGCACCAGTGTTTCGATCTGCTTGGTGGCTGACGACGAGCGCTCGGCCAGCCGCTGGACTTCATCGGCCACCACCGCAAACCCGCGCCCGGCATCACCGGCCATGGAGGCCTGAATCGCGGCGTTGAGCGCGAGAATGTTGGTCTGGTCGGCGATGTCATCAATCAGGCTGACGATATCGCCGATCTCCTGGGAAGACTCGCCCAACCGCTTGATGCGCTTGGACGTGTCCTGAATCTGCTCGCGAATGTTATCCATGCCGGTGATGGTGTTGTGCACCACCTCGTTGCCCTTGTTGGCGATGGTCACGGACCGCTCGGCCACCGCGACGGACTCGGAAGCATTGGCCGAGACCTGATCGATGGAAGTCGCCATGTCATGGATGGCGTTGGACGCCGCTGCGATCTGCAACGCCTGATGCTCTGACGCCGCAGCCAGTTGCGTGGCGGTGGTCTGCGTGTCTTTCACGGCGCCGAACACTTGCTCGGCAGTGAGGTTGATGGTCGACACCAGCTCGCGCAGTTGGTCGATGGAGTAGTTGATCGAATCAGCAATCGCACCGGTGAAATCCTCGGTGACCGAAGCGGCCACGGTCAGATTACCGTCCGCCAGGTCTTCGATCTCGTCGAGCAGGCGCATGATCGCGTTCTGGTTGCGCTCGTTCTTCTCGGCGGTTTCACGCAGTTGTCGGTTGGTTTCGCGCACCATCACCAGGCCAATCAGGATGATCGACGCCAGGGCCAGCAGGCCCAGCATGTAGCCGGCATAGCTGTACACCGCGCGGCCACCGGCCATGTGCTCGAAGCTGTTGGCCAGCACTGAGGCTTCGTCGAGAAGCGTCTGCGAGAGGTTGAAGATGCTGCCCGCCGCTTCACGGACTTCCAGCAGCTCCGGCGAGGTTTCAAGGATTTCGTCGACCGACCCCGAGACGAACTGGAACAGCTCGGCAATCTCGGC
>LIDZ01014768.1_pt1 | contig 16342 bp, 11 predicted proteins | sample 644651 | NCBI WGS metagenome assembly LIDZ01 (sample SAMN03856242, study PRJNA289617) | food metagenome | isolation source: wine grapes on drying loft during traditional withering process | host: Vitis vinifera cv. Corvina | place: Italy: Gargagnago di S. Ambrogio di Valpolicella | collected 2014-01 | reverse complement strand
GTGGTGGCGATCGTTTCCGGGACCGTGTTGTATGCGCCGTTCATGCGCAAGCTGGAGTTCGGCCAGGTACGGGTCAATAAATCCACGCGTACGCGTTGGCTGGACCTGCACAACCTGATCGGCGTAGTGACATTGACCTGGGCGTTGGTGGTCGGCGTGACCGGTGTAATCAGCGCCTGCGCCGATCTGCTGATCGCGTCCTGGCGCAATGATGCGCTGGCCACCATGATCGCTCCTTACAAGGACGCGCCGCCATTGACCCGGCGCGCCCCGGCGACTCGATTGCTGGAAATTGCCGAATCCGCTGCGCCCGGCATGCAGGCCGATTTCATCGCCTTCCCCGGCACGCGCTTCTCCAGCGAGCATCATTACGCGGTGTTCCTCAAAGGCAATACACACCTGACTGCGCACCTCGCCACCCCGGTGCTGATCGACGCCCGGACCCTGCACGTCACCGCCGTGGTCGAACGTCCCTGGTACATGGACGCACTGGGCATGTCGCAACCGCTGCATTTCGGTGATTACGGCGGCATGCCGATGAAGATTCTCTGGGCAGTGCTGGACGTGCTGACCATCATCGTGCTCGGCAGCGGCGTTTATCTGTGGTGGGTAAGGCGTCGTGCCGCGCGCTCGGTGAGCGCTGTTCAGGCTCAGGTGGCGCAATGAGTTCCAGGCCATCGCGATTCTGGAAGACCTTTGCGATACCTGCCGTGATAGCGCTGCTTATCGGCGTCGGTTTGTTCGCCGCGCTGCTGGGTGACGGCTGGTGGGATACGCTGGCGTGGCTGGGCATGGGGACGGCAGCCCTGTTGAGTATCAAGGGCTTGCTGGTGCGGCGCGGCTGATTGAAACGCTGATTGCAGACGCGTCACAGGCTGACTAGTCTAGGATCCTGTCTCATTCGAGGAATACCCATGTCAGCGCCCACGATGACGTTGTACTTCAACGCGGCTTCACCCTTCGCCCGCAAGGTGATGGTGATGCTGCATGAAACCGCTCAGCTCGATCGCGTCGAGTTGCAGACCACAGTGCTGACGCCGGTCAGCCCGTCTGCCGAGCTCAATGAAGACAACCCGGCCGGCAAACTTCCCGCGTTAAGGCTGGCCGACGGTAATGTCATTCATGACAGCCGGGTGATTCTTGATTATCTCGACCATCAGCACGTGGGCCTGCCATTGATCCCCCGGGAAGGCTCGGCCCGCTGGAGGCGCCTGACCCTGGCTTCGCTGGCCGATGCGTTGCTGGATGCGGCGGTGCTGATCCGCTACGAAACCGCCTTGCGTCCGCAGGAAAAACACTGGGACCAGTGGCTGGACAACCAGCAGCAGAAGATTGAACGCTCGCTGCATTACTTCGAAAGCGACGCGGTCACCGAGCTCAGCACGTCCTTCGATGTCGCATCGATCAGCGTTGCCGTTGCACTTGGGTATCTGGATTTCCGCCAGCCGGATCTCAACTGGCGCAGCACTTATCCGCGACTGGCCGCCTGGTACCTGGACGTCAGTCAACGCCCGTCGATGATCGCGACCCAGCCGCCGGCCTGAGTCAATTTGCGCCGCGTCGCACATCCCGGATAGGACGCGGAGCGTCCTGAACGGCATACCCACGCGGAGCATGGGCACGATGGTGTTCTTGCGGGCGGCTATCGTTCCTCACGCTCCAGCGTGGGAATGCCGTGGGTGACGCTCTGCGTCACAGATCTGCGCCGCGGCGCACATCCCGGATAGGACGCAGAGCGTCCAGAGATGCATACCCACGCGGAGCATGGGCACGATGGTGTTCTTGCGGGTGGCTATCGTTCCTCACGCTCCAGCGTGGGAATGCCGTGGGTGACGCTCTGCGTCACAGATCTGCGCCGCGCCGCACATTCCGGATAGGACGCGGGGCGTCACACGATACTGAGGACTATGAACAACCTCAGCAATCAGGCTCGTCAGCGGTGTAGCGACGGGCCGGATTGACTGCGGCGTCGAACTCACGCAGTGCCTTGGCACCGATCAGCAGCGGGAAGTTGAAGTGGCTGCGGTCCACCAGGTTGACCTCGACCGTACGCTTCTTGTCGCCCAGACACAGTTCCAGGTCAACGACAGGGCGCTTGGCAGGGTTGATGCCTTCGTCGTCATCGTCGTCACCTTCAGCGCGTCCCTTGATCTTGCTGATCCGCGAGACCTTGTGCTCATACACCTTGTCGTCCGCACCCTTGGTTGCCAGGCGGAAACGTACCCAGTCATCACCATCGCGCTTGAACAACTCGATGTCCTTTGCCGACAGCGAGGCGGTCAGTGCGCCGGTGTCCATCTTGGCCTTGAAGGTCTGGCCTATTTCCGCAACCTTGATGTTCTCGTAGCGACCATACAACGTCGGTTCAGCAGCCATGACCGGCAGGGCCAGCAAAGACAATAGCGCCAGGATCGGTTTCACGTGAGAGGTTCCTCGCAATAGTCAGCGCCTGATTGGCGCCCGGGTTTAGACAGCGAACCTGCGGCAGGTTCGTCAGGATAAATATGACGTCAGCATAAAGGCCGAGACGTGAAACATTTGTAAGCACCTGTGTAATTGGCGTAAAACGCGAGGATCTTTATTATTGCCGCCCCTGAACCTTCAAGAGTCTGTCATGCGCCGTCTGTTCACCGGCTGTTTTGTTGCCCTGCTGTTACTGATCAATACGCTGGTGCTTATCGGTCCGCTATTGATTTTTGCGCTGCTCAAGCTGCTGTTCAGAGGCCGGATGCGCGATCGCTGTTCGGCTGTGGTGATGTGGATCGCCGAAACCTGGGCCGAGATCGACAAGGTCATCTTCGCCACCTGCATACCGACGCAGTGGGACATTCGTGGCGATGCAGGGCTGCGTGGTGACACCTCCTACCTGGTCATCAGCAATCATCAGTCGTGGGTGGATATCCCCGCGCTGGTCCAGGCGCTCAACCGGCGCACGCCGTTCTTCAAGTTCTTCCTGAAAAAAGAACTGATCTGGGTACCGTTGCTGGGCCTCGCGTGGTGGGGGCTGGATTACCCGTTCATGAAGCGCTACAGCAAGGCGTTCCTGGCGAAGCATCCGCAGCTCAAGGGCAAGGACCTGGAAATCACCAAAGCCGCCTGTGAACTGTTCAAGCGCCAGCCGGTGACCATCGTCAATTACCTGGAAGGCACGCGCTTCACCGCGGCCAAACATGCGGCCCAGGGCTCGCCCTATACCCATCTGCTCAAACCCAAGGCCGGCGGCGTCGCCTTCGTGCTGGCGGCAATGGGCGAGCAACTCGATGCCATCCTGGACGTCACGGTCGTGTATCCCGATTCAGGCATTCCCGGTTTCTGGGGTATGCTCTGCGGCCGGGTTTCCAACGTGATCGTCGACATCCGGACCCGCGAGCTGGACCCGGCGCTGTGGCAGGGCGATTACGAAAACGACCCTGTGTTTCGCGAGAAAGTGCAGGGTTGGGTCAATCAGCTCTGGGACGAAAAGGATGCGCGCATTGCGGCGTTGCGGCTGGAGTTGCCTGGGCACTGACAGTTCTGACAGCTAGACGAGGCGAAACTGGCGGATGAGACTGGCCTTTAATGTTGCCGGAATACGCTCTCATGTCATCGCCCGATGTTTCGCTGATCGGCTCATACCGTTACGACGCACTGGACCGACTGGCAAGCATTGCCCCTGCGGGGCAGGAGGTCGTCAGGCGTTTCTATCGAAACAACCGCCTGAGCACAGCAATACAGGGTACTTCCCACCAGTCTGTCGTTCAGACAGAGGATCTTTTACTGGCAATGCGCCGTGTGGAATCTGATCGGGCCCTGTTCGATCTGCTTGCCACAGATCAAGCCAGTTCGGTGCTGCACAGCCTTGATGCCATGCGCAATCAGGCGTTTGTCTACAGCCCTTATGGCATGCGATCCCCGCAAACATCCGCACTGGGCGTACCTGGTTTTACAGGGCAGACGATTGATCCGGTCACTGGATATTACTTGCTGGGCAATGGACTTCGCGCATTCAACCCGACGCTGATGCGCTTTAACAGCCCGGATACGCTGAGCCCGTTTGGCAAGGGCGGGATAAATGGTTATGCCTACTGTGGAGGAGACCCTGTCAATAACGTCGATCCGACGGGGCAAGTCTTTCAGGTGGTTTTGGCAGTGTTCAGTACGCGCACGATAAAGTCTGTAAAGCTGATCAGCGAGCAATTCGACGACGTGATTGAAACAACCCGCAAAGGGTTGATCCCTGCAGTCAGCTCACCGATGCCTCTGCAAGGCAGTAGAAAATGGCTTGATGATGCGCTTGAACGATTCAATGACAGCCAGTCTTCCTTCATCAAAAACCTCCGTCAAGTGAATCGCAATTTTGCCAGTCACGGAGACGAAAGGTTAAGTTTTGAGCAGGCCGAGTATTACGCGGGGCTGGCGTCGCAAGTGTATTCGGGGAAAAAAAGCGACCCGGCCGCCTTTGGGGCGGCGGCTATCAAATGGGCTCGGCAATTACCTGAAGGCCGCAGCACCGCCATGGTTGGCGCGGCCTTCAATTCAGCAGGTGCGTTGATCTCAGGCGCTATGCAAAAAAAGCAGTACAAGAGCGGAGATATATTGAGGAAGGCTACGCGTATAAGGTCCGGTTCAGCTCCCGGTACCCCATAACCCACTCAAACTCTGCAACGCCGAACCGCTGGCGCCTTGCTGCCCCAGGTATTGCAGAATCAGCGGGGCAAACTGGCTGACCATCGTGCTGTCCATGCCCAACGCCTTGAAGGCGTTATTCACATCACCCATGCTCTGCACGTTGCCCAGTGCGCTGTTGAGCATCGAGTTATTGCCCGACTTGCCGCCCAGCAGGCTGCCCAGCCCGTTGGCGCCGCCAAGGCTTTCCAGTGCGGACGTGCCGGACATTTGCTCCAGGCCCGGGACCGATTTGGCCAACTGCGAATAATCGGTGCTGGTCAGTTTGTTTTTCGCCAGCCCGAGCAGCGCACCTGTCCCGCCAACCGCCTGTTCCGGAGTGACATTGAGCTGCGTACCGAGGGTATTGAGCAGCCCCGCGACTTCGGGTGCCGCCGTGGCTTTCTGATTGCCATTGGTGGCATTGGAGACCGCGTTCGCGGCGTCATTCAGATTGAAGGCAAATGCAGGGCTTGCAGCCACCGCCATCAACGTTGCCAAAGCCATTGCGCGTGCAGTTTTCATTGCGTCACCTTTCTCGAACTCGAACCGCCCGTGAGTGGGCGATGAAGCAGAGGGTTTGACTGGAGGAACAGAAGCTTGTTCCCGGCGCGGGGCCGCGAACAACAGCAACGTCCGGTATTTGCTCGGTGTCTGACCTGCAGCGTCATAAAACATCTATGTATTACCGCGCTTTTTCCACGAAACAGCATGGTGTCGGTCATTTGGAATGCACGGAGCATCAGCAATGACCGACACCTCATCACTACCTTCCCTGTCAGCTGCCAGCCGGGAAAGGCTTCAGCACGTACTGGCCGCTGAAGGCAGCGAGCAACTGGCCGCCATTCTGCAACGGCCCCGGCCTGAAGGTTTCACGCTACTGGACGAGATTCAGCTACTCGGGGCTGCCAGCTCGTTCGGGCGATGGGCCGACGACATCGAGCTCCTGAATACCCTGAAATCAGTGCTGTTCGACGATGAACTGAACGCGCTCAGGGACAGCGCAGAACGCGTTACCCGTTCCGCTGATTCGCCAACACTGGCGGCAGGCCCCGAGTACGAACTGGCCAAAGCGGCGTTCGATATTGCGCAGAGTCATCAGCGCGAGTCACATTCGCCGAGCGTCGGAACCGAGCGCGTCGACCGCAGCCTGGGCGATTACCCCAGATTGCTGAACACGCTGCGGGCACGAATACGGGACGTGAAGACCGGCACCTGTGCGACCGACAGAGTGTTCGTGGCCGTGGCCGAAGACTCGCTGCTGTTTGCCAGCGTCGCGTTTGGCGGTTCGATATTGCAGCAGTTCAAGACGTTACTCCGAGGTATCGCCGGTGTGGACCCGGCTGGAGATGTCGATGCAGATCTGTTGCCCGGGGTACGCCGTAAAGACCTGCGCTACGTTCTTGACTTGGTCAACACGACCCGGTTGGACTTCAGCCAGCCCTTCACCTGCGTGCTACGTGTGAGGATGAATGCAGGGCGTCCGGTTCACTCACTGCGACTGCAGGGCGTTTCCGAAGGTCGGCAACCTGTGTACGCCACGCTGTCAGACGTGCACCTGCGGGTCATCCGTTTCACGGACAGCCTCGCCCCGCTGGCGCCGCATCTGGAGTCGGCGGATGCCAGGTGCATTCTGGCCATTCGCGACGATCGAACCGTCTCCCTGCATGGCCTGCTCGATTACTACGGTGTCGACATTCCCTTGGCTGCAACCCGAGACGACCTGCTGCAGGCGATCACTGCGCTGTTGCCCGCAGAGCGCGAAGCCCATCCTGCGGCGATGGCACCCGCGTTGCCTTTCACCCTCGCAGAACACCAGCGTTTCATGCTCGATACATCGCAGGTCTACACCTTCCGGCAGCACAAGGTCCAAGCGCATGGCACTGACGACTACGGTGTCATCGACCTCGAGCTGGAGAAGGAGATGCAGTGGCATCTTGGCCGCTGCCGCACTTTGCTGAACAGCCACCGACATTTCGGCGCATCGCTGCAAGACAATGAAAACGCGCTGCTGGCAATGCTCCAGCAGGCCGGTGGCATCACCCTGAAACTGGTCGTTTACGACAGCGACGGCCACCACGACATCTACCGCGAGCAGCACACCGTCAATCCCTGGCGCGCGAAGGATCTTGCCGAATACTTCGACGCGGCGCGCCAGGAACTGTCGTCGTACATGATCAACACCATTCGCTATGGCGAAGCCGAGGGGGCGATCAATATCGAGCGGCTGATCGTGGAAGTGATCGTGCCCAATCCTGTCCAGCGTCGCCATCCGCTGAGCGATATCGACATCGAAGCCTTCGATATCCGCAGCAAAGAACCTCCGTTTCTGTACGTGGATCCCCTGGCGCTGGGTGCTTATGACGTCATCAGGTCACGGTTTGTGGAGCTGACCGAGGAGTTGCGCGAGGTGCAATGGGACGTCGGCCACTCGGTGACATTGCAGCGCGCGGTCCGTTATCTGCTGGCCCATTACCAGGAGGACCTGCCGGCTTTGCCGCACGCGCAGCGTCAGGCGGCCTATACCCTGCGCTTGAATGATGCAGTCAACGCCTATTACAGAGTGATTGCGCAGAACCTCGAGGACCAACAGCGACTGCAAGTCATTCTGCAGCCGACCCAGCCGGAGTTCGTGGCGCGTGAACTGTGCCGTTATCTGGGGCTGAACGAAGCCTGCTGGCCGGTGATTGCACGGTCTTCGTTCGATATCAGTTACCAGGCGGGCTGGATCAATACCGGCACGTTTTTCAGGCACGAAGAGTCGGTCGGTTATCGAACCCTGCTGAGTGTGGTGTATGACGAAGACCTGCGCCGTGAACTGGCACTTGCCGACAATCGTGATGAACGGCTTGGGCGACTGGCTCAGGCGCTCGCCGATAAAACCCGTTACACGGCAAGTCTGGACGCCCTGGAGGCGAAGCTGACCGGTTTATTCGACGCGAACATTGCCTTCGTCAACAACGGCCACCTGCCTGCTCGACTGACCGCGCCACAAGCAGCCTTCAAGCTCGAGGCCGAGAACTACGCCATTCAGGCGACCGAAACCTACCGGACACTGGAGGCCGAACGGCTCGTGCTGGTCTCCGACACTGCCGCCGAGCGCCTGCAGACTCTGGAAGGGGCTGCGCTGTCGGACAGTGACAGACCGGTTCATTGCATCGAGTTATTGAGCGCCGACGAGAAGGTCCGGCTTGAAGCCAGTGCTATGGCGTTCAGGCAGATGTTGAGCGCCCGAGCGAATGACGATGACATTCAGAACATGTCGACCAGCGCGCAGCATGTGCTGCAACTGGTGCATCAGGTCGGCGGACTGATTCCTGTGCTGGGCAACTTCATCAACCTGGGATTCGATATTTACGACGGCAACGATGAAGGCATCGCGATGGATGCACTCAACATCATTGCCGAGCTGGTGCTGTGCAAAATGCGCACGCTCCCTCCCAGAGTGGCGGGTGTGCTGATGCTGCAAGGCACCAATATCTGGACGATGAGCCAGCAGGTCCAGGCCCTCGGCGAGTCGATCAAGGCCAACGACTACGGAGAGTCAGTGAAGAACTTCGGCCTTCTGCTGGTCGGCCTGCGTTCGGCGCTGCACTGCGGCATATCGGCGGTGAAAGGGCTGCGCTCCGCGATACTGCATTATCAACAGACCGCCAGCGAGCACGCCGCGCCTGACCGGTCTGATCTGACCGAAACGGTTCGACACTCTGAGCACAGCGATGCCATCGAGCGCGAAGCCGAGGGCGAACACCTCGCGCGGCGTCGGCCGTCGACAAGCAGCTCTCACTGGCGGGTTTCCGAGGATGGGCAGATATCCGAGCGGCCAACGGGGAGGAAGATCACGCGCCTCGACTGGAACGGCAACGCGATGGTCGAAGGTGGCGCTCGGGCGGTGCTGCTGGGAGGCATCAGCGAAAAGATCTACATGCTCAATGGCCACGCCTGCCGGACGGTCGATGGACTGGCGGGGGTGGAATTGCGACCTCTGCATGCGCTGGACCTGGAAGCAGGGCAATGGCGCAGGCATCCGCAGTCAACGATCGACGCCCCGCAGCTTTCACGTTTTGCCCACACCGAAGATTTTCCGCTTGGCTTCAGCGGTCGCCCGGAGCGTTTTCTGGCTCCCGCCAACACGGTCAGCTGGTATGACAACTGCGTGGCGACGCTTGAAACAGCCTCCGTGCGGGTCATCGACGCAGATAGCAGGGTAAGCCAGCAGACCATGGCGCTTGGTGTGATCGAGCACAAATACGTCACCGAGCGTAATGGTCATGTCGAAGTGCTCGAACATGCGGGCACCGATGTCGAGACGACCGCCTTCATTCGCGCTGACGGCAGCCGCATGGAAGTCGCCAGGGTGTTGCCCGCCATACCGGCCTACAAGCCTGAAATTCAGGCACAGATTGTCGCGGCTCAAGGCATGTTCGTGACCGTCCGGCTAAGCGACACGCTGCAAGGCCTGGTTGGCAGCAAGACCGTGGCAGGTGTTCTGGCGACGCTCAGTGATGGCAGCGGGCAGGAACTGGTGATCGAAGCGGATCGCGGCGTTCACTACCGCGGCACGGTACCCATCGAAAACTTCCTGGCGCTGGCGCCGGGCGAGACGTTGCACGACCAGCCACCTGTGGCCCTGACCCTGCAGAAAATCAGTCCGCAAGCCGATCCCAAACGAGCGTTGCCTCACCTGTGGCACGACCAGTCGGATTATCGCAACGGCATCGCCCATGATGACTTTGCGCTGGAGCTGTTCTATGGCGCGAAGGCGGCGAACGAAGCCTATGTGCGCAACCCTCAGTGGGTCGCCAGGAACATCGACGCCGTGGCCAAAATCAAGTCGCGGCTGCCTTCGTCCATTACCACGGTGGAAAATCCGTTTTATGTACTCGATACCCCCGAGGAACTGGCCATTCTGTTTGCTGCGCGCAATCAGGCGGCACTGGCCAACACCTTGCTGGGCCATACCATTGAATGGGGGGCGGCATCGAGATCTCGGGAGTTGAGCCTGGGGGAGAATATCCTCAAACAGCTTCGTCTGAACGAGCCGCTTCTGGCTGCTCAGGAAAACATTCCGCCGCTCGCCAGCGAGCGGAGCGCATTCGTCAGTCAGCTTCAGGAGAAGCTGGCGCGTAACAACCTGATGATGGCAGAAGTCAGCCTGAAGTCAGGCGAGAAAGCCTGGTTCGCTCATTCGCCTGCCAGGCATCTCGGCATGCTGGCGGGGCATCTGCACGACGAGTTTTACCTGAGTCATGCGGGGTCGATCATCGATCATATCGAAGCCTGCTTTACCGACCCGTCGAGAATTGAACGTATCGCCGTGCTGTCCCTTGATGATGTCCCGGAAACCGATGCCCGGCGCATTTTCCTCTCCTCGCAGCGCGGCTATACCTATGAGTCGGTCACCAGCCTGGAGCAGCCGGCCGAGCATGCACATCTGAGCGGTGCGCAGCTGCAACTGCACATCGACGATGCTCTTTATCCCGAGCGCACCCGAGGTGTGGGGATTGCCAGCGCGGCTGTCGACCTGACCGGTGCCGAGGCGATCAGCAGCGGGCCAAAGCGCGGCAGTTACTCGATTGAAGGGCGTGACTACATCAAGCTGGATAATGGCAGGATCTACCGGGCCGACTGGGATGAGCGCAACGGGGTGTTTCTGCTGGTGCCGCCGCAAGGCCGGTCGCGCGCCGAGACCCTGGCACTGCCCTGGGTGCGTCACATCGGCGGGCATGAGTTCACGCTGATCAACCGGCCAGCGCTCAAGGGCGGCAATGTCATCGATCAGATGATCTGCAGCATCCGCACCCGACGGCCGGCCGGTAGTTTGGCAACCCACGAGTCCCATTCCGCTCATGACACGGCGAGCGGAACGCTTCAGGTTCACCATGAAGACCTGCACATCATGAACGACGACGTGCTGGTGCCCGGCAAGCTAAACGTGCCATCGAGCCTGTTCCACTCCATTGCAGCGGATCGTGACGGTTATGTGAGGCTTGAAGCCAAGGCAGCGGTGCCTGAAAGCTGCATCTCCAGCACCGAATTCCTGGTCTCGAAATATGCCGGTGGGCAAGTCGCGTTCGATTACCAGGGCGAGAGCCTGGGCGATCCGACGCCCGTGGTGCCCAATGTCGAGGTCGTCGCCCGGCAGGATGGCCAGCCGGTGAGCCTGAATATCACGACAACAGCGCTCGATGACTGGATAAGTGCACGCGGCCACTCTGATTACTTCGTCGGCGAGCAGTCATTTCCCGAGATCGGCGAAGGTATCGGTTTCATCGAGCGAGGGGGGCTGGAGGGCAGCCTGTCATCGGACTACCCGTTTCATTTCATGTTCGTGGCCGGGAAAGTGCTGGACCAGAACGGGCAGATTACCGGCGTGCTGGCCTCGGATTTGTCCGAGCCTGCACGTGTGCCTGATCAAAATGGAGTCACGCCGCAATTGCCCGCCAGACGGAACTGGAACCTTGGTCTTTTCCCGTCAATCGACAGCATGCGCGGGTCGCCGGAACCTGACAGCAACGCCTACGTGCAGGAGCATTATTACTCAGTATGGGTGAGGGCTGTGCGGGAGTCGGGCGCAACAGCCTAGTAGTTCTGCTAGCTGGGCGGCGTCAGGGAGTCAGCCCAGACTGGCTGCCATGGGTGACTTCAAAGGAGTGAAACCATGGCTTCGTCCGGGCAATCCGTGCTCTGCGTCTATCGCTACGACGGGTTGGATCGTCTGGCCGATTGTTCGCCTGCGGGGCAGGGCAACACTCGCTTTTTTTATCAGAAGACTCACTTGGCTACGCAGATTCAGGGGCAGGTCCAGCACACGCTTATGCGTACGGATGAGCATTTGCTGGCGTGCCTGAGTGCAGAAAATACTCAGCGCGACGGCATGTTGTTGGTAACGGATCAACAGCAGTCAGTGACCGCCGCTCAGGGGTTGGAGTTTGCCTACACGCCTTACGGACATCGTCATCCTTCAGGCTCCGCAAGCCTGCCGGGCTTTACTGGCCAGCGGGTTGACCCGGTGACGGGGCACTATTTGCTGGGCAATGGTTATCGGGCGTTTAACCCGGTGTTGATGAGGTTCAATAGCCCGGACAGTCTGAGTCCGTTTGGTGAGGGTGGGGTGAATGCGTATGGGTACTGTGAGGGGGATCCGGTTAATCGGGCTGATCCGGGCGGGCATTGGCCAACGTTTTTACTGAAGATTTTGAAAAGAGGACGCAGTGTGAAAAAGCGTTTACGTGTTCGAGAAAGTAACCGAGACTCTATGTCTTCCCCGTTGGTTACTTCTGCGGAGAGTTCCGTGTCCACAAAGATTGCTACTTCAAATAAGTCGGTGAGCGTACATGTGTCTGATCCTGGGGTTACTACTAAATCACCCGCTTCTACCCCACCACCCATTCCTCTCAAGAAAGGGCAACTGAACGGCATTCCGCCGGCCCTTCCTCCCAAGAAAGGGCAACTGAACGGCATTCCGCCGGCCCTTCCTCCCAAGAAAGGGCAACTGAACGACATTCCTCCGGTCCTTGCTGTCATGGAAGGGCAACTGAACGATATAACGCCGCCCGTTCCTCGTCGATATAAGTACGTGGATGCACGTGGTAATAAAACAGACATTCATGGAGCTAGTAGCCTGCTCAGTAAGCAGGTCCGAGATAATCGGTCAGTTGCTCAAAGAGATGGTCGGGTGCCGTATGTTATGTACAATGATCAAAAATATTATGAGACGGTGGTTGGAAAACATCGGGGTGGCAATAAATCGTCCTAGAAGCCGATAGACGTGCCAAGTCGATTCCGATAAAGGCCAACCACCCAGGTGGTTAGAGGGTAGGTGGGGTGCCTTTTAATCATGAAGGTGATAATAAGGTTGCAGTGTTTAAGTCATACCCAACAACCTACGCGGATTAATTACAAATTTCTTCGTCACGTCCGCATCAAACTCCACGATGGCGGGCGCTTCGGTCTGAGCGCCGGCGTGACTGTGCCCAGCGCCTTTCGGCCTGGCACCTAGTAGTTCTGCTAGCTGGGCGCAAGCAGGGAGTCAGCCCAGACTGGCTGCCATGGGTGACTTCAAAGGAGTGACAACATGGCTTCGTCCGGGCAATCCGTGCTCTGTGTCTATCGCTACGATCCATTGGATCGCCTGGCCGATTGTTCGCCTGCGGGGCAGGGTAGCACTCGCCTTTTTTATCAGAAGACACACCTGGCTACGCAGATTCAGGGGCAGATCCAGCACACGCTTATGCGCACGGATGAGCATTTGCTGGCGTGCCTGAGTGCAGAAAATAATCAGCGCGACGGCACGTTGTTGGTAACGGATCAACAGCAGTCAGTGACCGCCGCTCAGGGGGCGGAGTTTGCCTACACGCCTTACGGACATCGTCATCCTTCAGGCCCCGCAAGCCTGCCGGGCTTTACCGGCCAGCGGGTTGACCCGGTGACGGGGCACTATTTGCTGGGCAATGGGTATCGGGCGTTTAACCCGGTGTTGATGAGGTTCAATAGCCCGGACAGTCTGAGTCCGTTTGGTGAGGGTGGGGTGAATGCGTATGGGTACTGTGGGGGGGATCCGGTTAATCGGGTTGATTTGACGGGGCATATGGTTAATCCATTAAAGCTTGTTTTAAAAGTAATGAAAGTCAAAAGGAAATCAACTCTTGCTGTAGACGGCTCATCGTCTGTTAATCTTATTTCAGTGAGTCCGATTAGCAGTTCAGGTGTCAACGCTACTGTCTCAAGGGGGCGGCACGGAACAGTTTCAAATCGGCAGCTTACCGTAAATGTGACAGCTAATAGTGAACCTCCGGCCTATCAGACTTCGCAGCAGGCCCAGTATAATAAGAATATGTATCACACAAAAGACACTCTGCACTCTGACGCTTATGATCACGCGTATAAAAACTATAAGCGTCTTGAACGTGAAGTGGAGTTGGTAGATGAGATGGTCAGTAACCAGCTGGCGCGAGGCGAGGCGCCTTCTAATTCCTTTATGAAGAAGCGAGCTGAACTTAATAAGATTTTCGATGATGTTAAAGGTGTTGTATTTTCAGATAAGTCTCCGCCGCCTAGCTATCACCTTGCTGGATCATTGCCATTTTCGTCCACTTCTAATCCGGTAGCCCAAGTTCGCAATATCCGCCGAGAACCATAATCGATTCTTGGCGTGATATCGATAGAACTTAATAATTAAGTATAAGGTTGATCGGTTGGATGAATCTAAACCCCGCCAAACAACCCATGCGGATCAATCACAAACTTCTTCGGCACGCCCGAATCAAACTCGCCATAACCCCGCGGGGCATCATCCAGACTGATCACCTCGACACCCACTATGTCGGCGATCTTGATGCGGTCCCACATGATCGCCTGCATCAGCTGGCGGTTGTATTTCATGACCGGGGTCTGGCCGGTGTGGAAGCTGTGGGATTTGGCCCAGCCCAAGCCGAAGCGAATGCTCAGGCTGCCCATTTTTGCCGCGGCGTCCACGGCTCCCGGGTCTTCGGTGACGTACAGGCCGGGGATGCCGATCTTGCCTGCGACGCGCACTACGCCCATCAACGAGTTGAGAACGGTGGCGGGTGCTTCGGCCTGAGCGCCAGCATGGCCGTGACCGCGTGCTTCGAAGCCTACGGCGTCGATGGCGCAATCCACTTCAGGTTCGCCGAGCAGGGCAGCGATCTGCTCGTGCAAGGGGGTGTCCTGGGACAGGTCGGCAATTTCGAAGCCCTGGGCCTTGGCGTGAACCAGACGCGTCGGGTTCACGTCGCCGACGATCACCACGGCAGCGCCCAGCAAGCGTGCTGACGCCGCCGCAGCCAGACCGACCGGGCCAGCGCCTGCAACATAAACCGTGCTGCCAGGGCCAACCCCGGCAGTCACTGCGCCGTGGTAGCCGGTGGGCAGGATGTCGGACAGGCAGGTCAGGTCGCGAATTTTTTCCATCGCCGCGTCGCGGTCCGGAAGTTTGAGCAGGTTGAAGTCCGCGTAAGGCACCAGCACGTATTCAGCCTGGCCGCCAACCCAGTCACCCATGTCGACATAACCATAGGCACCACCGGGACGCGCCGGATTGACCGTCAGGCAGACGCCGGTGTTCTGTTCCTTGCAGCTGCGGCAGCGACCGCACGCCACGTTGAATGGCACAGAAACCAGATCACCGACTTTCAGATGTTCCACGTCACGACCGGCTTCCAGCACCTCGCCGGTGATTTCATGACCGAGCACCAGCCCGGTTTGCGCCGTGGTGCGGCCGCGTACCATGTGCTGGTCGGAGCCGCAGATGTTGGTGGAGACCACGCGCAGAATCACGCCGTGTTCGATGCGCTTGCCGCGTGGATCTTCCATTTTCGGGAAAGGAATTGATTGCACTTCGACCTTGCCAGCGCCGAGATACACTACACCGCGATTACCAGACATACATGTCACCTCGCTTTTATTGTGGTGAAACAGATTTAGAGCAGAGAAGAACAGTTGCAAGCTTCAAGCGGCAAGAAATACGGATCGCTTGCAGCTTGCAGCTTGCAGCTTGCGCCTATAAAACCACCGTCCTGTTGGCGTTGAGGAACACCCGCCGTTCGATGTGATAACCCACCGCACGGGCCAGTGTCAGCCCTTCGATGTCTCGACCCTTGGCGATCAGGTCTTCGGGATAGTGACTGTGATCGACCACTTCCACGCCCTGGGCAATGATCGGACCTTCGTCCAGATCGTTGTTGATGTAATGCGCCGTGGCACCGACCAGCTTCACCCCCTTGTTGTAAGCCTGATGGTAAGGCTTGGCGCCTTTGAAACCTGGCAGCAACGAGTGGTGGATATTGATCGCCTTGCCATCCAGCTTGCGACACAGGTCCGGAGACAGGACCTGCATGTAACGGGCAAGAATCACCAGTTCTGCACCAGACTCTTCAATGACCTGCCAGACTTTGGCTTCCTGCGCGGGCTTGTCGTTAGGGTCCAGTGGGAAATGGTAGTACGTAATGCCGTGCCAGCCAGCCAGAGGCTCAAGATCAGGGTGATTGGATACCACCGCGACCACGTCCATGGACAGTTGATTGATACGCTGGCGATAGAGCAGGTCATTGAGGCAATGATCGGCTTTCGAGACCATGATCACGACTTTTGGCCGGTAGTTGGGCGCTGTGAGTTCGAAGATCATGCCGAACGTTTTGCCGCGCTCACTCAGCCCGGCCCTGAATCCCTGTTCGTCGAAAGCCTCGGGCTGACGAAACTCCACACGGATGAAGAAGCGTCCCGAGAGGCGGTCATCGAAGGAGTGGTGTTCTGTGACGTAGCAACTCTGCTCGAACAGAAAGCGCGTCACTGCGTCTACCGTGCCCAGCATGCTGGGGCAGTCGGCGGTCAAAATCCATGTGTCGGGCGCGCGGCTCATTAAATGAATGCTCCAGAGTATTCGTTATCCGCAAATCTGACTGACAGTGTCAGCCAGCTTGCTCAAGCAGGACGCAGAGCGTCCGGAACTGCATTCCCACGCGGAGCGTGGGGACGATAATCACCGTGTCGGCTATCGTGCCAATGCTCCAGCAGGAGTCCTCATTAAGACTGACGCTGAGGTTTCAGCCTAGGTCCACGGCGCTTCACGCCTGAATACTCAGCCCGTACTCGGCACTTGCATCCTGCAGCCACAGCCACCAGTAATCCGAGAAGCTGCGGCGGACCAGCAGCTCCCAGGTTTCTTCACCGGTCCGGC
>LIDZ01003417.1_pt1 | contig 16347 bp, 13 predicted proteins | sample 644651 | NCBI WGS metagenome assembly LIDZ01 (sample SAMN03856242, study PRJNA289617) | food metagenome | isolation source: wine grapes on drying loft during traditional withering process | host: Vitis vinifera cv. Corvina | place: Italy: Gargagnago di S. Ambrogio di Valpolicella | collected 2014-01 | reverse complement strand
GCCTTCAAAAAAATCGGCGGCCTGCCAATTATCGGTTTCCTGATTGGGTTGATGCTGGTGTCGCCAGCCTTGCCTAATGCTTATGCAGTAGCCGGCGGAACAGCCGAACCGATTATGGCCTTTGGCGTAATTCCATTAGTCGGCTACCAAGGTTCGATTTTAACAGCCTTAATTACCGGGATGATCGGAGCCGCACTGGAGAAGAAGCTGCGGAAAGTCATGCCCAATTCAATGGATTTGATTTTTACCCCTTTTATCGTAATTTTAGTTTCAGTTTTTATCGCGTTGTTCGTTTTAGGCCCGATTGTTCACGGCTTTGAAGCCCAAGCCGTTAAGGTGATCGAAATGTTCCTGCACTTGCCATTGGGAATCGGCGGGTTGATCATCGGCTTCTTGTACCCAATTGCCGTGATGACCGGGATGCACCACATGTTTATCATGATCGAAACTTCCTTGATCGCAACCACCGGCTTCAACCCGTTAATTACCGTTTGTGCGATGTACGGCTTTGCCAACGCGGCAGTTTGTCTGGCGATTGCTTTGCGGACAAAAAGCTCGTCGATTAAAACCGCTGGAATTTCCGCAACGGTTACTCAAATGCTGGGTGTCAGTGAACCGGCGCTGTTCGGAGTCGTGATGCGCACCGGGATGAAAGCAATCGGTGTTATGCTGACCAGCTCAGCCATCGGCGGCATGGTGCTTTCGTTGTTAGGCATTCAAGCCAACAGCTACGGCTTGGCAGTTCTCTTGTCACCGTTGATGTACATTTACAGTCCTTATCAAGTGATTACTTACGTCACTGTCGGAGCTGCCACCTTCGTATTGGCCTTCGTGTTGACCAATTTATTCGTCATCAAAAAGACCAAAGAAGAAGTTGTTCCAGAAGTTAAGCAAGTTGGCCAAGTAACCAGTGTCGGCAAAGTCTACGCGCCGATTGAAGGGGAGATCATCCCGATTACTGAGGTCAACGACCAAGTATTTGCCAGCAAAATGATGGGTGAAGGCTTTGCGGTTCTGCCAACCAACGGAGAAATTACCGCACCGGTCTCCGGCGTCGTTAAAATGATCGCACCAACGAAACACGCCATCGGCATTGTCAGCGAAGACGGTTTGGAACTGCTGCTTCACTTAGGTATCGATACCGTGGAGCTTCACGGCGAACCTTTCAGCTGGTCGGTCAAAGAAGGCGAAAATGTCCAACAAGGCCAGGCAATTGGCACCATGGATTTGGCAATGTTAGCCGAAAAAGGCAAAGATGCTTCCGTGATGGTGATTATTACCGATTCCCGCGCAACTATCGCCAGTTTACAGTTTGATGAAGATTCCGTTCTGCCTATTTTAGAAAGTTGAAAAACGATCCCTGCCAGGCATGTTTGGCGGGGATGTTTTTTGCGACTAAGAAGAACTATATAATAGAAGAAAAAATTTCTCCACAACCAACCTAGCCAGAATACTTAGAAAAAATCCTCCTTTTGACCTATGTAAAATTCAAAAATATCCGGCATAATAGAAGCATGGAGAAATATAGTCTAATAAGGAGGCTTTATCATGGCCCTACGCAGAGAAATTTTAGAAGCAATCAAGGACGGAACCATCACGCCAGAAGAAGGCTTGCAATTACTCGAAGAAATCGAAGAAGCTGAAGCAGCAAGCAGCGAAAATAAACCAGAACCAGCGAAAGTTCCCGTGGAGGAACCCGTTAGAGAGGCAGCACCAGAGCTAGAATCCGCCCATGAAGTAGAGCAGAAAGCTCAACCAGAACCAATAATAGAAAACGAACTGGCGGATGAACCGGAAAACAATGCTGTGCCAGAACCGGAAACTGAACCACTGGAAAAATCAGAAGCAGTACTAGAAACGGCATCAGAAGAAGAACCAACGAAAGTGCCCGAACCTGAAATTGAAGCAAAACCAGAAAAACCGCGAGACCCTATCGCCAGCTTAATCGATGAATGGGAAATGAACGATCACAAGCCGCCGGTATCTGAGCCTGTCCAACAGTCGAAGGCGGCAGACACGCGTTCAGAAAAGCAAAAAGCCAAAGAAAATGATTCTTTAGTCAAGATTCACGAGCTGGATCAGCAAATTGATCCTTTGCGAGACCTGCTAAAAGAAAAGCAGGAACTCTTCCGAAACCTGAATTTGGAAGTTGAACTAGAAATCATTTCGGATGATAATATGGTTTTGTATCAACAGACCAAAAAGGAAATGGCTGATATCGAAGCGCAAATCAACCTGTTAAACCGCAAGAAAGAAGCGGCAGAAAAAGATTTTTATTCGATTCCGGTTTGGAAAAACGAAATACCTAAATTCAATGAAGAAACCGAAAATCCTTGGGGCTTTGAGGATGATGAAGAGGAAGAACCAGCCTACGAAAGCACCAGCTTCAACAGTCGTGTCAACGACTTGGTCAACCGCACCTTAAAAACCGTTGCCGATACAGTTGACGGCCGATTTAACGAGGTCAAACTGCCCGGCGCAGGCTCGGTAGGCAACACTAAGTTTGAACACGAATTTAATTTTCGAGACCGTGGAATCACTGATTTGGATATCAAGTTAGCCAACGGAACCGTGATTTTTGAAACCTGGTCCCGCTCAGATATTTACGTGGAAGCAGAGATCAAGCTGCAGGGAAAAATGTACGGCCAAGATCCCATGGAGGCCTTCATGGAACGCAGCCAAATACAGGTGGACGATGACAAGCTGCTTTTCCATGTTCATAATAAACGGGTGACCGCTGAGTTGACCTTTTATTTACCAGAAAAAATGTACGATCATGTAATGATTCGGCTGCTGAATGGGGATTTGATTGTTCAGGAAATCAACGCTAAAGATATTTTCATTAAAGCGACCAACGGGGATTTGATCTTCAAAAACATTAACGCAGCGGTGCTGGAAATTCAAGGTACTAAAAATGAAATCGAAATTTACGAAGGAACCATCCTTGATTCCATCATCGAAACTGCCAACGGCTCGATTGTCTCCAAGGCGGATGTCGCCAATTTCGATGCCTCTTTGGTTAACGGGCAAATCAAATTGACTGTCGGCAACAACGATCTGAAAAAGATCAGAGCCAATTCAGTCAACGGTACGATCAAAATTTCTCTGCCAACCACGATTGGTTTAGAAGGAATTGCTAAAACCAGCTTAGGCGAAATTAATTATCGGTTGTCCGATTTCCAAACAGTCAGGGAAAGACGCGACGCCAAAGAACGGCTGTTTCATTTCCGCCGCCCAATGGATCCAACGGCTCAAATTGATGTAACGACCAAAACCGGCAGTATTTTCCTTAAAGATTTTGACCGGTAGCAGGAGAATCCATCAAGAAAATATCCCGACGACAAAGAATTCTGTTGTCATCGGGATATTTTTAGTCTATTTAGTCGCAACTCTTTAGTATATAATAGAAGAAACTTTGCAAGGAGGAACATTTATGCCCAATCCTAATTTTGGCAATATGATCGTTATCATCGGCAGTTTGCTAGGATTATTATTTCCAATTTTCCTAATACTACTAAACTATTTCGTAGTCAAACGCGCCGTTGTAAAAGGCATGCAGAAATACCACCGCATGACAGACACCCAAGAAGACGACGAGTAAATTTACTTTTCCTGCTGCGAATGCTGAGCGGCCTTGTGCTCCAAGCGCAAATACACATGATGGGCAAACAACCCGAAGGCCAGCGGTCCCAACAGCAGCGTAGAAAAGTTCAAATAATTGCCTAATTTCAACGGTTCGTAAATTTGAAAGGCAATCGCGATAAAAATGCAGGCACAGACGCTAAAGGACAAAAGAAAATTCAACCCGCGGCTCTTAATGATTAGCGATTCTTCAGCGATCACCCTTTTCTTAATGAAAAACGGGAAGCTGGCGGCCACAATAAAGTAAGGAATCGCCCGCGACACATTGGTCATAAAGGTCAGCTGATTGAACAGCTCCGCTAAAAGAGAGTTGCTGATGGAAAGCAGCAGAATCGCTACCGATAAGGCAATCGCCTGCAGCCACAGCGCTCTTTCCGGCATTTGATTTTTGTTCAAGGCCGAGAATTTGTGCCAAAGCTCACTGGGCGTACCATGGATCAAGCTTTTCAAAGGACCATAGCTGATAGAACACAGCAATCCCAGATAGGCAATCCCCATTGCCAGGGCGGTGTAGCGAATAAAAATTTGTCTTAAAAGAACACTTTGACTAGCACTCAAGGCAAAGCTGTCAGCCAAGGACTGAGCCAGGCTCTCCATTAAGCCGTACATCAGGTTTCCTAAATGCAGCGACTGGATTTGCCGCAGTGATTCAATGTCATTCGCGGCACTCCACAAAACAATTCCCGTCACATACAATAACAAAATAATAAATGAACTAACAATCACAGCCTTAGGAAATCTTTTCCGGCTGTTTTTTGTTTTGTCAGCAATGCTGGCAATCGTATCTAATCCGCCAAATGCGGTAATCGAAAAGATGAAAAACGGGAGCTGCGACAACAGCCGCGTGCTAGATTCATGGAAAAAGCTGGTGACGTTCAAGCTGTTGGACAAGTTCGTCATCACTTGCTCTGGACTGTGTAAAATCAACAACAAATTCCCCGAAATCGATAATACCAATAATCCCACCATCGTATACCCGCTAATTTTCAAACAATAAAAAATCGCTTGGAACCCGCGATTATTAATCCAAGTAATCCCAAACACTGCCAAAATCGAAAAGACTGCCAGCCATACCTGCGGCGGCAAATTCAGCCAGTTAATCGTCCCCGTCAAATCTTTGCCAAAAAAGAAAATCGACAAAGGAATCATCACCTTCATAAATAAACTAATCATCCATATAAAATAACTGCAATACCACAAGAATACCGTGATGAAGGCAGCCTTGGGGGAGAGCGAATCCTTTAACCAATCGTAAATGGAGCCCGGCCGGTGGGCATACTTTTTGGTGTATTGAGCGACAATCAAAGCATAAGGCACAAAATAACAAGCCGCGCTAATTAAAAACCAGATCAGTGACTGGCTGCCCAGCATAAAAAAGGCCGTAACCATGCTGGAGAAAGAAAACACTGTGGTGGTAATGATTAATATTAAATTCGGCACCGATGTATCCTTATTGCTCACCATATTCTGCCTCCTGCCCTTTTTCTTACCATATTATTGACTTTTTTCACTAAATACAAGGCAATTCGTAAAAATAGTTGTTTTGCAAAATGATAAATATCGAAAAATTAAAAACGAAAACCTTGCTATAACAATGATCATTGGGGGTAGGGGGCATAAATAGCAAAATTTTGCCGAGTTTTTGCAGGTTTTATGAAAATTTGGCTGAACTGCTTGATAGCAATAGGTTTTGCCGGATTCTTCCATTACAATTTAATTAATAAAACGCATTCAATAAAGGGAATGAGGTGAGAATCCTCAGCAGCCCCTTTCTACTGTGTACGCGGACGAAATCAATCATTGCCACTTTACGGGAAGGCATGAGAGTAGGACGAAGCGAAGTCAGGATACCTTGGTTGAATGCAAGTAAAAGAATGGATTGGGAAATTCTTTATACTTCAGACGAGCAGTGTGTCTACGACTGCCTTTTTTGTTGTATAGCAAGCCCTTAATTCATTCGAGTTAGGGGCTTTTTCTTTTTCGCAAGGAAAAAAAGCAAGTTTCCACGAGGATCAAAGTTATATTTCAAGTTTTTTGATGTCTGGCTTCACCGATGGACTTTGCTAGAAATTGGCAAGGGTGTTGGAAGCCTTTCTTAAATTAGAAATGGGGAAAAGAACATGACGATTCAAAAAAGCAATCATCGCATTATTCAATTATTTATCGTCTTATTCGGCATTAGTTTTTTAACCTTTCTGCTGGTTTATTTATCACCAGGAGATCCGGCGGAAATTATGCTGACGGAATGTGGGCACATTCCAACACCAGAATTGCTGGCTCAGGCCAGACATGATCTCGGCTTGGATCGGCCGTTCTTGACGCAGTATGGCAGCTGGCTGAAAGGCGTGGTCACCGGCGACATGGGGATGAGCTATTCCTTTAAAATGCCGGTTTTCCAAAAACTGATTCAGTGCCTGTTGCCGACACTGGCCTTAGCGCTTTTGTCACTGGCAATCATGTTAGTGGTTTCCTTGCCTTTAGGCTTTTTATCGGCAGTCTTCCACAACAAATGGATGGACTACGCGATTCGCGGCTTTTCCTTTATTGGAATTTCCGTACCCAGCTTCTGGATCGGTCTGGTTTTACTGCGAGTGTTCGGGGTGAATCTCGGCTGGGTTTCAGTATCTGGCGGCAGTGCCGATCTGCGGTCGATTATCCTACCGGCGGTGACCTTAGCCTTGGCAATGTCGGCGAAATACACCCGTCAGGTGCGCATCACCGTACTAGAAGAGCTGAACAAGGAATACGTAACAGGCGCCCGCATGCGAGGAATTCCTGAAAGAAAAATCCTGCTGCAGCATGTCATGCCTAATGTGCTGCTGCCGCTGGTAACCATTTTAGGCTTGTCCTTTGGCAGCCTGTTAGGCGGAACCGCGGTTGTGGAAATTATTTACAACTGGCCGGGGCTAGGCAACATGGCTGTGCGGGCAATTGCCTGTCGCGATTTTCCATTGATTCAGGGCTACGTATTAATGATTTCGCTGTTTTATATGCTGATTAATCTTTTGGTGGATTTTTCTTATCCATTGATTGATCCGCGGCTGAAGCAAGACAAAAAAAGGAAGGTTAAAACGAGTGAGGTGAAGAAGGATGGGAAAGCTTACGTCATTGAAAAAGAATAAGCAGCTGGTAATTTCACTGATTATGCTGGCACTGATCGTTTTGGTGGCCATCTTCGCTGAACAGATCGCGCCCTACGATCCGCTGGATGCCGACATGAATCGTTCCTTAAGTGCTCCTGACAGCTTGAACCGATTTGGTACCGATCGCTTAGGGCGGGATATTTTGTCGCGAGTGATTTTCGGCACCCGGTCTTCATTAGGTTCAACAATTATTATGGTAGGAATTATTTTCGTTTTAGGAACCTTTTTAGGCATTGTCGCCGGCTTTTTCGGCGGCTGGGTGGACCAAATCATTATGCGGCTGGCCGATATGATGATTTCATTTCCTGGTCTGGTTTTGGCGATTGCCATTGCAGGCGTCTTAGGACCGAATTTAACCAATGCTGTAATTGCCATCACCTGTGTCAGCTGGACCAAGTACGCTCGTTTAGCTCGTAGTCTAGTACTGCGGGTCAATCAGAGTCTGTTTATGGAAGCTGCCCTAGTGACAGGAACCGCCAACAGTCGGCTGATGTCCCATTATATTTTACCAAATATTTTTCCGCCCATGCTGGTGACTGCCATGACGGATATGGGAACTTTGATGTTGGAAATTGCGGCTTTGTCTTTCTTGGGCTTCGGAGCGCAGGCGCCGACTCCAGAGTGGGGGCTGATGCTAAATGAAGGCCGCACCTATTTGGCAACTGCGCCATGGCTGATGATTTATCCCGGCCTGGCGATCGTAATTGTAGTAGTAACCTTTAACCTGATCGGTGACAGCGTCGGGGATTTGCTGGATACACATCAATAAAAAATGAGGGGGAAATAAAATGAAAAAATGGCTAGGACGAGGAATAAAACTGGCTTTATTGGTATTAACAGTGGGCAGCTTAACTGGCTGCGGCGGCGATGAGGATGCAGCGACACCAGAGGGCAAGGATTTAACAATTGGGGTAACCAGCTTTGCCGATACCTTGGAGCCCACAGAGCAATATTTCGGCTGGGTAGTCACCCGCTACGGTGTAGGTGAAACCTTAGCCAAATTCGATGAAGAAGGAAAAATTGTGCCATCCTTAGCAGAAGAATGGGACGTGAGCGACGACAATCTAACCTGGAACTTTAAAATTCGACCTGAGGTAAAATTCTCCAACGGTACCGAGCTGACTCCGGAAATTGTCAAAGCTTCATTGGAGCGTTCTTTTGAACTAAATCCACGGTCGGAAACCTTCTTTAAACTGGATTCCATCACGGTGGATGGTGATACCGTTTCAATCAAAACCGAGGTGCCTTCTGCGGTGGTTCCTGGCAGTCTGGCTGATCCGCTGTTCTTAATCGTGGATACCACGGCTGATACCGCTAAGTTTGCCAGCGATGGCCCGATTTGTACCGGTCCTTACGCGGTGGAAAGCTTCAACCCAACCGTCGACTGTGTACTGGTGAAAAACGAGCATTATTGGGATGGCGAAGTACCGATGGAAAAAGTGACCATGAAATGTATCGATGATCAAGCCACCCGCTCAATGGCCCTGCAAAACGGCGAAATTCAAGTGGCTTACAATTTGAAAACCGAAAATGCCAAGGAATTTGAAGCCAATCCAGAAATTAAAATGCAGGATTTAGATTCTCTGCGTTCGACGTATGCTTTCATGAACCAAAATGGTCCGTTGAAGGATCTGGTACTGCGCCAAGCGATGATTCGCAGCTTGGATCGGGAAACCTATGCGGAAAAACTGCTGCAAGGCGGAGCAACCCCAGGCAAAGCCCCAATTCCGCCGACCTTGGATTTTGGCTTTGATGAATTAGTAGACGAAAATGCCTTTGATCCCGAAAGCGCCAAAGAATTGTTAGCGGAAGCCGGCTATGAAGACAAGGACGGCGACGGCTTTGTGGAGCAGCCAAACGGTGATCCGTTAGACTTGGAATTTGTCATTTATACTAGTCGCGAAGAGTTGAATGTTTATGCTCAAGCAGCTCAAGCGAACATGAAGGATGTCGGCATCAAGGTTACCTTGAACACCGTTAGCTACGAAACCGCCATGGATTTACGAGATTCCGGCAGCTTTGACATGCTGATTTGGAACGTATTGGTAGCTAATACTGGCGATCCCGAGAATTACCTGCGTGACAACTGGCACAGCGAATCGCCAACTAATGTTAATGACTACAACAATCCGAAGGTGGACGAGTTGATCGATCAATTAACCACCACCTTTGATGAAAATGAACGTCGCGATTTAGATATTGAAATCCAACAAATGATTATGGACGATGCAGCCACCATGTTCTTTGGCTACGAAACTACGTATCTATTCCATACTGACCAAGTGAAGGGCATTCAGCTGTACCCGATTGACTACTATTGGTTGACTAAGGACGTCACATTTGAATAGAGAGTGAGAAATTATGCTGAAAATCGAAAATTTATCGGTATGCTACGAAGGCAATCAGAACCCCAGCGTTCAAGGCTTTCATTTAACCATGCAAAAAGGTGAAATTGTCGGGATTGTCGGAGAAAGCGGCAGTGGGAAATCCACTGTGCTGAAAACCGTGCTGGGGGCCTTGCCTAACACCGCAAAAATAACCGGTGCCATCGATCTGCAAGGGGAGTCTTTACTGGCTCAAAGTCCGGCTCAATGGCAAAAAATGCGGGGCACCAAGCTGTCGCTGATTTTTCAAGACAGCAGCTCCGCCTTAAATCCCATCCGTAAAATCGGACCGCAATTTGAAGAATACATTCAGCAGCATTCAACGCTCGACAGCAAATCAGCTCGTCAAAAAGCTGAAGAAATGCTGATTAAGATGCGACTGCCGGATGCCAAAAGTATCATGGACAGCTACCCCCACCAGTTAAGTGGGGGGATGTGCCAGCGGGTAGGTATTGCCATGGCAATGACCTTTAATCCTGAATTATTGCTAGCCGACGAACCCACCAGTGCACTGGATGTGGTGACCCAGCAGCAAATCGTCGAGGAACTTTTGCTTGTACGGAAAAGTTATCAAACCTCGATTTTGCTGGTGACTCACAATCTGGCGATGGCAGCTTACGTGTCTGACCAGTTGATCGTGATGGAAAAGGGCGTGGTGGTGGATTGCGGCACCGTGCTGGAAGTCATCGAATCACCCACCAGCGAATATACCAAACGACTGTTAGCCGCAGTCCCAGAATTAGGAGGTGCACTGCATGTCTGAGATCATTTTAGAGGTTCAGCACTTAACCAAAGAATTTACGTTGCCTAATAAAGAAATTCTAACCGCCTGCGACAACATTTCCTTCACGATGGAAAAAGGCCAAACAATTGGCATTGTCGGGGAAAGCGGCTCAGGAAAGTCAACACTGGTGAAAATGCTGATGCTGATGGAACCACCCACTCAAGGTGAAATCATCTACCGGGGCGAAAACATTTTAAGCTACAACAAAAAAGCAATCTGGCAGCTGCGGCCCCAGATTCAGATGGTGTTTCAAGCACCAATGGCTTCGATTAATCCAAAAATGAAGGTGATCGATGTCGTAACGGAGCCCTTGTTTAATTACAAAAAATTGAAACCCAAAGACAAACGGGCTAAAGCGATTGAGCTGCTGGCGATGGTGGAAATGACGGAAGAATATTTGGATCGTTACGCGCATAATCTAAGCGGCGGTCAGTGCCAGCGGGTCAGTATAGCCCGAGCCTTGGCCCTGGAGCCGGAGCTGTTGATCTGCGATGAAGCCACCTCAGCCTTAGACGTTTCGGTGCAAAAGAGCATTGTGGATCTATTAGTGAAGCTGCAAAAGCAAATCAACATGAGCCTGCTGTTTATCAGCCACGATTTGGCATTAGTACAATCTTTTGCTCACGAAATTTTAGTGATGCAAAAAGGACTAGTAGTCGATCGGCTCAGCAGCAGCGAGACCTTCAGCGCATCCCAAGTTGCCTATACGCAGGATCTGCTGAACTCGGTGTATTCGCTGGCGAAGGTGAGGCAACAGCTGAAAACAGCTACGACATAACTATAGGAGGCAGATGTGAAAGAAAAATTTACTAAGCAAGCAGCCGGCACCGTTGAACGCCTTTTCTACCGGGTAGCCGGCACCGATCTTGAGCTGCCGGTGGTTTCTATCAAAGGCCAACAACCGGGAGCAACATTACTAATAACCGCCGGAATCCACGGCGGAGAATATCCCGGCATTGAAGCGGCCAAGCGTTTGAGTCAAGAAATCAATCCTAGTGAGCTGAAGGGGAATGTCATCATCTTACCTTGTGTCAGCCAGCGAGCCTTTTATCAGCGGATTGCCTTTGTGAATCCCGCCGATGGCAAAAATCTTAATCGTTGTTTTCCCGGAAATGCCGAGGGCACGAAAACGGAAAAAATCGCTTATACCTTGGAAACAGCATTTTTCCCATTAGCAGATTTCTATTTGGATTTCCACAGCGGCGATTTACCAGAACCGTTGGAGCAGTTTGTTTTTATACCTGGCATTGGTTCGCCGGAAACAGTCCAGCAAGAATATGAAGCAGTCCAGTATTTAAATCTGCCCTTTGGCATCCCGTCTCAAAGTCGTGTAGGTGCCAGCGGATGTGCCTGCCAGTCGGGTGTTCCAGCCTTACTAATTGAACGGGGAGGCTTTGGCGAACGGTTGCCGGCAGCGATTGATGGTTTTGTGGAGGATGCCCAGCAGCTGTTGCGTTTTATGCGGATTTTAGATGAGCCATTGAGAAATGCTAAGCCATTGCCGCTGAAGAAAAACATCCATTACTTGGACAGTCCGCAAACCGGACTATGGTATCCCGCTTTTGAGCTGGGAGATCAGGTGGAAGCCGGTCAATCCCTAGGGGTAATTGAGGATATTTTCGGCACTGTATTATGGGAAGGCTTTGCTGAGCAATCAGGCGAAATTTTGTATCAGGTGGCTAGTTTGCCAATTTCTGCAGGGGAACATTTAATCGCCTACGGATATTAGAAAAAGTAAATAGTAATTTTTTGTCCTCTTCTATTTTAAACTATCAGAATGTAGCTGACTTGATGCCATAATCGCGGACAGTTAGCTACATTCGTTATAATAAAGACAATCAAATAAATAATAATGGTTCAAGGGAATGAGGTGAGAATCCTCAACAGCCCCTTTCTACTGTAAGCGCTGACGAAATCATAAATGCCACTTTACGGGAAGGCATGAGAGTAGGACGAAGCAAAGTCAGGATACCTTGAGCGATTGTTAGAGAATAATTGGATTGGGAAGATTATTTGCTGATTGTTTGCACGTTAAAACAGACAAGACACGGCGAGACCTTCTTTTTCAGGCTCGGCGTGTTTATTTTTTTAAGGAGGGGACAAAAATGAATAACGCAACAAAAAGATTAACCACCTTGGCAATCCTGCTGGCTCTGTGTGTGATTGGGGCCAACATCAAGATTTTAGGTTCGATTGCTTTGGACTCATTTCCAGCATTTATTGGTGCCATTGTTTTGGGACCAGCGGCGGGGGCTTTTTTAGGCTTCTTCGGCCACATGATTTCAGCGCTATTATCCGGCTTTCCCAGCTCACTACCGATTCACTTGATTATCGCGGCCATAATGGCTTTATGCATGTTCGCGTACAGCTGGACCCGCAGAAAACTGGCCAAGAATAAACTGGCAGCTTCAGCGGTTTCGATGGTGGTAGCTTACATCATCAATGTGCCATTGGACATCGTGCTGCTGTATCCTTTAATGGGACCGGGGATTTTCGTTTTATTCGTGCCTTTAACTCTGGCAACCGTAGTGAATTTAGGATTATCTGAAATTGTTATTCTGGGCATTCCAAGTAAATACAAGGAATTTGTCTCAGCCAAATAAACGAAAAACGGGGGAGTTAAGATGGCTAAGCACGGAGGCAACATTCAAGAAATCGCTGAAATCCATCAACTGGACCCGCAAAAGCTGATCGATTTCAGTGCCAATATTAATCCGCTGGGGATTCCCGCGGGGGTAAAAAAAGTTTTGCAGGCAGGAATCGAGCAGCTAGTTCACTATCCTGATCTGCGTTATCGTGACTTAAAAGCGGCGATCGCCAAATTTCATGGCATCAGTCCAAGCCAAGTTTATGCCTCCAACGGGGCAGCGGAAGCAATTTTTATGTTGGGGAAAACATTGCCGGTGAGCCGTCTGCTGCTTTTGGCTCCAACATTTGTGGAATACGAAGAAGCCTTTAGTCAGCAGGCCACCGAATTTTGCTATTTCAACTTGGAAGAGTACGATTTTCAGTGGAACGTAGCGGACTTAATTCAAAGCGCCAAACGACAAAGAGTAACCGGAATTTGTTTGTGCAATCCTAACAATCCCACTGGTCAGTTGTTGAAGCAAGATGAACTATTGCAGCTGCTAGCATTTTGCCAAGACAATAAAATTAAGTTGATTGTGGATGAAGCCTTTGTGGACTTTTCCGAAGAAGACCAGTCTTTAGTGGGATCGTTGAACGATTATTCGCAGCTGTTTATTTTCCGGTCGCTAACTAAAATGTTCGCGATTCCTGGGTTACGTTTAGGGTATTTGTTAACCAGAAACCAAGAAATATTAGCCGAAATGGAGCAGCAAACCGTGCCTTGGCATATTAACACCTTTGCCGACTTGGCTGGACAACAAGCCTTAAAGGAACAAGCTTTTATCAAGGAAAGTCAGCAATACATTAAACAAGAACGGGCTTTTTTAGTTGAACAACTGGCGAAATTTGCCCCAGCAATTGAATGCTATCCTAGTGAAACCAACTACCTGTTTTTCCGGTATAATAAAGAGGACTGTTTGCAGGAACGTCTGCTGACAAAAAACATTTTGATCCGGAATTGCGACAGCTTCAAAGGGTTAAGTCAACGCTATTACCGGATCGCCGTAAAGTCCCGCCCGGAAAACGAGGCGCTGCTGACGGCGTTGGAGGAGATTCTATGAGACAGGTAACGGCCATTTGCCCTGGTTCCTGCGGTGAGCTTTTGCAGGGCTGGGTGGGAGATTCGCAAAAATTAGTCAGCTACGGCATCGACTGCTTTTCCCGTGTGACCGTGGAGTCCGGCAATCGCCCGAATTCACTACCTACAAAAGTCCAGCTAGCAGCCAGCAGAACTTTGCAGTACCTAGGAATTTCGGAACTGGAATTGGCATCATTAAGCATCACGGTGGATTCAGACTTGCCGATTGCCAAGGGGATGTCCAGCAGTACCGCTGATATCGCGGCTGCTTGCCAGGCGGTGGCAGCTTATTTTGGAAGGACCCTCTCGCGGGAAGAAATTTTGACCATTTGTCTCGGCATCGAGCGCACCGACAGTATTTTGTTTCCTTCTTTGACCCTGTTCGAGCAGCAAAAAGGAACGACACGAGCTGTCAGCGACTGGTGTCCAGAATTTTATGTGATTGTGCTGGAACCGGAGCAGGAGATTTTAACCGAAGCCTGTCATTCGCCGAAAGTTGAACAGCTGGTTTATCAGCAGCGGCAGCGGTTTGATCAAGTGTACCGAAAATATCAGGAAGCAGTCGAGGAACAAAACCTGCGGAAGCTGGGGGCGGCGGCCTTGCAAAGTGCCCGCTTAAATCAGGAAATTTTGCCGAAACCTTATTTTGATGAGCTGGTGACTCTCAGCAAGCGTTACGATCTGTTGGGCGTAAATGTGGCTCACAGTGGGACTGTCATGGGCTTGCTGGTGGAAGAGGAGCAGCAAATTCCGACGCTTTTGACGGCGCTTCAACAGTCTTCCATTAGCCGTTGGTACACCCAAATAAAGGTACATAAAAGCTACTATCAAGGAGTGCAGGTGCATGAAAAAATTAATGATCGCGGCCGCCTCCAGCGGCTCCGGTAAAACTACGGTAACTTTAGGCCTACTGAAGCTGTTGCAGGATCAAGGCTACCGGGTTCAACCTTATAAAGTAGGACCGGATTATGTAGATACCGAATATCACACCCGGATTACCGGCACGGCTTCCCGGAATCTAGACATGTTTTTAATGAATGACCAAGAGCGCTTTCGTTATTTGTTTGAGAAAGAAGCCGGTAAGGCCGACCTTTGCGTGATCGAAGGAGTGATGGGGCTGTTCGACGGCCTAGGCAGTGACAAGGACTGCTGCTCCAGCTCTGGAGTAGCGAAGTTGCTGGATTGTCCAGTGATTTTGGTGGTAAACGGCCAGTCGGCGTCGACTTCGATGGCGGCGTTAGTCAAAGGCTTTGCCGAGTTTGATCCTGACCTCAAGATTAGCGGCGTGATTGTAAACAAAGTGGCTTCAGAAAATCATTATCAGCTAATCAAAGCGGCGATTGAACGCTATACGGAAGTGCCGGTTTTTGGCTATTTAAAAAGAAACCAAGGCGTGGAGCTGCCTTCCCGTCAGTTGGGCTTGATTCCCGACCGTGAGATTAGCGACGTGCTATCCAAAATCGATCAAGTGGCTGAAGCTTTAAAAGACACCGTCGATCTAACTGCTTTGCTGGAAAGTCTGCCGGAGGAAACGATCAACTTCGTCCCTGAAAGCTACCCGCAATATCCTGATTTGACTGTGGCTTATGCGCTAGATGAGGCTTTTCATTTTTATTATCAAGATAACTTAGAACTATTGGAAGCTTATGGTGTGAAGCTAGTAACCTTTAGCCCCATGAAGGATACGGAACTGCCGCCAGCGGATTTGTATTATTTTGGCGGCGGCTATCCCGAAGAGTTTGCGGCGCAGCTAGCTGAGAATACCGCCATGCACAAAGCTGTTAAGAATAAGCACGACGAGGGCGCCTTTATTTTAGCCGAGTGTGGCGGGCTGATGTATTTAGGGACTGCCTTGGATTATCAAAATCAGACCTTCCCAATGGTAGGGATTTTTGAAGGCGTCAGTGAGATGACCGATCGACTGCGGCGCTTTGGTTATTGTTACGGGGAAATGACGGAAGACACCTTGATCGGTAAAAAAGGCACAGTGGCTTCCGGTCACGAGTTTCATCATTCCCAGTTCGAAAGCTCTGAGCCAACTGTGATGGCAATGAACAAACAGCGAGATGGCGAAGTCGTCAAAACCTGGCAGGGAGGCTATCAAAAGAAAAATACCTTTGCCAGTTATCTGCATTTGCATTTTTATCAACGGAAAGATTTCTTGACGGACCTACTGGAAAAAGTGAGGGCTGGCCTATGATTGTAACGGCCTTTTTGTTGGATCTGTTGCTGGGGGACCCGTATCACTGGCCTCATCCTATCAAACTGATCGGCAACTTTATCGCTTGGTTTCAAGCAAGCTTCACCCAAGGAAAAAGCGAAAAGGAAAAATATCGCCTGGGTGTTGTGCTGTGGTTCGTGACAGTACTGGGAACTGGACTGACAACCTATCTTTTATTGCGGCTAACTTTTTGGCTGCATCCTTGGATCGGCACCGTTTGTTCAATTTACTTGGCTTATACAACTTTAGCCACCAAGAGTCTAGCTCAAGAAGGCCGAAAAGTGTATCAAAAACTGAAATTTGACAGCGTCACCAATGCCCGTAAGCAGGTGGCGATGATTGTCGGTCGCGACACCGCTGAATTGAGCGAAGAAGAAATCACTAAGGCCACGGTGGAAACCATCGCCGAAAACACTAGTGACGGTGTAGTTGCACCCTTGATGTGTCTGTTTATCGGCGGTCCGGTG
>LIDZ01011724.1_pt23 | contig 16349 bp, 20 predicted proteins | sample 644651 | NCBI WGS metagenome assembly LIDZ01 (sample SAMN03856242, study PRJNA289617) | food metagenome | isolation source: wine grapes on drying loft during traditional withering process | host: Vitis vinifera cv. Corvina | place: Italy: Gargagnago di S. Ambrogio di Valpolicella | collected 2014-01 | reverse complement strand
TGGTTGTGGTTGAGCGTGCTGGTGGTGGTCATTGACCAGGCCAGCAAGTTCTACTTCGAAAACCGCCTGGAGTTGTACGAGCAGATCGTCATCCTTCCTGACTACTTCAGCTGGATGCTGGCCTACAACACCGGGGCTGCGTTCAGCTTCCTGGCCGACAGTTCCGGCTGGCAGCGCTGGTTGTTTGCGCTGATCGCGGTCGTGGTGAGTGGGGTGCTGGTGGTCTGGCTCAAGCGGCTCGGACGCGACGAAACCTGGCTGGCGATTGCCCTTGCCCTGATATTGGGCGGGGCGCTCGGCAATCTGTATGACCGAATCTTCATCGGCCATGTCATAGACTTCATATTCGTGCATTGGAAAGAACACGGCTTCCCGGCCTTCAATGTTGCGGACAGCGCCATTACCGTTGGCGCGATCATGCTGGCTCTGGACATGTTCAAGAGCAAGAAAACCGGAGAGACCGTCAATGACTGATCAGTTGATGACCGAACAGGCTACTCAGGAAACACGCATCGGTCAGAACACGGAAGTCACCCTGCATTTCGCGCTGCACCTGGAAAACGGCGACACCGTCGACAGCACGTTCGACAAGGCGCCGGCGACCTTCAAGGTCGGCGATGGCAGCCTGCTTCCGGGCTTTGAGGCGCTGATCTTTGGCTTCAAAGCCGGTGACAAACGCACGCTTCAAGTGCCGCCGGAAAACGCTTTCGGTCAGCCGAACCCGCAAAATCTGCAGGTCATGCCCCGTTCGCAGTTCCAGAATATGGAGCTGTCGGAAGGGCTGCTGGTGATCTTCAACGATGCGGCGAACACCGAGCTGCCGGGCGTGGTGAAATCGATGGACGATGATCATGTCACCGTCGATTTCAACCATCCGCTGGCGGGCAAGACGTTGACCTTCGAAGTGGAAATTTTCGAGGTGAAGGCACTCTGAGCATCGCCAGAGCGCCTGGCCCCGGCACTGGTCGGGGCCTTTTCGTTTATATGTTTCATTGCGCGTAGACACGAGGCACATCATGCAAATCAAACTCGCCAACCCACGTGGCTTCTGCGCCGGGGTGGACCGTGCGATCGAAATCGTCAATCGCGCGCTGGAAGTGTTTGGCCCGCCGATCTACGTGCGCCATGAAGTGGTTCATAACAAATTCGTCGTCGAAGACCTGCGCAGCCGTGGCGCGATCTTCGTCGAAGAGCTCGATCAGGTGCCGGACGACGTCATCGTGATTTTCAGTGCCCACGGCGTGTCGCAGGCGGTGCGCACCGAGGCGGCAGGTCGCGGCCTGAAGGTGTTCGACGCCACCTGTCCGCTGGTGACCAAAGTGCATATCGAGGTCGCGCGCTACAGCCGCGACGGCCGCGAGTGCATCCTCATCGGTCACGCCGGCCACCCTGAGGTCGAGGGGACGATGGGGCAGTACGACGCCAGCAATGGCGGCGCGATTTATCTGGTCGAAGACGAAGCAGACGTCGCCAACCTCCAGGTGAGCAATCCTGAGAACCTTGCCTTCGTGACCCAGACGACGCTGTCGATGGACGACACCAGCCGGGTCATCGACGCCCTGCGCACACGATTCCCGGCCATTGGTGGCCCGCGCAAGGACGACATCTGTTACGCCACGCAAAACCGTCAGGATGCGGTCAAGGTTCTGGCCGATGAGTGCGACGTGGTGTTGGTGGTCGGCAGCCCGAACAGCTCCAACTCCAATCGCCTGCGTGAACTGGCTGAACGCATGTCGACCCCTGCCTATCTGATCGATGGTGCCGAAGACATGCAGCGCAGCTGGTTCGACGGCGTTGGACGCATCGGCATTACCGCCGGTGCTTCGGCGCCTGAAGTCCTGGTACGTGGCGTGATCCAGCAACTGCACGCCTGGGGTGCGACCGGCGAAGACGAGCTGGCCGGGCGCGAGGAAAACATCACCTTCTCGATGCCCAAGGAATTGCGCGTCAAGTCGCTGCTGTAATCCGGTCACTCCGTAACCGCATCATGCGCAGGGCTCGCTGCTGAATCCCTCGGATCGCAGCGTGACCCTGCCGGTCACCGCAATCACCAACTGGTAGCGACTGGCAGGTGCGTCTCTGAGGCACACCGCCAGTGTCCCGTTAGCGTTGTTCAGCAGCCGCCCCGTGTTATCGAAACCAATGCGCACGGCGACTTTGCTGTTGCCCACCACCCTGACGTTACGGTGGCTGGCGAACTCGGCCAGCGACAGCTCACCCTCGTCTCTGAGCTGGTTGCGGTTGCTGTCGACGAACACGTTCCAGCCTCGGCTCCAGTCCTTTTCAAGGGCCTGTATCACCACTGGCTGACTGCGCAGAATCGCCTCTGTGCGAGCCATTCGCAGCCCGCTGGCCAGTTGCTGAGCCGTGTCCTGACGTCGTTGTGAGTCGATCAACTGGCCGAAGGCGGGGATCGCGAGCTTCGCGACGATACCCACAATCACCAACCCTGCCAGCAGTTCAATCAGCGTCAATCCTTGCTGTTTCACGAGCGTCTTCCGTTGAGTTCGGCGCTCAAGCAAACACCTGCTCCGTTGCGCTGACAACCGGTTCGATTGTCAGCCGGTATGTCTGCAAGCCGCCGTTACACATCCTTCGGGCAAACCGCTGCGCATCGACTTCACTGGTGCCTGCACAGCGGACGGCAGAGGTGGGCGATGGCAGGAAAGGCGATGCAATCAGGGATGACATTGATCGAAGTGCTGGTTGCGCTGCTGATCTTCAGCGTTGGCATATTGGGTGTGGCGATGCTGCAGCTCAACGCGCTGAAGTACACCGACAGCTCGATGCGCAGCATGCACGTCAGTTTCATCGCCCATGATCTTCTCGAGCGAATCCGCGCCAATCCGGGCACCAGTTATGCGCTGGCTTCGCTGAGTCAGGCGCCATCGTCCGGCAGTCTCGCCGTCCCACGCCAGCAAGACCTGTACGACTTCGCGACGCAGTTGAGACGCGCGGTCGGTGACGATGCCGAGGCATCCATTGCGGTGTCGGGATCGAGCGTGACCCTCACATTGAAGTGGGACGATTCCCGCGCCAGCCAGGAGGCCGCACAGAAGCAGACGCTGACGTTGACCGCAGATGTATCTGCCGAGCGGGGCGCACGACCATGAGGCCTTTGGAGAAAGGCTTTGGCCTCGTCGAGGTTATGCTGGCGCTGATGGTGGGATTGGTGATGTCGCTGGCCTTGGCGCAGATATTCATCAGCTCAAAGAGCAGCTATGCCAGTCAGACATCGTCCGCCAGCCTGCAGGAAGACGCGCGATTCGTGCTCAGCAAAATGGTCCAGGAAGTGCGGCTGGTCGGCATGTTCGGCTGTTTGGGAAAAGTCGACGACGCCAGCGTCGGCAATGGCTTCTCCAAGGCGTTTGAAGCGCCGATCCACTGGGACGCCAGCTCGCAGACACTGAGCCTCGCCACCGCCGGAACCGGGGAGGGTGGAGGCTGGTCGACCTGGGTCATACACACCGACTGCGTGTCATCCGCCACCGCGTACTCCAACGGCCGGGCGCCCCGGCTCGCCGGACATGAGACCGCGATGCCCATTCACAAGCAGGTGTATCGCTTCAACAAGGCCCGCAATGAGCTGTCGCTGAATGGCCAGCCCCTGGTCAGCAACGTGCGCGCGTTCAGCGTGCTGTTCGGCGTTGCCGGTTCGATCAATGACCGCTCCGTTGCGCGGTACGCGGCCACCGCCGAACCCTCGTTGATCCGCAGTGTACGGCTGACCCTGACATTGTTCGACCCCGCAGATCGGGCGCAGGAACAGACCATCGACGTCGTTGCCGCCCTCCGTAACCGGCTGGGGTGATCACATGAATATGAATCCACAACGTGGCGCGGTGTTGATCGTCAGCCTGGTGTTCCTGCTGTTGCTGACCCTCTTGGCGACATCGTCGATGCAGAACGCCACCCTCCAGGAAAAAGTGGCGGGCACGCTCAAGCGGCGTGATGCGTCGTTTCAGTCCGCCGAGACAGCGCTGCGCATTGCTGAATCAAACATCCTGTCATCCGGGTTTTCACTGCTGGCCTGTTCGTCGCCAGCGAGATGTTTGCCTCCGCCTGAAGCGCTGACACTTTCCAAAAGCGGAACGGGCGGGGCGTCGGGTGTGGATTGGGTCGCGACGCGCGGTGGTTTTTACGGCATTCAGCATGTCGGCCAAACCGATCAGCCGCCCGGTGGCGGAGACGGTCAGTTTCGGATCCTGTACCGCGTGACGGCCATCGGCATTGAGGGCGACTCACGCACCGTGATCGAAAGCATCCACACCGAGGAGCGTCGCGTGATGTGGCGGCAGCGGCAATGAACAGACCATCCGCGGGTTTCACCCTGATCGAGCTGCTGATTGCCATCGCCATCGTCGCGATTCTCGCCGCCGTCGCGTATCCGCAATACAGCGAATACACCCGGAAAACCCGCCGCTCGGAGATCGCCGGGGTGCTGGTTGAAGAGGCGCAGAAGCTTGAGCGGTTTCATTCACGGGCAGGGCAATACTCGGACGTCAGCGGGCCTCCGGCGTTTAGTCATGAGGTGTCGATGGGGAATGCGTTTTATCGGATAGGGGCTGAGCGCAAGGAGCGGACGTTCACGCTGACCGCTTCGCCGGTTGGCGGAGGAATGATGGCGGGCGATGCGTGTGGGAATTTTGTGCTGGAAAACACTGGCAAGCGCGACAATCTCGGGATGTCGGGGGCTGCCAGTGTGGCGGGGTGTTGGGGGCGATAGTGCTTATTTAAAGCAGTCGGTGCCGCCAGCCGAGGTTTTGTTCCCGAGTTGATCAATAGTTAATGCTCCGCATGCATCTTGCGTTTGCTGATCCCGAGGTGCGGCCGTGAACGAATATGCCGTCGCATTCGCTGTAACGCTCAACTGGTATTTGCCGGTTTGTGAGAGCGGCTGCGTGCTGGCAAAACCCAACGCGGTGAGATTGGTAACCGCATACGTATTGTTCTGAGCGTAGTACCGCTCCATTCGGGCCACGGCGTCATTGAGCATCACTATCCCTTCGGAGCGATAACCGCGCTGGACGTATTTGGTGTAGGACGGATAAGCGATTGCCGCCAGGATGGCAACGATGGCGACGGTAATCATCAACTCGATCAGCGTGAAGCCGCGTTGAGAGCGGTTTGAACAATGCATTAAGTACAGCCTCATGGAGTGTATGGAATAACGCGCCAGTTCTGGCGGCCATTGAAAGCGGTTCCGGTGTTGACGGCGGTGGGTTCGCCGCTCGAATCAGTCGAGTACTTGCTGCCACCGATGCTGCCAACGTCTACACCCCCGGCGCTGATGCTCATCCCGCTGACGACGGTGTCGTTGTAGTTGTCAGCGCTTGAGATGGTGCCATTGCGTCGAAGGTTGAATACGGTGAAAGCCGTGCGACTTCCCGTGGTCGGATCAAGGCCATATAGCCATCCTGTGACGCCTGGGCTGCACACGTCGGTAACCGGCGTTCGCGTCGATGCAAACAATACGCTGCCGCTGAGGACCAGCGGGTCGACCAGCCGCTCACCCAGAAGCGTGTTGCCCACGGCAAGGTCGAGATACCAGCCCGACTTGGCGGTCCAGTCCACGGTGTTATTACTCACGATGCGGACATCGTTACTGGTTCCCGCAAAACTGACGTTATTGGCCTGCGACGTAATCGTCTGAGCCTGAAGGCTGCCCCGCGTTAACGTTGGCGTTGACGATGCTGCGGCGCCGACCGTTTGTTTATCCCAGATGCCGTACAAGGTCTGCAGGTCGGTGCTGGCCTTGTCGGCCGTCGCGAAATAGCGCCCCGTTCCGAACAACACGATCGTTCCCGCTGCAGTCGGATGTGCTACGACCGTCGGTGGTGCGGTAATGGACTGCACGGCGGCCCCGGCCGTATCGCTCGCGGTCGCGGTGTAGAGCGGTTTGTTGCCAAACGCTACTTTGTAGTTGCTCGCTGTGGCGTTTGCCGTCAGCGAACTTGCAATCAGGTCAAAGCGCCATAGGTTGCCAAGCAGGTCCCCGGCGTACACGTAATCTGCATAGCCGTCGGCGTTTGCGTCCAGCACCACGGGAGAAGACAGCCCGTTGTTGCCGGTCACCGAGGTGGTCAACTTGCTGATCGTGGCACCTGTGGCGGCATTGAGGATGAACAGTGATGCATTGCCGTTGTTACCGCTGTAGCCATTGCCGACTATGACGCCCCATTCTCCGGAGTGCAGCTTGGCGATGACAGGAACGGAAAAACTTGAGCCTAGATCCACGTCGTTCTGTGATGTGAACTCCCAGAGCAGGCTGATGCTGTCGGGGTTGGTGATGTCCAGCGCAAAGATTTCTCGCCCGCCCGCACCCAGCGTGCCCACCAGAATCGTGTGCCACGCGCTGCCAAAGTATACGTCTGCGACGACCGGCGTGCTGTCGACGAAAAAACGATGGAGAGCGGAGTTGGAGTTGTAATCCTTATTGGTCAATGCATTGAGGTTCGAGATCACTGCCGTGGGAATGAATGCGAACTTTTCGACGCCGGTCAGGGTATCGAACGCATGCAACATCCCATCGTTGGCGCCAACGTAGACTTGCCCGCGTCGAGTGCTCTGGGTCGTCTGGAACGTCCCGTAGGCGCCGCTCTGCCCATCAAGGGTATCGGCAACGGATGCGTCATAGAGGGATGTGTCCACCACCACTGGCGAAGAGTTGACCAAGTCACCGATCAGCGAAGCGCGGCGGCGGTATGTAGAGGTGGCTTTACTGGTGTCACCTTTCACGAAGTCCACTTGATCGGACGTTAGTGTCGTCTGCAAGTTGATGCCGGCGTAGGTACGGTTCGCCAGGTTGGCATACGTGAACGCCTGCAGGCCGTTAGTGGTCGTGCCTGCCATCTGGATGTTGCGCGAACTCCATGTAGGCACCACCTGCGAGGCAGACCAGTTCTGCACGCTGCTGGTGCTGCCATCCGCTTTGTTGATCGTGGTGGTGGTCTTGATTAGGTCGCCGCTCCAGGTGGCGACATTGAGGCTGTTCAAATACGTCGCGGCCGCATTGCTGGTGCCGAGCGCAGGGACCACTGCCGGTGTCGCCACCGAGTTATTGGTTTGCAGAATCTGGTTGAAGGCGGCGTCGAGCTGTTGCTTGAGGGTCGAGGCGTTGGTCACCAGAAAGTAATTGTTAGGCGTGCCCGATTTTGTCGAATCCCACTGTCCCGCCACCGGCAGGCTGCTGCTGGTGTTGGTCGGGCCGCCGAAGCCGCCCCACTTGGCCGCGTACCACAATGGATCCTGCAGGTTAGTTATGGAGGTCGTTGGCGAGGCGACGAACCTGCGGGTATGGGTATCGCCCCGGGATGAAGGTGATACCGCCTGGTTTTGGTCTTTGCGTCCCGGGAGCAGGTCGGCCGTGTTGTTGCAGGTCGCGGTTGATGTTGCGCATGCACCGGGAAGTCTCGTACCGGGCGTATCGAGCGAGTAGTGAAGGTTTCCGTTGGCCCCCCCTGTCACCTCCAGATATATACCGTCGGTGGTGGTGCCGGAAATGGTGTAGCCCATGTGCGACTCGGCGCCCGATACCGAGTAGACGGTCTGCAGCGTCACATCCAGCGTGCCGAGGGCGTTGACCGCGACGGTATAGAGCACAATGGCGTCCATGTCGTAATCGCAGCCCTGACCGCAGTCGTCGAACACCACCCGGAAAACCGCCTGCGCCCGGCCGCCGTTGATATTGGCGTTGGTGGGCTGGCCAGTCATGTTGTACAGCGAATCGATATAAAAGCCGGTGATTTGCTCGGTAATGCCGCTGCTCGCCACTTTGCCAAATGGCACCAGCGTGATTGAGCCCGTGCCGACGGGCATTTGAATCCGCGGTAGCGTCGACGAGAGTGCGATGGAGAAGGTCTGGACCTTTTGATTACCTAGAGAGGTAATCGGGTTGGTGTTGGCGAAATAAGCCACTGCCGCTGCGTTGAAAGTGCCCTCTTTGGTGGGCTCTTCCGGCAACCCCCTGATGTTACCCAGACTGGACGCTGCTTTTGCAGTCGGCGCCTGATCGCTAGCGCCTAGTGTCTGGCCGATATTTATGTTTTTGCTGCCACCCACATCCGTGTTCCAGATCGTCTGTCCAAGCGCATTTACGTCTAGATTGGTCAGCGCAGCGGAACTGCCTGGGGCCGCGTTTATTGTGTATTTGCTGCCAGGCAAGTCAGAGTCATAACTGGGTGTTACGTCACTGAAAAGTGTCTCGAATGGCTTGGAGCAACTCGGATAAGTTGGCGGTGTAGCGGCTGCGTTCGGCGTCGCCGAATAAGGGTTGCTCCACGTCGTGACGCTGGTCAGGCTCAAGCCGCCGCTGGTGTCAGCATTCCCGGATTTGTAATTAGCGGTGGGAGTAGTCTCGCCGCTGAAGTAGCGCATGGTCTCAAACATCATTTCGCCGAGCGGATTCCCCCAGTTCGGGCAGTTGGCGTTCGGCATGGGCGTGACGTAGATATTGCAACCGGTGGTGCTGAGCCTCAGCCCGTCCAGCGTCCCGATGATAGCGCCTTTCACGTAGTTGCCGTTTCTGTCCTGTGTGCCAAAGATTCCCGTCGAGGCATCGATCTCGGCCGAGAAGCTGCCCATCGCCTTGCGGACTACACCTCCCTGAATATTGTTCTGGTAGGTGCCCGTTACAAGTCCGAAGTACATCTGGTTGCCTTCACCGTAGTCGTGAAGGATGCCTGTGGGTTTATAGGTGCCATTGGGATAGAGCTTGCAGTTGCTTTCGATGAAGCCTGATTTACAGACCTCGACCCGTACCTGGTAGTTGGTGGGGGAAACATCGACGTCGCTAAAGTTGGTATTGGTTGCCTTGGACCCGCCCTGGGTCACTTCCCGAGATACCCAGCCAAAGATGCGAATGTTCGACACATTGGATAGCACGCGCAGCAACGGCGCGCTGCTCTGTGTGTTGTTGGCGAAGAGCGTGTAGTTGCCGGCACTGGGATTCGACAGCGGGGTGTAGTCCGACAGGTCGTAACCATCCACGTTACGGCTTGAGTACTCCTTGCCCCACGTGTGCGCGTCGGTCGAAATATAGGCGCGGGTAAGAATGGTCTGCGAGGTAGTGTCTACCTCGCGATAGCCGCCATAGAGCACTTTGCGCAGCGCATCGGCGCGTGAGGTCGTCAGGTAATTAAGGTAATCACCGCTCCAGTTTCCCGGGCATTTTTTGAGGTTCGCAACTGTCGTTTTCGACTGCGCCGAGAAGTAACCATTGTTGTAGCTGTAGCACGTGAGTGAATCGAAATAGCCCAGGTAAGTAATTGAGGGCTTATAACGAATATCGATAGAGCCGTCACCGTCCAAGTCGGAGGCGTCGTTATAGGCAGGGAAAAACAACTTGTGGTCGCGGCCCACTACCAGCATGTTCAGCGGCGGTACGGAGTTGTTCAGGAACAGCGGCAGCTGCGCGGGGACCTGGCTCACGGCAGCGTACGCCACGCCGAACGGCAGCAGGATCAGACAGGCCAGTGCTACGATGAAACTGCTGAGCGTGATTGGCTTATTCATGGTCGTTCACTGTCTGGCAGGCACTTAAGAGTCGGAAACGGCAAAAACCGTGCGAAGGATGACGCGTTGCGTGGTTGTGTCGCTGGAGCATCTGACGTTGGAAGCGCAGGCGGTGATTTCGTAATAGTGACGGCCGCAGTCTCTGGCCAGAAGCGCACAGTTGTTCTGCGCCTGACCGTCCAGGAACTTCAAATCGGTCACATACCATTCAATCTCGACGTTATTGCCGGTGGCCGGGTTGTATTGATATGTGGTAACCAAATTGATATTGGCGCTGTTGGCGGCGGTGAATGCCGGTAGATAATCGCCGTTTACCAAGGTCGTCGGGACACGCATGCAGGGCTTGTTCGTATTGCCGGCGATCGTAGTGCATTGCCACTGGTTAATGCTCAGCTCACCGATTCGGAGCCCCGCTTCGGCGGCGTTGGTCAGGGTCTTCTGGAGCCTGAGGTTACCGGTGATCCGGGATTCGAGCGACACCCCCCGCATGCTGGAAAGTGCAAGCAACGTGATGATCAACAGCATCATCAGCGCCACCAGAAGAGTGGCGCCGGTCTGGTTGCGGTGTTGCCAGCGCGCAAGCGTATTGATCGGGGGCCTCATGGCATCTGATTCCGGATCATGATGGTCCCCTGCACAATTTGATAAATACCTTTCGTATCGTTGAAGCTGGTGCCATAGCGCCCGTTCCAGTCTTTGAGCGCGGGTGAAATATCCGTGGTTGTATCCCGGATCATCGGTGTACCCGAGCTCTGCATCAAAGCGCTGTAACGGACCGCCGCAATGGTACCGGTCGGCGCAGTAGCAGTGTATTTGGTGACGGCTTTCGGGTCAGTAGGGTCCGATCCATATTCAAAGCGCAGATCCTGGACACCGCTCACGAGCTGCTGAGTGATGGCGCCGTTGGTGCATGTAATGGCTTTGTTGTCAGAATCGAAGGCTATTTTCTGGACAATTTTCGGGCGCACGGTGGCCGGCACCGGCTTCGCCGAATAGGGTGCAGTGATGCTGTCTTTGTCCCCCGTCGCCAAGGCCGTTCCCTGGCAGGTGACGTCGAGTTTGCTGGTGGCCTGATACTGAACGCACAAGGCGGATTCGGATATCGCCACGACGGAGGCGCCCAGTGGAAAATTGCAGCCGCTCAGAGAGTTGTCGGCGGGAATTACGGCGCCGAGGCTGCTGCGATAGCCGGCTTTCAACAATTCCTGGCTCAGGATGGCCAAGGTGAAACGGCCATTTTCCTGATTGCCCATCTGCGCTTGCTGAAAAAGATAAGTCCGCTGGTTGCTGATGAAAATCTGAGTCACGCCGAGGATCAGGAGCAGGCCGATGACCATCGCGACCATTAGCTCGATCAGTGACAGGCCTTTTTGCCGGTTAGCTAAGGCTTTCATTTGATGCGTGTCCTCAAGCGATAGGTGCAGGTACCTGGCGTTGTGAGACTGGAGCCGGTCATGCAGTCAGCGGCGTTCTTGACCTTCCAGGCAACCTGAATCTCCAGATCGGCGTTCGTTGCGCTTGAGGTCGTGCAGGCTGATACATCGCCTGGCGTAGGTGTTTTGCAGATGTAGAAGCTGTCCGAGTCAAGCAGGCTGTCGGCGCCTGGCAACATGGTGCCTGCACGTGATGCCCAGCAACCGATCTGCTCGGACAGCGCTGACGGTGAAGGTGTGCAGTCTGAAGCGGGACTTGGGAACGAGGCGCCCGGCGCCTTCAGGCATGAATTGCCGGTGGTGCAATCCGCGGGTGCGCTGCGAATGATTTCGACGAGATCGTCCACAAGCATGATCGCGGTATTACGCTGAACAGAATCCTGAGTGTAGGGAATGGCCTTGCTTTGAAGGGCAACCATGCCAAGCACACCCACTACAATAATGAGCAGGCTGACCAGGACTTCGATCATGCTGAAACCAGCTGAGCGACCGCGCGCGAAGCTACCGTTCATCAGCATCCCCCAGGGCGCGTCGAGACGGGAGGAGCGATGCGTCCACTGGACTGCACAGAGATAAACTGCGGTATAACGGAGGCGTCATTGGCGTATGAGACCTGGAAGCAGGCTGTGGCAGAGGACGTACCTGTCGGCGAGAAAGCAATGCTGCCCACTGCGGTCGTAATCGTGATACCGGATTGCAGCCCCGAGGCGCCAATTTGTCTCAGCGTCTGCTGAGTCGTTTTGACCGAGAGATCTCCCGCCCAGTTGGCGCTACTGCTCCCGGGGGCCGCAATGGTGACAGGCGTACTACGAGTCACCGCTTCCGCTCGAGAGTATTGCAGCAGGTTATAAAGCTCATCGGCCCCTGCCCTCACGTTACTGCGGTGAATCAGGCTGACGAAACTCGGCACCGCAATGGCGGCAAAAATGCCAACGATCACTACGGTCACGATCAGCTCGATCAACGTAAACCCGCCATTAACGCCCTTGTCAGGACATTGCCAGCTGCGACGCGGATTCGGGCGCGTTAGACCAGAGCTGAGATCCATCAAGGAAATTCCATTTTTTGCATTGAAATATGGTGATACTACTCAGCTCCGAAGTCGCTAAGTAGTAGATGTTCGGGAATTTTCGGCGGACCGGTGGCACACAGTATTTCTTCGGCTGCGTTCGCGTCAGGTTGATTGCCATCTGACGGGCGGATTGCGGCGCATATAATTCGTGGATGGTTGGGGTCAGCATGTCCGGGCAACACATCATTATCATCGGCGGCGGCGTCATCGGCCTTCTGACCGCCTTCAACCTCGCCTCCAAAGTCCGAAGCGTAACGCTGATCGACCGATCGGAAGTCGGCCAGGAATCCTCATGGGCCGGCGGCGGCATTGTGTCTCCGCTCTACCCATGGCGCTACAGCCCCGCCGTAACGGCACTCTCGCACTGGTCGCAGGATTTTTATCCACAGCTCGCCGAGCGCTTGCTGGCACTGACCGGCATAGATCCGCAAGTGCACAAGACCGGCCTTTACTGGCTGGATCTCGACGACGAAGCAGAGGCGCTCGAATGGGCAGCGCGTGTGAATCGTCCGCTGACGTCGGTGGATATTTCTGCGGTCTACGACGCCGTGCCGGTCATGGGCGGCGGCTATTCGCGAGCGGTCTACATGGCCGATGTCGCCAACGTCCGCAACCCGCGTCTGGTCAAGTCACTGAAGGCTGCGTTATTGGCGTTGCCCAATGTGGTCATTCGCGAGCACTGCCAGGTCATCGACTTTGTGCGCGAAGGTGATCGCGTCCTGGGTGTCACGACGGACGGGGGCGATGTGCTCGGCGACAGCGTGGTGCTGGCCGCCGGTGCATGGAGCGGTGTTCTGCTCGGCAAGTTGGGGCTGGCGCTGCCCGTTGAGCCGGTCAAAGGGCAGATGATTCTCTACAAATGCGCCGCCGACTTTCTGCCGAGCATGATCCTCGCCAAGGGCCGTTATGCCATCCCCCGGCGTGACGGGCATATTCTCATCGGTAGTACGCTCGAACACGAAGGCTTTGATAAGACCCCCACTGAAAATGCTCTGGAAAGCTTGAAAGCTTCGGCGATCGAATTGATCCCCGCGCTGGCGGATGCGCACGTGGTCGGGCACTGGGCGGGGTTGCGACCGGGGTCGCCTGACGGCATTCCATTCATCGGGCCGGTGCCAAATCATCAAGGCCTGTGGCTGAACTGCGGGCACTACCGCAATGGCCTTGTGCTGGCGCCGGCGTCGTGTCAGTTGCTGACGGATTTGCTGGTCGGGGAAGTGCCGATTATTGATGAAGCGCCTTATGCGCCAGAGGGGAGACTGAAACCATGAGCGGCCATCTCCGACGCCAGTAGCCCTCGAAGTGCTTCGGTACTCGTGAGTAGCTCCGCGAGCAACGCGTCATCGATATCCATGTAGCCTTCGTACTCAGCGAGGTTTCTGCGCTCGTGGCAAAGCGCAAAGAGCCGTACCTGCACTTTATCCAGATTCAGCGTGTGTGGAAGGCACTGAAACACAAGATAGCGGCGGTCCGACCGGTATCCTTTCAGGCGCAGTGCCGACAGCGCCATTGCGTGTGCAGCGTTATAGGCCAGATCAAAACGGCTGGCGTATGAAAGAGCGGAATTATGAGCGTCCAACAGCCTATCAAGGGCCGAGCGGACCAGTCCGATATTCGTTCTTGTCAGCAGGCTCGGCTTTCAATCCGCCGGTACGTACCAAGTTCGCCAAAGGCTCGTTGCCCATTCCGTGGGTTCTCCCTAATCGCTTCCGATGATGTCGATCTTTTCCTGCTCTGCCACTCGGGTCACGAAGCTGTTGCCGGTGGCGAGCTTCGCTTTCCAGTCCGACGGCGTGTAGAGCGTTGGGTTGATGGGCCTGCCCAGCATCTCTTCGAGCGGGATCATACGCTCCATCACTTCGCTGTAGCTGACGCCTTCACCGATCAGCATCAGATCTATGTCGCTGGATGTGTTGGCGGTCCCTTTCGCAACCGAGCCGTAGATAAACGCTCGCTGAATCTGGTCTGCGAAAGGCAGCAACTCCACTCGGAGGTGATCGGCGATGCCGAATGTTTTGCGCACAAGGCCAATCAGTTCGGGGTACACCGGACTTTCAGGATTCGCCTGATAATGGATTTGGTTGCCCTGCCGGGTTGCGGTCAGCAAACCTGCTGAGTGCAATTTCTCCAGCTCACGAGTTGTGCTGCCTTTGCCGACCTGGACCCAGCGACTGATTTCGTTGGTATAAAAGCTCCGCTCCGGATTGCCGAAGAGCAGGCCCAGCACTCGTTGCTGAGTCGTGGTGAAGAGCGCGTCACCGATGTTCATAGGGATCTGTCTAGATAAGTCCCAAAAAGGGAACGATAGGTCCCTTTTTGGGACCTGTCCAGCGCGGCGTAATCCATCACTCCAATCCCAACTTCTTTAACCGATAACGCATCGACCTGAACGTCAAATTCAAACGCTGCGCTGCCGCCGTGCGATTCCAGCGGGTTTCCTCCAGCGCCTGCAGGATCAGTTTGCGCTCGATGCTTTCCAGGTAGTCTTCCAGGTTATCAATGTTGGCCAGGCTCGGGCCGTCCTCCTCGGCGGGGCGTGATGGCTCGGCCAGGCGCAGGTCCGCGGTGTCGATCTGATCGTCTTCGCACAGCGTGTATGCCCGCTCAAGCATGTTTTCCAGCTCGCGCACGTTGCCGGGGAAGCGATAGCCCTTGAGGGCCGCCAGCGCATGGGGCGGAATGACAGTCGCTGGCTCACCGGCGGACTCGGTCAGGCGGCGCAGCACGCTGTTGGCGATCTCTTCGATGTCTTCGCGACGTTCGCGCAACGGCGGCACGCGCAGCTCGATGACGTTCAGTCGGTAATACAAATCCTGCCGGAAACGCCCGGCAGCCACTTCCTGATTAAGGTCCTTGTGGGTCGCGCACAGCACGCGAACATCCACCACTTGCTCCTGCTGACCGCCGATGGCGCGAACGGACTTTTCCTGGATCGCGCGCAGCAGTTTCACCTGCATCGCCAGAGGCAGATCAGCCACTTCATCGAGAAACAGGGTGCCGCCGTGGGCGACCTGAAACAGCCCGGGCTTGTCTTCGTGGGCGCCGGTGAAGCTGCCTTTGCGATGTCCGAAGAATTCGCTTTCCATCAGCTCTGAAGGGATCGCGCCACAATTGACCGGCACAAACGGCTGCTCGGCGCGCGGGCCTTGCTCATGAATAAGCCGGGCGACCAGTTCTTTGCCGCTGCCCGATTCGCCGCTGATGTAGATCGGCGCCTGGCTGCGCGCCAGTTTGGCGATCTGCTTGCGCAGCGCCTGCATCGGCGGGGAGCTGCCCAGCAGGCGATGGTCAATGCGATTTTCTTCGGCAGGCGCGGTGCGCAGGCGCAAGGCGCTGGACACCAACTCACGCAACCGTGTCAGGTCGACCGGCTTGGTCAGGAAATCGAACGCGCCGGCTTTCAGTGCATGGATCGCCGTGTCGAGGCTGCCATGGGCGGTGATCATCGCCACCGGTACTTGGTTATGGCGTTTCTGAATGTGTTGCACCAACTCCAGGCCGTTGCCATCGGGCAAGCGCATGTCGGTCAGGCACAGGTCGAACGGCTCGCGGGCCAGCCACTCTTGCGCTTCCTTGACGTTGCGCGCACTGCGGGTGTCCAGTTTCATCCGACCGAGCGTGATTTCCAGCAGCTCGCGAATGTCCGGCTCATCGTCGACGATCAGGATCTTTTGCCGTTGGCTCATGTTCAGCTCAGCTTGAACGGATGGGCGAAGGTCATTCGCATGCAGCTTCCGCCACCTTCCCGTGGAATGTAATTGAGGCTCGCCTGATTGCTTTCGCACAACTCGCGCGAGAGATACAGGCCCAGGCCGGTTCCTTTGCTTTCGGTGGTGAAGAAGGGTTCGAAGATTTTCGCCAGATGCTCTTCGGCAACACCCGGTCCGTCGTCGAGGACGTCCAGCGTCGGCAGTTCGCTGTACGGGGCTTGAAACAACCTTAGCCAAACTTGCGCGTGTTCGTGGAGCTGGCCGCTGTAGCGCAAACCGTTTTGCACCAGATTGCTCATCACCTGCTGCAATTGTTCGGCGTCCATCTGCGTACTGAGCACGCCTGCGCCGATGTCCATATGCACGCTTTGACCCGCCGTCAGCTCATCCCGAAGGTTAACGACGAACGCCTCCAGCCATTGCTTGAGATCGAGCAGCTGGGGTTCGGTCTGACGTCGACGAGACAGCTGCAGAACGTTCTCGATCACCAGATTCATCCGCCGCGATTGATCGTGAATGATCTGATTGAGACGCCGGTCCGGCGCGGTCAGTTCCTCCGATTCCAGCAGCAGTTGCGCGGCATGACTGATGGCGCCCAGCGGGTTGCGGATCTCGTGGGCA
>LIDZ01004864.1_pt1 | contig 16377 bp, 19 predicted proteins | sample 644651 | NCBI WGS metagenome assembly LIDZ01 (sample SAMN03856242, study PRJNA289617) | food metagenome | isolation source: wine grapes on drying loft during traditional withering process | host: Vitis vinifera cv. Corvina | place: Italy: Gargagnago di S. Ambrogio di Valpolicella | collected 2014-01 | reverse complement strand
GGCAAAAAACCTGCCGGCTGCCGAACGAAAAAAAGTAGAAGCGTACTGGCAATAGACGCTTCTACTCATCAGTTAATATTGTTTGAATCAATGTTTCTGGAATGGCTTGCTCAAACCCAATATTGATTCGTTTCTGCCCGGTGCTGTAACCTAGTTCCTGGGCTTTTTCTTTATGCTCAGCGGTTAGATCGGTTGAGAAACTAACACTCACATGACTTTTGTACGCTGCGATACTGGCACGTCGTTCCTTGAACAGGAAAAACGGCTGGCCCCACTTAATGGTTTCTTCCGTGGGCTGAGCCTTCCGTAAAAGCTTTGCCAGCTGAGTCAAAACGGGCTGTGCTGCCGGCGCTGCCAGCTGGATGTACTCCTCAGTATCTTTAACCGGGATTTTTTTCGGCATCAAATCATCTCCTTGGCTTCACTATAGCAGAAACCTAAGAACCCTCCGAGCATTATGCATAGAAATGGATAATCTCTCTTAGCCATTGCGACGCATCTTTTCCCACTCGTTCTTCGTAATACTTGGAGAACCGTTCGTCCAAGACATACATCTCTGCTACTCCACGATGAGCTTCGCTGGAATAGTTCTGCCAGCTGTATTCCAGCCACTTCTTGTGCAGCAAAAAGATTTCCTGCGCCAAATCACTAGGAAGCTGAGGAGCTTGCCCATATTGCTTCAGCTTAACTAACATTTCTTGTTCAGCAGCTTCCCGTTCTTGGAACTCTGCCTCAGAATGTCCCAGCCATTTTTCTTTTGACTCTTGAACCGCTTCCTCTCCATATTTTTCCTGTAGTTCATCCCCATACAGGTTTTCATTTTCCTGCCAGGACTGCTTTTTAAATAAATCAAATTTTTCTTCGTTACTCATGATTTCTTCTCCTTTATAATGAGCCAAGGTTTGCTCCACCAATAAAAGCAGCTCATCAATTTCAGCTCGTCGTTTGGCCAGCTGCGCCTTCTGCTGCCGCAAAGCCTCCTCAATTTCAAAATCCGGATGATCGAGAATTTTTTGGATCTCCTTCAAAGACAACCCCATCGATCGATACACCAAAATTTGCTGCAGGCGATCAATTTCCGATTGCTGATAGAAGCGATACCCTGCCTCGTTGACCTCTGCCGGCTTCAGCAGATTGATCTCGTCGTAATAGCGCAAGGTTCGGGGACTGACTCCCGATAAATCCGCGACTTGTTTGACTGTATATGCCACTTGTCTCACCTCCACTACTAAAGCATACACCTTTCCGTTGCGTGAAGGTCAAGTACAAATGACCGATAAGCATTGTATTTCTTGTCAAACTTCAGTAGAGTAAAAAATAAAGAGGTGGAAATGATGCAATTAAATGGCGCCTGTCTTTGCGGAAATGTCCAGATCACCATCCCCGAAATTACTGAAGAAATTACCGTTTGTCACTGCCAGATGTGTCAAAAGTTTTTCGGCAGTTCTTTTCTATCATTGCCTGGTTTGTCTGCTGAGCAATTCTCGTTGCAAGGACAAAAATTTGTTCAACGCTATGCTTCCTCCCAGTGGGCGGAACGGGGATTTTGTAAAAATTGCGGCTCAAGCTTGTTCTATCATGCTTTAGGCGAAGACTATTTCTTCCCCACTGGTATATTTGAAGGTGTCACCGGCAAGATTGTGCAGGAAATCTTTTATAATAAGAAGCCGGAATTTTATCAGCTGCAAAACGATGCACCTAAACTCAGCGAGAAAGAATTCCTTGCTCACTTGTTTGAGGGAAAATAGAAATGCGGCTCGCCTGTCAAAAAAAGCTTAATCTAGCTGCAGCGATGATGATCATCTCCCACTTCGGAAGGTGATCATTTTCCATGGAAAAAGCTCACACTGTCCCTTCAGAAATCCCCTCTCCAAGACCTTCTTAATGTTTTCTTAATATCCACTGAAAGCGTTTCTTCGTACTTCAATTAAAGACGAAACCATTTTTCATAGTTTTCTTTCAGATAAATAACGGAATATGAATTCGTTAGCCAGAGTTTTTGTCTGTAATTAGATAAAATAATATAACAAAGTTTTTTTAACTGTTTTTTGGGATGGGTATTTATCCTGATTTTGATGCAAAGTTCATTTCATAACCGCGATAAAAATTTAAAATTTCTCTTGTCTTATGCAAAGGCTTTCTAGTACTCTGTTAATGAAATTGATAACTGGTGAGGAGCAAGGACGATGGCAAATGTAGAAGCGAAATTGGAGACGAAGTCAGAAACTAAAGTAGGAGTTAAAGCAAAAGGGAGAATCAAGCTGGAAAAGCGGCAGATTCTAACAATGAAAGTTGATAGTTTATCTCAGAGATTTGAGGAATATTATAAAGATAATCCCAACGATTCCTACGTTATTCAGTGTGCAGCGGCTGTGCTTGTCCGCAATGCTTTTAGCCCGCTGGACTTTTCTGACCTTTCCAAAAGCTTGATTCGCAATTGCTTTTTAAGCGGTGAGAATCTGACTTCCGTGCGCCATCTTTGTGTTTACTTCAGACCCTATTTCAACGATAAAGAATGGGATACAGTCATTGCCCGTTTATACAAAACGCCCCAAGAACGTTCTGAAATTAACGAAAACTATCGTTTACATATAGAAAAATTGATCCCACTTTTGCATTCAGGAGAGTGTGCTGTAGACAAGAAGCACAACTTGAAGGCCGCCTTTGAAGATGGAACCGGCAAGCTGCACAACTGGAGCCTCAGCAATGTGGTCACCTACCTAACCCCACAGGAAGCCCACTCGATTTTAACTATTTTTGGCCAGCTGACTATTTTCCAGAAAGATGGCATTCGCCAGTTTACCAAGGCAGTCTGGCTGGATTATGCCGTGGATGAAAAACACCGCTCCTTTGATATCCGCAAAGAAGAAGATCCTTTGTACAGTGCCAAGGAAACCGATCAGACTCAGCCAGTGATCGCTTCAGAGCCAGAAACGGAAACGGTGGAATCTAATACTCCAACTAAAAAATCTGCTGTAAAAAACTCCAAAGAAACAGCTGATACCCAGAAACCAGGCTCCTCTTCCTTTGATAAACCCACTAAACAAGGGATGTCAGGCGATTCGCAACCCGACGCGCCAGATGAAGAGTCCGTAGACCAGGAAAAGAAGGACCCTCCGAAAAAGAAACCCCAGTTGTCTAAATCGCTGAAGGGGCATCTACCCAAAACAAATAAGAACGGCAAACCACAGAAAACCAAGAAGAAGGACAAAGGGAAGAAGCAGAAAAACAAGAATACAAACAACGGCGGGAAGAAAAAGAAGAAAAAGCGGAAATAGTCGATCCGTAATTTTCTGCAAAAACAAAAAAGCGATAGACGCTATGATTTTTTTGCGCCTATCCTCTTGAGGCTGCTATTTTGACTATGAGCGATTGCTGGAAATCTTAGTTGGAACTGATTGGCGGCAGTGAACAAATGCAGGAAAAGGCGGCAGCCTGATGCAGATCTTTGCTTCACCCTTATTATATCCTGTGCAATAAAGCTATTCTGCTCATTATTTTTAGTGTCGGTTAAGTTTCACAATTCACTAATAGATATCAGGGTTTATTTTGCTGGGGTCATTCGATTTTAGACCAGTTTTATTGGATTGTTTCGCCTGCTTTTGTTTTAAAAAAGAGCTCTTTTAAAAATCAATATTTCGATAACATCCTTCGAAATATTAAAGGAATATTTGTCATCTTACTGTCAATTTTGTTACTTTCGGTAATTTTTGTAAACGTTCTCTTTTTTTGGTAAAATCAATTAAAGGGGGTTTGATATGAAAAAGTTATTCGCGGGTATGTGGGTCCTGTTATTGGGCCTGACACTAACAGGTTGTGGCAAACCGATCACAGCTGATGACCTAAAAGCCCATGACTGGACGATGGAAACACAGGAATCAGATGCTGAAACGAAATTCATCGCATCATTTACCGATGACGAGATGATTCTCGCCTTTGATCTGTCGGCTATAGAAAGCAGTGCATCCAATGAATGGGAAAAAGCCGGTGATGATTTAGGCAAACAGCTGGCCGAAAGCATGACTTTTCACGTGGCTTATCAATTAGACGAAGAAACCATTCATTTAAAAAATGAAGAATTGGAACTAGATAATGATTATACGGTCAGAAAAGATGAGGACAATATCGTCTTCACGCCGGATGAACCACAAGAAACCGAAACCATCACCTTGATTCCAAAAACCGACACAACCGCTTCGTCCGATTAATAACAAACGTAATTTTTAGGTGAAAAGATTGTGAAGATAAGCCCATATCTCTTCAGCATTTGCTATACTAGAATTAACTTAATTAAGAAAGAAGGTTCTTGTATGATCGATCATTTAAGTTTAGGCGTCACGGATTTAGCAAAAAGCAAAGATTTTTATCAAAAAATGCTGCAACCGCTAGGCTATCAAGTGAAAGTCGAAATGGATCACGGTGTCTGCTTTGGTTCTGGTGACGGCGGCGATCTTTGGATTGTCAAAAATGACCCCACCAAAACTCATGTTGCTTTTGGCGCTGCCACCCGGGAATTAGTTGATGCTTTTTACCAAGCAGCGATGGATGCTGGAGGTAAAGACAATGGTGCACCTGGTCTGCGTCCTCACTACCATGAAAATTATTATGGTGCTTTTGTCATCGATCCTGATGGCTACAACATCGAAGCCGTCTGCCACAAAGAAGCCTAAAAGGAGAAAAAAATGATTATTATCAATGTATTGTTACCGGTAAAAGAAGAAAAACGTGAGGAGTTCTTAGTTTTCGTAGAGGACTTAGTCAACAAATCTCGTAAAGATGAAGGCGCGGAGTTTTACGATTGCTTAGAAAGCTTGGATACAAGAAATCAGTTTATGATTATCGAAAACTGGCGCGATCAAGATGCCATCGATAAACACAATGCAACCGATCATCTGAAAAAATTCTTAGCTGAGATTGACGAGTATCTGGCTGGCGAAAAAGAATTGAAAAAAGTAGAGTATACTGGATAGCAGATAAAAGGTGTCTAGATGAACTTCGAACGTAGTTTTCGGGTTCAGCTAGACACCTTTTTTGCTATTCATTCTTTTTCCTTCAATTGTTGAAACACTTGCTTTAGCTGCTTCGGTAACGGGATAAAAACTGAGATATTTTCTAAAAAAGAGATGCCTTCGTTCGTCAGGTAAAACATGATTACCGCCTCCCGCAATGGTAGATTGCTGCCTAGTACGCGTTCAATCTCAACTGAAACAGTCACAACAATAAAGATTAGTATTTTGGTAATCAATCCTTGAAAGCCGATCCGGCTATCAATGGTTCGCAATTTCCAGGCTTTAAGTAAGCCGGTAACGTAGTCAACCATCACTAGATAGATTAACGCATGCAAGATGGCATCCATGCCGCCTAATAAATGGACGATCGTTCCACCTATGATGCTGCTGATCAGTGGTACTTCATGTAGGTATTTATTCATTTTTTTGCTCCTTTCTATGATTCACTAAATAAAAACAATCGAGCCAATCATCGCCTCAAATGAGTACTCTGATAAAAGCTCGATCGTCTTACAAGCACCTTTTATTCCCTACATGATTTTAGTTAAGCATCCTTGTTGGCTGGTCGTGTCAATACTCCCATTAAACGGGTATGATAAGGTGCTTTCGAGCTAAAAGCAAATGTCGGCATATCCTTATTGTTGTTGGCTTTATAAATATCATTCAGAATCTTTTGTTCATCACCATGTGCTAAGTTAACAATTCTTTCTCCGTCAAAATATCGCACTGGGGCTTTTCCATCTACTGTATAAAAACATTTCATCTCAATCTCTCCTTCTTTTTGTCCTGTTCCTCCGCCTGGTCCGCCATCAATTGAACCCTTTAATCGGTAAAAATAATTAGGAGGTCCGCCCATCCATCCAGCTGCGGCTGTCTCGCCAATACCATTTAATCCGGCTGTACAGTGAATGATCCGGCTGTTACTGATAAATACTCCAGTATGTCCATAAATGCCTCCACTGCCGCCTTTTGGTCCTGAAACGAAAATATCGCCGCGTTTGACTTCATTTCTAGAAATTGGCTGCAGCAAACTTCCTTCAAGTCCATACAAAGTTTCCGTGCTCCCAAGATGCGTCCCTCTTGGTAAAAATCCAGCCTCAATTAATGCTGAGAAAACAGCTGAACTGCAATCGTAGCTATTGGGGCCATTACGGTAATCCATGGAGTAGGTAACTTTTCCTTCCCTAGCTTTGAACCAGGCAATGACTGTTTCTACACTTAACATTTTGTTGCTCCTTTCCATAGCTGATAGTTTTCAGCTTTTTTAGAAGTGGCCGCTTCCACCTATTATATTACGCGAACTTATGTTCTTTTTGTGGCCAAAAAAAAGACATCATATTCCTAACTTTTCTGCTAGCTCCATGAAAAACTGATTGCGTAGACGTGTCACTTGCCTTGTACTAAGAAAAACTTGATCAGCGACATAGTCTAAATTGTGTTCCTTCTTTGTGTTCATATACAGCTCTTCAATAATCTTCTGAATTTCCGGCTCAGCATTTTCCAAACACTCTTTGATGATCGCCTGATTTCTTTCCAGATTTCTCAGTCTGCGATCGGAGGACAGGGTAATTAGCAATTTCCCATCACAAGTTGCTTCGCGATTGTTTGCCTGAGAAAGTGACAGCTCCAGCTCTTTTTCTTTAATGTACTGGTCCATTTGAGGATATTCGGCCAGAATACCTTTCAAATAGTCTTTTTTCCATTTTTCCATCTCGTTGCCTCCTCGATTTTGCTATTCTCACTCACTTTACTTGTGTAGACAAATATTCTACAATAATAGAAAGATAGCGAAAATTTGACACTCACCCCAGATTCTTATACAATCATTGTATACATATATTCTACAAAATGCAACTTCGTCGATTATCCGTCTACATAAAACATAAGAAAGGTTGCTTAATATGAACGTATATGAAACGATCAAAGGATTAGCAAATCGTAAACAGGTTTCTATTCGCCAACTGGAAGAGACTTTAGGCTTCGGCAACGGTACGATTAATCGTTGGCGCTCTACGGTACCAGGGATAGATAAGCTGGAAAAAGTCGCCGACTACTTTAATGTCTCTGTCGATTATCTTTTGGGTCGAGCAGATTCTGTTAATTCAACACAAGCAGCAGACAATCAATCCATCGCCAGGCAAATCATGCTGCGTTCCGATACCTCAGATCTTTCAGAAGAAGATGCCGAGGACATTGAAAAGGAAGTGGAACGCTTTTTGAATTGGCGTTTGCAAGAAATCAAACGAGAACGTATAGAAAAGGATTGATTGCATGTCAGCCGAATTAGAGGAATACCTACAGTTTTCTACCAAAATCAACGAATATCTTTCCGCTACCATGCTGGGTTTGAATATGAACGTCGAGAATTACGATCACGAAGCCATTTGGCAATGCATCATGGGCGAAAATATGAAGATTCGCGGCTTCCACTTTGAAGGCAAAGCCCGACAAGCCCTTTCCGGCATGATAGTGAAGGATGAGAATGAAACGACAATCACTTATAATAAGTACATGAACCAGAATCGCGTCAATTTTACGATTTCCCACGAACTGGTTCACTATTTGTATCATTTGGATAATGAAACACCTTATTATTATGATACTAAACAGACGTTGACCACCTACGATCACCGTTCGCTGGTGGAATTCCAGGCCAATATCGGTGCTGCCGCTATTCTTTTGCCTGATCCAGTGTTCATTCATGTATTGAAGCAAGGGAAAAAGCCGGCGGATATTTCTCGGGAATTTGGCATTTCTGAGGCAGCTTTAAAGCTGCGTTTGATCCAAACAATGCAGGCTGAATTCAGTGCTTCCTATGAAGCTGCCAGCAAAACCAGCTTCAAAATTTTGAATCAATTTGGCTACACTGGTGAAACGCTGATGAAAGATTTAGGCGCCAACCTGGAACGAAAGATCATTTACACCAATCCTTTTTACGAGGCATTGTGTATTTAAAAAAATAGAGAAAAGAGTGAAGCAGAATGGGACTATTTGATGGACTAATGGGCAATGCATCCGAGGTCAAACAAGCTAAGGCAGACAAAGATTTAGAAGATGTACTGGTTCCTGGCGAAACGGTAGATCTGGCTTTTGTTTTAGTCAGAGATTTGATCGTTTTCACCGACTACCGGTTGATTATTGTCGATAAACAAGGGATGACCGGCAAAAAAACCGAGTACAAAAGCTACCCTTATAAGAGCATCTCCCGATTTAGCGTAGAAACTTCAGGTCATTTTGACTTGGATGCTGAGCTGAAAATCTGGGTATCCAGCGCATTAGAACCAGCTGAAACATTGCAATTTAGAAAAGACAAAAATATTGTTAAAGTGCAGCAAGCCTTGGCCGCTGCTGTGATGAAATAAAGCAAAAAAGCTGCTGAAACGACGAGCAATCAGCCATTTCAGCAGCTTTTTTGGTGAACCTATTCTACACTTCCAACATCTTCTCAGCAATCTGATGCTCTGTCTGCGGTCCATCTGTTTTCATTTGCGCATAAATCCGGCCATCCTTCAAAAAGACCACTTCTTTTGCTCCATTGGCAACTTTACTGTCATGGGTAATCATCAAAATAGTCACGCCCAGCTCTTGATTGATCCGCGCAAAAGTCGCCAATACCTCTGCCCCAGCATTACTGTCGAGATTGCCAGTTGGTTCGTCGGCTAAAATAATTTTTGGCTGATTGACTAGGGCGCGGCAGATGGCGGTTCGTTGCTTTTCCCCCACTGATAATTCTTGCGGCAGCTTATCCAGCAACGGACGGATTCGCAAGCTGTCGATTAAAGGACTTAGTTGTTCTTTCACTTCGTCTAAATCACGTTTGTCCAAAACTGCCGGCAGCAAAATATTTTCCCGGACGGTAATACTTTCCATTAACTGAAAATCTTGAAACACAAAACCTAATTTGCGGCGGCGAATATCGGAAAGCTCATCTTGATACAGGTCTCGCGTGTTCTTGTCTTCGAAAAAGACTTCCCCGGCTGTCGGTGGATTAATCATGCCCAAAATTTTCAGCAAGGTGGTTTTCCCACAGCCGGAACGCCCCATGATGCTGATGTAATCCCCTTGATTCACTTCCAAGTCCAGTCCTTTTAACACCTGCTGCTGATCATAATTATGAACCAGCTGCTCTGCTCTAATGATTGCTGTCATTGTGTCACCCACTTCATCATTTGATTGCCGCACCAGCGATAACCGCCGTACCAGACCAGCGCGTAAAAACTATCTACCAGAAATATTCGCCCAACAAATCCGACGACTTCCGGTGCTTCAAAAAAGCGTAAACTAAGCATTATCAGAATAAACCCACAACTAATCACTCCTGCCAAAACTCCCGGCAAACAAAAGAACAACCGCAATTGCCGATTTAACAACTTGCGCCGCTCACTCTCGCGAATACCTAACAAGCACAGCAAATCTTGCCGACTTTGCCAGACACTTTTTTCACTGACATATTTGGTTAACAACAAACTAAAGCACAGCAGCAAACTAATCGTCGTTAAGAAAACCAGTACTAACAGCTCCAAGCTGTTTTCAGTCACCACGTTTTCCTGCCGCTGCTCTTTCCCGTAAACCGGCAAAATCGAAGCATCCCAACGTTGTTCATCGGCATATTTCTCCGACAAAAAGTTCAGTTCCTTCTGCATGCTTTTCGCATCCGCCACCTGAATCAACGCAAGCTGCCTCAGATCTTTTGGTTGCCCAGCCGCCGCTTCCTCAAAAGCCTTATCCGGCAAAACAATCACATTTTCCTGCAGTCCTCGTTGAAACATCCCAGTTAAAATTGCCCGTTCCTGACTGTGAATATTCCGCATCGGAAAAATATTGTCCACATCCATCGTGTTGTACTCCTCCAACGGCTGACCGATCCGCAATCGCGGCAGCGAACTACCAGGATCCCAATCAATCGGCTGCGCCTGAACACTGACCGCCTGCTGGTAGACCACATGCCACTGATCCCCTGTTAAATGCAACGGCCATTTCTCCAAACCAACTTCCTGACGCAAACGCTGATAAGTGGTTTCCGAAACACCCACATGCTGACCTTGAATAAACATCACTGGCCGTTGAGTACCGTACATTTCCGGATCAGGATCACCATCGACGGATGTGATTGGCACCACTGGAAACATGCGAACCTCCGCCTGATATTTTTCGCCAATTTCCTGAACCTGGGGCACATCTTCAGGATGAAGCTTCGCCACAATCTCATAAGGAAACAGCGCAGCAGCATCAGTCATCTGATAAGTAACGATACGAGGAATTAAAATCCCTAAACTAAACACCTGCAGCAAAATCAGCATCACCATTAAATTGGCGCTTTTGCCAAATTGATAGAAAAAATCAGTAAAGGTTAAAAACCGCTGGAAATAATCCTGCCGGCGTTTGAGTTTTTCGATAAATAAGCTCATTCCGCCATAAACGATTCCCAGCAACCCGGCAACCAGCGGCGCGAAAACAAAATAGGTTTCAGAAGATTTGCGGCGGCCGAACCACCAAAAGGTAATCGTTAAAAAGACGATCCCCAACAGTAGCCAAACTGGCGCCCACTTCACTCGTTTTCGTTTCACCTTCACCGGCACTTTTTGTTTAAATTGCAGCATTCGTAATATTCGTTCTTGATGAAAGGCTAAGGTTAAGACTGCCAAGAAAACCTGAGTCAGCAACGCCCACAAATAAGCCGTCACGTCGCCTCGAACAAAAGGCAAGATCATCGCCGTGCCCAAGCCGATTGCCAAACCACCAGCCAAGATGTACTCCCGCAGCAGCATCCACAAAAAAGTCTTGCGGCGAGTGCCTAACAAAATCCACAGCTCGCTATGGGCATTTTTGAAGGACAAATAGGTTCCATTAATATAGGTCAAAAAAATCACTAATAATAGAAACAAAATCCCGCCCGATTCAATAAAGATCCGCAGCAGCCCGCTTTTATCAAAAATACTCTCCTGACTGTGACTGCCGGAAAAGGCTCGATAAAAGGCCAGCAGCAAAGCAATCGACACATAGGACAGCCAATTAGCCGCCACTAAAATCACGAGATCCTTGCGGTAATACAACAAGTTTTTATGAATAATGGTTTGAAAAAGTTTCGGATATGACCCCTTGAAAGCCAAACGCTGCTGCTTATCCCGTTTTGTCTCTTGCTCTTCCCGTTTGTTTTGCTCATATTCCCGATCCCGCTCCGCTTTGCCGTCAAAATAGCGCAGCAGCATAAACTCAATAAAGCTCAGCCCTGGAAACACCAGCAGCAGGAAGTTCATTTGAAAGAATTCCAAAAAAGCCACGCCGATCGCGGAGAAAAACAAGACCGTCGTTTTCAGCCGTGGCAGCCAGCGTCCAACTTTTCCGGCCGTTAACCTCGCCGCTTCCACAAAACTCAAGCCCACCAGCAGCACCAACAGCCCGGTCCCCAGCATTGCCTGAAAACCCGAAAGAAACTGCTGCTGCCAAAAGTGCCAGAAATCTCCACTGGCAATACTTCTAAACCAGACACCAAATAAACTATATTTGAGACCTGTGCCTTTTAAGCCTGGCAAAATGATCGCTAAAACAAATAAACTATACCCTGTAACAATCGAAGTCGTCCTCATTTGTTTGTTCATCGTTTTCCCTCTTTTACATACTCTAAAATAACGCTTACAAGTTAAGCTTACCACGAATTAAACGAAAAACAAACCTTGTCTTTACAAACAATTTACTCAACATTCATTCAATCAACAAGCTGGCCAGCTATACTGAATGTAGGGGAAAGATTCCCGTCAAAGCAACGAATTGGCTAACTTGCTCCATTTGTGCTATAATAACTTATGGAATTTCGTTATCAACGTGATAGTTGCCTTTCGTTATAACTAAGAAAGGAGAATGAATATGACATTCTATAACACAGAATTAAAATATCGTGTAACACTGGATACAGAATTGAACGTTTTCGTTGTTATCAACCAAGATAATGCAGATCAATTTGCTACCGGTGTAACGATCGAACAAGCAGTACAAGAATTGAAAAAAATCGCATAAGGAGTGCCATCCTAAATGAACGGTTCCAGTTCTCTGTAAAGGCATCTACTCGAAAAAACGGTAGATGCCTTTTGTTTTGCCTTTTTTTTGCTCAATTGCCGTCCGGAAACAGCAGTTGTCAGTTTATCACGATCGTTTTTTGTGTTAAGTTCCGCTCGTTTCCCACGCCTGCGATTCCAATGATAAAAATCAGCGAATTCCTCTCCCAAAAGACAAAATTGTTCAATCTTCTAGTGTTGCCCATACCTGTTGAAAATTGTTATACTGGAAACTAACAAAAGAACTTCTGAACTAAATATTTTCGTGCCATTTACTTCGCCCGTCCATTCACGTGATCCCACAACCGTGACAGCCTTATACATATGCACCCGATCAATGGAAGCAGGTTAATGCGCTATAGCCGCTGCATATCCCAAGATACCATGACGATGTCTCCTGAAGAAGCCGACTTTGCGATCCGACACTTGACTGATTTAACGAAGTTAGGAGGAAGAAACATGGATAATACTTGTTTTTACTGCGGGCTGCCTTTGCGTGTTATTGACAGGATTAAATTGGTAGACGGAAACCAAATTTGCAAGGTTTGCCATAACAAAGTTTATGAAACACTCAATCTAAATATTTTCACCGCCCGAAAATTGACAATTGAAGGGATTGATACCGGTTATGAAGCCTTGGGCCGAGATTTTTACGATGAAGTCCAAAGACTGCTGGAAGTTGAAGATGCTATCAACGAAGTGGGGACTTTTTCAAGATTTTTCATAGAGCTTGCTGCTGGGGCAGGTCCGCTTCATGCACCGCGGAAGGTTTTACTGGTGCAATTGAATGATAATCGGATTATTTTAGATACTGAAAAACCAGAATACTACTATTTGATTGAGCGTAGTTTTCAAGGGCCAGCTTATAAATCCGTCTTTTCCAGTAAAACGATCAAAAATACTACCGACAAAACAAATGTCATCAGCGAATTTTTCGGTTTGGGAAAAAGCAACGGCAAAACGAATGCCGATTCCCTTCAGAAGACAGTGGAAACTTCACGAGAGGTTGAAATAAAATCGCTGGCAACGATCAAACTTTTTCGCATTTCCGATGGGAAAATCCTGACACAGAGGATTACAGTGAAATTCTCTCTCTTCAGCTCCATCCGATGATGGAAGCTGTTGATTACGAGGATAAAGCCGCTATTGCTGAAAAAATAAGCATCACTCCTGATGAAGCAGTTGAACGTTTGAAGCAGTTGAAAGAACTGTTTGATCTAGGCATTCTTTTAGAAGATGAATTTGCAGAAAAGAAGCAAGAATACGTCAAGCATCTGTAAATTTAGTTTCAGAAAAGCTTAAAAAATCTATATGAATTGTGTGCCGATCGCCCACAATTACCCCGAAACCTAAAAGTATGTTACACTGTATCTATACGAAAGATATTTTTATGCGACAACTTTAACTCATTTTGATGAAATTTAATCAATCTGGCGTAACTATAGGGTTACAAGGATGTATTAGAGGATTTGGGAATACATCGTTTAAACGAGAAATAGTTAATTTTTAGTAATAGTCAACACCCTCAAACTTTAAGATATGAATATTGATTAGTTAGGTAGCCTTCTCTGTACTATACAGAGAGGGCTATCGTTCATTTTAGGGGGAACTTTACCTATGAAACATATTCGGTTTTAGTTATAAAAACGGTTGCCTGATGCTTGAAAGAATGATAAGATTATCTTGTTTCGGGAGTGGATGGGTTCTGGTGGGCCCTCTGGTCTTCAAAACCAGTATGAGGAGTTAGTAGCTTCTTGGGTGGGTTCGATTCCCACACATTCCCGCCAATTATGCCTATTCTGCGATGGACTTTACTTAAAGTTCATCGTTTTTTTTTGTAAAAAATAGCCCCCAGCGAAACTGTAAAAGCTCCAGCTGAGGACTGTTTATTGTTATGGTTCCGTCGGGTATAAATCTGCGGTTGTCTGGTTCCCATGTTGGGAGTAGACACTGGTTGATTTTTGCCCTTTTTCTTTTTCGATAGCTGCGTTCTTGTCATCCAAATTGTGGTAGTCGTATTTCTTGGCATCCACCGGTGTAAAATCCTGCGGCGTATAGAAGCGCAACAGATTTTCCTGATTCAATTTATCAGACAAGGACAATTCGGTTTTGACTTGTTTTTGATCCTGAGCAACTTGATCGGCGAGACCGGCTGCTGCTGCATCAATCACCTGACCGGTTTGATTGTCGTAGCTTTGACCCCCCAGTTCAGTATATTGCGGTGTCACAAAGTCGCCATTTCTAAAGGCCACCACCTGACTGTGCTGTGGTGAAAGCAAATCGGTCCCAAAGTGAATATAATTTTTGTCATCAATTCCCACCAAGTGCAACAAGGTTGGCAAGGCGTCAATTTCCCCACCGTATTGGTGTTGAATCCCGCCATTTTCAAAGCCGGGAATATGGAACATCATCGGCACCCGCTGCATTTGCGCGTTGTCGAAATTGCTCCAAGTAGCTGGATCTTTGCCCAGCGCCTGGGCCAAATCTTTGTTGTTGGTATCAGAAATCCCAAAGTGATCGCCATAAATCATGAAAATCGAATTTTGATAGATGCCGGCATTCTTCAAATAAGTAAAGAACTGCTGCAGCGATTCATCCAAATAATGGGCCGTCCGCACGTAGTCATCCACTACACTATCCCCCGTATTTAACGATGGAAAATCGAAATTCGTATCATCGGTATAATAGGGCGTGTGGTTGGTTACCGTTAAGAACTTGGCATAAAACGGCTGCTGCAAATGCTCCAAATGACCAACGGATTCCCGCAGCATGTCCTTATCCAAAATCCCGTAGCCTAAGCTTTCATCGGATTCATCATAGTAGGAACGATCAAAGAAATTTTGATAGCCTAGATTTTTGTACACATGATCCCGATTCCAAAAGCTGCCGACATTCCCGTGGAAAACGGCACTAGTATAGCCAGCCGATTGATTCAAGATTGCCGGTGCTCCTTGGAAGACGTTATCAGAACCAAGTTGCGTGAATAAAGACCCTTGCGGCAAACCAAATGTGCCAGTTTCCAGCATATTTTCCGCATCGCTGGTTTTCCCTTGGCCGACTTGATGGAAGAAATTATCAAAAGCCAGCGTTTGCTTGTCGTTATACAGGCTGTTCAAGAAAGGGGTCACCTCTTGCCCATCCACCTTCATGCCAATTAAAAATTGCTGGAAGCTTTCCAAATGGATCACGATCACATTTTTATTCTTCGCCACGCCGAACAAATTAGGATTCGGCGCCGCGTAATGACTATCAGTATATTGCTTCACTTCATCCAGCCCGTTGCTGGAGGCATGAGCTCGCACGCTATTGGCCATTTCAGTGGTAATCCCATCGTAAACGGTGAAGGCATCCAGCCCTAAATATTTCACAATATAAGAACGGTCAAAGGTCCGCTGCAACAGCTGAGGACGATTGGCTTCGCTCAATGACAAATTCACGGTGAAAAACAACACCGATAAGGCCGTCATCGCTACTGCCGCCGGCTTCTTTACCGGCCGACTAGTTACTGGCATTTTTTTGACAAAGAGCCAGATCAACGCACCCAAAAATATCAAAATATCCAGCCAATAAAAAATATCATGCCCGCTCATCAAAGCAAAAGAGCTGCCAGATATCCCGTCAGACACCTTAGAAAAGCCCAGCACTGACTTAATGGTCACAAAATCGGTAAACTCCCGATAAAAAATGATGTTCAAATATAAAATCAAAGTATTCAGCACGTCCAGCACAAACAACGTAATCAAGGCTGGCTTGAGCTTTTTAATATAGAGGAAAACCCCAAAAATCAAAGCCGTCGTGGCAATCGGATTGATCCACAGAATAAAGGTCTGAACCGATCCCTTCACGCCTAATGAAAAATCTAAATGATAAGCCAACATTGTTTTGGCCCAAAACAAAAGGCTCACTACCAGCAGGATCACCCAACGATTGGTTAACCCGCGTTTTATCCGGTCCATCAGAACCACTTCTTTCTACTATTAAATTCTCCATTGTAAACTATAGACCTTTTGATAAAAAAACGGATACTTCTGATAAATAATTTAGGAAGTTTATCTTTTCACCCTTAAATTCCGATGTTCCAATGAAACTAACGTCGAAAACCGCGATAAAATAACCACTACTCCCCCGCTATCGCTTATAATCCTTTAACAATTTATCCCACTTTTTTCATAATTTCATCGACTCACCTTAAAATAACAAAAAACAGCAGGATTTTACTCCTGCTGCTCCAACACTAAATGCCGATACATCCAAACTGTCACCACATAATAAATGAAGTACAGCAGGAAGAAAATCCCAAAGGGTACCCAAAGCTG
>LIDZ01001140.1_pt1 | contig 16403 bp, 12 predicted proteins | sample 644651 | NCBI WGS metagenome assembly LIDZ01 (sample SAMN03856242, study PRJNA289617) | food metagenome | isolation source: wine grapes on drying loft during traditional withering process | host: Vitis vinifera cv. Corvina | place: Italy: Gargagnago di S. Ambrogio di Valpolicella | collected 2014-01 | reverse complement strand
ATGTTCTTCAGATGCCATCGACAGATAGACAATCGTTAAGACCATGAAAATGAAAGCCTGCAACGAAATGATCAGGATGTGGAAAATGGCCCAAGGCACATTCAGGATCCACTGTGACCACCACGGCAACAGACCGGCAATCAGGATAAAAATCAATTCACCCGCATACATGTTTCCGAACAGTCGCAGACCCAGAGATACCGGTTTGGACAGCAGGCTCACACCTTCCAGAATCAGGTTGATCGGAATGAAAATCGGGTGATTGAAGGGTTGCAGTGTCAGCTCTTTCGTAAAGCCGCCAATGCCTTTCATCTTGATGCTGTAGAACAGAATCAAAACAAATACGCCAAGTGCCATAGACAGCGTGATGTTCACGTCTGCAGAAGGCACCACACGCAACGCTGGCAAACCTAAGACGTGCTCACCGATGTACGGGAGGAAGTCGATAGGCAGCAGGTCCATGAAGTTCATCAGGAACACCCAGACGAAAATCGTCAGGGCCAGCGGTGCGATTAATTTGCTTTTACCGTGATACATGTCGCGGACGTTGTCGTCGACAAAACCAATTACCAACTCGATCGCGGCCTGCATTTTACCCGGTACGCCGCTGGTGGCTGATTTCGCAACTGAACGAAACAGCACCAGAAACACCAGTCCGAGCACCACAGAGAAAAACATGGAGTCGATATTTAGTACCCAGAACGACGGTGCGTCGTGTGGATTCACTAGCTCGAAGGTACGCAGATCAAGCTGAAGATTCTTCAGGTGATGACCTATGTATTCCTGCGGCGTAGAGATTTCTCCTGCAGCCATGATGCCTCTTACCCTTTGTTGTTAATTACAGCCGGTGCGACGATTTGCACAATCAGCACCGATAACCAGGCCAGTCCGAGCGGTGTAAACGCCGCCCCAAATACTGCCAGCGCCAACACCAGCAGGAGAATGGTGGCCAGAACCTTCAGCACCTCACCCAGTAAAAAAGTCCAGGCGATGCGCCCTTTTACTGGGTCTCCTGCCTGATGACGCCAGGCAAAAATCATAAATACAATGTTTGGCAGCCAGGCTGCCAGTCCACCTGCGAGGGCGGACAAGCCCCACGCCAGATCCTTCAGGGCAAACAGCGCGCCGATTACGACGAAGGTCACCAGCTGAAGCATCAGCACGGTTCGGGCAAATTTTACTCTGTAAAGGGACACTGACATGACGCTGAAACTCTCCTGCCCCGCCAGGGGTATGTCGCGTGTCGTATAAAACTGCCTTTGCTCTTTTGAGTCAAGCAGCAAAAAACGAGCAAATTATACGGTGCGCCCCTGCGATTTCAATGGATAAGTAGCGAAAAGGTGAACAATTATTTAAATTTCTTTCCACAGGCCTGTTTTTCAAAATTGTAAAGAACAGCAAACCAAGTGAAATTTACTGCAATAGTCGACAAACCTTGCTCATAAAGCGTGCGGGTGATCACACTTCGGTAACTTAATGCTTAACTTCTGTGCAGGAATAGTCTCAATAGAATAAAAAATAAATTAATATAAAGCTTATATTTCAATTATTTATCTTATTATAATTTAAATATGGCAATTATTGTCGGTTAAAAGCCCTTATTGACATTCGTAGCAACTAATTCTTGCTCCATAAGCCATTACTTACGCCGATTTATAAAGGAGATATATTTTCCTGCGTGACTACTGAACCCACCATAATGACCGCTAAAGGTGATAGTTATGATAATGGAATGTGAAAATAACGTTAAATGTTGCTAATCGTGTCGGATAATTTCAGCCTGTGCTTTTAACCTTGTCGAAACAACCTGGCGGCGGAAAAAAGTGTGAATGCGATCGTTCAACTGATGCATTTTCAGACAACACCTTAGCCGGTATGGCACGCGGGCTGTTGTTACCTTGCAGGATAGTCACCTGACTTAACTAAAATCCTGTTACATAAAGCACTTACAGATAATAAGGCTATTACGCTTCAGGCGGATAATCCGGTTAAAAAACGCCGAAATATCGCATCAGTTGCGGAATAAAAAAGCAGCACATGCTGCTTATTTCGTCACATTAACCACGATCAGATGACGCTCACCTTCCAGCTGCGGAACCGCTAATTTCACCACCCGATCAACAGCAAATCCAGCCGGTAATGTCGCCAGTTCATCGTCAGGAACGACGCCTTTCAGGGCATAAAACTGGCCTTTTTCGCCTGGCAAATGGTGGCACCAGTTGAGCATATCGTTCAGCGAAGCAAAGGCCCGGCTAATCACGCCATCAAACGGTGGCTCTGCGGGAAAGTCCTCTACCCTACTCTGCACTGGCTCTATGTTCACCAGCTTCAGCTCATGCTGTACCTGCTTCAGGAAGCGTATGCGCTTGCCCAGGCTGTCCAGCAGCGTGAAATGCGCTTCCGGGCGAACGATCGCCAGCGGGACGCCTGGCAGGCCTGGGCCGGTGCCGACATCAATAAAGCGGCTGCCCTGCAGATGCGGTTCAACCACAATGCTGTCCATAATATGGCGGATTAACATCTGCTCAGGGTCACGCACTGACGTCAGATTGTAGGCTTTATTCCACTTGTGCAGCATTTCAACATAGCCCACCAGCTGGTTTATTTGCTGATCGGACAGAGAAATAGTCGCGGCGTTAAGCAGCGAAGTGAGTTTATTGATCACTATGAGGTCCTGTGAGGGATTTTGGGGGGAATTTATTCGTCCCGCCTGACAAATACAAGAGGGGCGAGAAAACTCCCGCCCCTCTTAGGTTGTGACTGTCAGTAAAAATCAGGCGCTTTTACGCAGTAAGCCCTGCTTTTTCAGGTAGATCAACAGAATGGAGATCGCAGCCGGGGTGATCCCTGAAATACGCGATGCCTGACCAATCGATCCTGGTTTATGATCGTTCAGCTTGGCAATCACCTCATTGGAGAGGCCGCTTACCTGACGGTAATCCAGTTCAGCCGGCAGCAAGGTATTCTCATTGCGCTGCTGGCGATTAATCTCTTCCTGCTGGCGCGCAATGTAGCCTTCGTACTTCACCTGAATCTCAACCTGCTCAGCCGCCTGAGGATCGGCCAGTGCCGGGGCAAAAGTGCTCAGGGTCATCAGCTGTTCGTAGGTCATTTCCGGACGGCGAAGCAGATCTTCACCGCTGGCTTCCTTGGTCAGTGCAGCACTCAACACGCCGTTCACTTCTTCCACGCTGTCCGATTTCGGGTGTACCCAGATATCGCGCAAACGCTGACGTTCTTTTTCGATGCTTTCCAGTTTCTCGTTGAAGCGGGCCCAGCGGGCGTCGTCAACCAGACCCAGTTCACGACCGGCTTCGGTCAGACGCAGATCGGCATTGTCTTCACGCAGCATCAGGCGGTATTCGGCCCGTGAGGTAAACATGCGGTAAGGCTCTTTGGTCCCCAGCGTGCAGAGATCGTCAACCAGTACGCCAAGGTAAGCCTGATCGCGACGGGGTGCCCAGGTCTCTTTGTCAGCAGACAGGCGACCCGCATTCAGACCCGCCAGCAGTCCCTGAGCGGCCGCTTCTTCGTAACCGGTGGTGCCGTTGATCTGTCCGGCAAAGAACAGGCCCTGGATATGTTTGCTTTCCAGCGTCGGTTTCAGATCGCGAGGATCGAAGAAATCGTACTCGATGGCATAGCCAGGTCGAACGATCTTCGCGTTTTCCAGACCCTTCATCGACCGGACGATCTGGATCTGAACATCAAACGGCAGGCTGGTAGAGATGCCATTTGGGTAAATCTCATTGCTGGTCAGGCCTTCCGGCTCCAGGAAGATCTGGTGCGCATTACGATCGGCAAAACGCATCACCTTGTCTTCAATCGACGGGCAGTAGCGTGGACCAATTCCTTCAATCACGCCGGAGTACATCGGGCTGCGATCGAGGTTATTGCGGATCACCTCGTGGGTGTTCTCGTTGGTGTAGGTGATGTAGCAAGGCACCTGTTGGGGATGCTGTGACACATTGCCCATGAACGAGAAGACCGGCATTGGCGTATCGCCGTGCTGCGGATCAAGCACGCTGAAATCAATGGTTCTGGCATCAATACGTGGCGGTGTGCCGGTTTTCAGACGGCTGACTCGCAACGGCAGTTCACGCAGACGACGTGCCAGCGGAATCGAAGGAGGATCGCCTGCACGACCGCCGCTGTAGTTATCCAGTCCGATATGAATTTTACCGTCGAGGAAGGTTCCGACCGTCAGTACCACCGACTTAGCACGGAACTTCAGTCCCATCTGGGTCACTGCACCGACAACACGATCGTTCTCAACGATAAGATCGTCTACCGCCTGTTGGAAGATCATCAGGTTTGGCTGATTCTCTAACGCCGTACGCACGGCCTGTCGGTAAAGCACGCGGTCAGCCTGAGCACGGGTAGCCCGAACCGCCGGCCCTTTACTCGCGTTTAGTATCCTAAACTGTATGCCAGCCCGATCGATGGCATGTGCCATCAGCCCGCCAAGTGCGTCCACTTCTTTAACCAGATGTCCTTTTCCAATCCCACCGATCGCCGGATTACAGGACATTTGTCCAAGCGTATCAATGTTATGGGTTAATAGCAGGGTTTGCTGACCCATTCGGGCGGCCGCCATTGCGGCTTCGGTACCCGCATGACCACCACCGATTACGATGACGTCAAAAGGATCTGGATAAAACATGGAACTGCACCTCGCGATTGTGCGATTTAGGGAGATTGGTTATCAGGGCGTGGATTCTACGCAACTTTGGACGATGGGGAAAGCGCACTGCCCGGTGTGTATTAAAAAGAAGATCTTTTTTATCTAGAGATCTCTTTGTTAGATCTTCTATTAGGATCGACGATCTCTGTGGATAAGCCTTTTTTCCCGATAACGATCATCATCTTATTGAGGATCATTAGCTGTGAAAGATCGGTGATCCTACGGCGTATAAGCTGGGATCTAAATGGCACCTTATCCACAGGCTCCGGCAAGTACTCAAGTTGTTCTTGGGATAACAACCGGTTATTACCGGGTTTTAAGCATAGTTATACACAATCGATCGCCACTTAAATGAACAAAAAAGGACATTATTTACAAAACCTGGCCGTTTTTTTTCGATCCGGCAGCCAAAATCAGGGCGATCCTGCTGCCAGCGATCCTCATTTAAGCCGATTTTTCCAACTTTCTACCCAAACCTCAGCCGGATCCTCAGGGATCTCATGCTCCAGCACATCTATATCCAGTCGATCGCCGATCCGTTGAGCACCACAGGACGTTAACAGCACGTCGATCTTCTCTATTGCACCGCAGAACAGATCGTACTCACGGTTGCCAATACCGACGGCGCCGTAACGCAGTTGGGAAAGATCGGGCTTCTTCTCTGCCAGTTCATCAAACAAGGGTTGCAGATTGTCAGGAAGATCGCCTGCACCGTGCGTGGAGCAAACCACCAGCCAGGTGCCTTCAACTCTCAGTTCTTCCAGTTCAGGACCGTGAAGTAACTCCGTTGAAAAGCCAGCTTCTTCCAGCTTTTCTGCCAGAAGTTCAGCCACATATTCCGCGCTGCCTAAGGTGCTACCCGTGATTAACGTAATGTCAGCCATTTATAAAGATCCCTGTACCTCAAAGGAGGCTATTGTACGCTGTGATCAAGCAGGGATCTACCTGTGGATAAGTAAGGGTAATTAGCAGGGATGGGCGAATCGAACATGATGCCGGTGATAAACATCCTGACGATGCCTGAGAGGAAAGAGAAAACGAAGCGGATCGGGCCTTAAGCAAACCCGATCGGTTTGTGGATAATATTGTGCACAGATCAGGGCTTGATGGTGCGCATTATCGGGTTCTGCAGGGAGATTAGCGTCTCGGTTGACTGGATTTCATCGATGGTCTGGATCTTGTTGATCAGCACCAGTTGCAGGGCATCGATCGAGCGGCACATCACCTTAATAAAGATGCTGTAGTGGCCGGTGGTGTACCAGGCTTCCACCACTTCATCCAGCGCATCAAGTTTTGCCACGGCAGCCGGATAGTCACGGGCGCTTTTCAAAATGATGCCGATAAAGCAGCAGACGTCATAGCCCAGATGCTTGGGATCAATCTCCAGCCGCGTGCCTTTGATGATCCCCGCCTGCTTCATTTTCTCCACGCGAACGTGAATAGTGCCTGGGCTGACGTTGAACACTTTTGCCAGTTCAGCATAGGCGGTACGGGCATTTTCCATTAACGCATTAAGGATGCCACGATCGAGACTGTCAATTTGCAGGTTATCCGCCATGATGGCTCCTGAGTTAAGGAATATTCAACATATAGCGGGATAATGTGCAGGAAAGGGCGCAGACAGGCAATATTATTGTGGAATAAACAGCGGGCACAGGGCGTGCCCGCTGGAGGGGGTTAACGCTTACGCCACACGGTGAGTTGTGCCACGGTGTGCTGATACTTACGCGCCGTTTCACGGATGACGAAAGGCACGTCCTGCGGCGCGGCGATCTCTTCGAAATCGGTGGCCAGCAGGCGCTGTAACGCCTGATAGGTGGTCAGCGCTTCACCGTTCTCACGGATGCCGCCCAGCCAGTTCTCCTTCGGCGTAAAGTCTTCCAGCCAGGTATACGGTGAGGAGAGCATCAGGATGCCGCCTGGCGCTATCATCGTCGTAATGTCCTGCAGGAAGCGCTTCGGCTGACGCAGGCGGTCGATCAGGTTGGAAGCCAGCACCAGGTCATACCGTTCGGGCTGCGGCTTGAGGTTACAGGCATCGCCCTGCACAAACTGAATGCGTTGCGCTTGCTCCGGGCCAAGATCGAAATCTTTCAGCCGCACCTGCCGGTATTCCACCAGGTCGCCTTCTTCCTGGGTGACATAACGGAACTCATCGCCGCGGGTCAGCTGGATGGCGACATCGATAAAGCGCGCGGAGTAATCCATGCCCACGACTTCGCTGAAATGACGGGCCAACTCAAAGCTGGCGCGGCCGGTGGCACAACCGATATCCAGCGCGCGACCGCGTTTTTCCGTCATCCGGCAGGCAATGTCCACCAGCGCTTTGCCGTAATTCGGCGTGCCGAAGTAATCCGGCCCGTACTGGAAGTCGAGATACTGCGAAACCATGCTGTCGGTTTCATACGGGTTCAGCATCTGTTTTTCCTGATGGTTGGAGACCACATAGCGGAAACCGGCGTGCTGGAAGAAGTGACGGCGGAAGGCGTAGCGGGCAGATTTCAGCGCTTCATTACCGGTAGAGATCCAGCTACCGCCTTTGATCAGCGCATGTTTGCCATCAAAGGTTGGCGTCGAGAAGTCGTCATATAAAGGATGAACCTTGAATCCTTCCAGACCGTTGGTTGGCGTGGTGGTCCACTGCCAGACGTTACCAATAAGATCGTAAAACTCACCCTGAGCAAAACGATCGACCGGACAGGAAGAGGCCCACCAGGCCAGGTTGATATTGCCGGGTGCCTCGCGCCAGTCGGTCTGATCGCCTGTCACCTGCTCACGCAGCAGCAGCCATTCGGCTTCGGCAGGCAGCTGTACCGACTTGCCGGTTTCATCGGCTTTCCAGCGGCAAAACGCGGCGGCTTCCAGCTGATTCACTTCGGCTGGCCAGTCCCATGGCATCGGCACTTCTTCAGTCATCAGACGCAGTTTCAGTGCATCAGGCTCGGCAGCAGAACCGACCCAGAACGTTGGCTGCGTGGCTTTGGCAAAGTCGCGCCAGCCAAGACCTTCTTCATCCCACCAGCGCGCGTCCTGGTAGCCGCCGGCGGCGACAAACTCGAAAAACTCGGCATTACTGGTCAGCATCTTGCTGGCTTTAAACGGTTTCACGTCGGTGGTCAGCGTGCCGTACTCGTTATCCCAGCCGTAGGTATCATCGCTTTTGCCCTGCGTGACCCGAGCGCCGTCAACGGCGACCAGCACGTTCGCCGGCACTTTGCTCCGATCGTGACGGGCTGAAGGGCAGGCTGGCCAGTGCGCCTGAGGTTTCACCCACTCAATGGGCAACTGGCGGATCAGTACGCTGGAGGTTTCCAGATGGATACGCTCGTGCTCAATGCCCATCAGGATCACCCATGCCGGGCTGTCCCAGTTAATCGGTAAGGTCAGCGGCATCTCTTTAATAAAGTTTTCGATAAGCACCCGAACTTTGCCGCGATAGTCACGCAGTTCGGCGACGGTCGGCCACGAGTAATTGTGGGTGTCCAGATCGTCCCAGCTCATCTCATCGACACCGATCGCCATCATCGCTTCGATGTTGTCATCCACGCGGCTATCCACCAGCCCGCCTGCCATCATTTTGTTGATGTAGAAGGTGGCAGTGTGGCCGTAATAGAAAATCAGCGGATGGCGCAGGGAAATGGCTTTGGTAAACCAGGCTTTTTCATCGGCGAGGCAATCGAACAGGCTCTCATACAGAGACCAGGTCTGATTGAAGTACGCCAGAATTTCCTGACGTTTTTGCGCTTCGCTGCCGCCGCTCAATAACAAGGTGCGGGTTGGTGCGGGTAATCCTGGTGCGATATTTTGTGGTTGTGCTGTCACGTAGTGCTCCCAATCTGCCTGTTGGCTAAAGCGTACACATGACTATAGCAAATAAGCATTTCCAGATTGTGTCTGAGGGAGAACTAGCGTTGCCAGCGGCGCAGCAGACGGCTTTTCAGGCCGGTATCGAAGTGCCAGATATGGTCGAAAATCCGCATGATGCCGGGTTTTCCATGATCGGACAGCGCAACGGCATGAAAGCGCTGCTGTTGCTTCAGCTGGTGCTGTTTAATGCGTTTGACCAGCTCTTCTGGCAGCCGCTGGGCAATAAAATCGGAAATGATCACCGCATCGGCATCGTTCCATGCCGGCGTGGCCAGCTTAATCAGCACCGAATCCAGGCAGGCGGCCAGGTCCGTGCCGCCGCGAAAACGCTGGCTGAGGAAGCGAATTGCCTGGGAGATGCCATCGCCCGCAGTCAGTTCGTAGGCCACCACTTCCTGGGCGAACAGCATAATGTAGCAACGACGGTTATCCGCCAGCGCCACTTTCAGCAGGGCGAGACAGAACGCTTTGGCGCAGCGTTCGTTAAAGCCGCCCATTGAGCCGGAGGTATCGACGCAGACAATAAAGGGGCCGCGTGGCTGCTGGTCATGATGATGATGACTGACCGGCCTGAGCATCACCTTGTCGTGCCAGGCATCGCCCTGCAGACGATAGGTCAGCAGCCTTTTCTCCACCAGCCGACGGTAGAACTCAATTTCCAGCTCGCTGATGCCCAGCGTGACCAGTTCGGGTGGCAGCAGGCGCAGAATGTCGTCGCTTTGATGCAGGCCGCTGACCTCTTCCGGCACGCTTTCCGGCTCGCGCACCAGATGATGAAACTCTTCCAGCGGCGCGTCTTCGGTCGGCACCGCCTTGGCTTCTTTGCTGCGGCCCAGTTGTTCAGCCAGCTTCAGCAAGGCCGGTTGCTGGGCCAGAAAGTCACCGTACTCAACGATCAGCTGGTAATCGCCGCGTTGCAGCGGGCTTTTGGTCAAATCCCACAGCCGTCCCGCCGCAGCTTCATCGTTGTCCGATAACACCTTTGCCAGCTGACCACTCATGGCTAAACGTTGCTGAAGTTCGGCCAGCAGTTTTTCTCGCTCCTGATCCAACAGCTGCTGATTCAGGGTCAGGGTTTGCAGCGTCAGGCTTAACCGCCAGCGCTGGAGAAACAGGGTTTGCTGGGCCTGACTGAGCGCGCTGGGATCGGCATTGGCGACCAACTGGTGGGCTTTTTCACTAAAGGGAGAATGATGTTCGCTAAGGTAAGCCAGCAGCTCAGGCAGCTTCTGGCAGAACTGCGTATGACTCATGCCCTGAAACTGCTGAAACAGCGCAAATTCGGCCGCAAGATCCTCCGGCACGGAGGTGGTTTTCAGCTGTTCCAGCACTTCGGTTTTCCAGCGAGGCAGATCGCGCAGCAGCGCTTTCTTCATGCCGGGGAATTTTTCAAAAAAAAGCGCCAGCTGGGGGCTGGCGAGCAGGGCGATCACTAACTCTTCGAGCAGGTCGCCCTCGCTGATGGTCAGAAGGGCACTCAGCGTATCTAACGAGATCACCGACGGGCCTGCTTCAGCTGATCGGCCACCTGTTGCAGGCTCTCTTCAATTTTTGCCAGCCAGTCATCGCTGATAAACAGGCAGCGCTGATGCTGGCTGAACAGCGTGCGCTGGTGGCGCAGCTGGGTTTCCACCTCATCCAGTGCCTGCACAATCTCTTCCGGCAGCCCGCTGGCCTGCTGTTTGCCCGGCAGCATCAGCCGGGTAGATTGCAGGCTGACGTCGCGCAGCGTCAGGCAGTCGTTACCGTCCACATGCAGATCCAGCGTCTGGGCAAAGCCAATGCCGTTAAGCTTGCCGCGAATATCGCCGCTTTTTTGCAGCCAGTGATGCAGCGGCTCACGCGCAATCACCACGTGCGTCACCTGCATATCGTGCAGCATCAGCGGCTTTTGCAGCATCAGCGTCAGCGCGTCATCGGCCAGCGTGGCGGGCAGCTCGTAATGCGGTTTGCGGCTGAACATGCCGCCATGCTTCTCCAGGCGGATCGCCTGCTCGACGCTTTTTTCCTGCTGCAAAGCCAGCCGGCGCGACTCAATTTGCTGCAGCTTAATCAACATCGGCTGCTGCTGCCAGGCATGCTGGGTGATCAGGCTGTCGATTTCCCGATCCAGCAGCTTCATTGACGCCACGTCGTGCCACAGGCAATCCTTCAACAGGATCAGATCGACCGGCGCAATGCTGTTGCGGCCGCTGTAAAACGCGCAGGCCTGCAGCAGGTGGATGGCTTTTTTCCAGCGGCGATCGGAGATATAAGGCGCTTCGGGCTGGTTTTCCATCTGCTGGCGCAGCAGGAAAATCAGTTCAAAGACATCGTCAGTCAGCGCGACCTGGGTAATGCCTTTCTGCCATTCGCTATACTCTTCATCGGTGATGCACAGGGAGTCCGCCACCGGGTTGATGGTTTCATCCTGCTGGTGGGTAAGCATGCTGCGGAAGTTTTGCTTCTCATGCACATTATCCAGCCAAAGGCGGATTAACATGCGGTCATACAGCGCTTCCAGCCCGCTGTCGGCCTCGGGCAGCTCGTTCGACGCGGTAACCAGCAGGCGCATCGGGATTTTTTCTTCGCTGTCACCGTTACGGAAGCGACGTTCGTTTATGGCGGTCAGCAGGGTATTGAGGATTGCCGGGCCGGCCTTCCAGATCTCGTCGAGAAAGACAATTTCAGCATCCGGCAGATAACCTTTGGTCAGACGCTGGTAGCGGCCTTCGTCTTTTAGTGCCTGAATAGAGAGAGGGCCAAACACTTCTTCCGGGGTGGAGAAGCGGGTCATCAGGTATTCAAAGGCGCGGGAATGCTGAAACGCGTACTTGAGTCGGCGGGCAATCAGACTCTTGGCAATGCCCGGTGGGCCCAGCAAAAAGACGCTTTCGCCGCTCAGCGCAGCCAACAGGCAGAGGCGAATCGCGTGATGCCGCTCATAAAGTCCTTTTTCTAACGCATTGCTGAGGCGGGCGATTCTTTCCGCAAGTAAATGGGGCTGGGGCATATTCAAACATTCATCCTTTTCTACGGTCAGGCCAGCAGGGTGACTGGCGAGCGCAAACACTACTGGCTATGATGCTTGAAAGAGTTGATACGAGTCAGCTTTTTTCTTGTCAAAGAGTGACGCAGGGCAGTGAAGTCATTTCTCTTAACGTAATAAGGATAGGCATTCATCATGATTCATGCATACTGTGCGCGTTTTGATGGCTTGATGAGCTGTGCGCAATCCCGCGTCACTCGGCTCCAACAAAAGACTAGTTTATGAGTTCTGAAAAAAAGCAGTCCCTTGGCGCAGTGACCTTAGCGGCCATTGGCGTCGTCTATGGTGATATCGGTACCAGCCCTTTATATACCCTGCGTGAATGCCTTTCCGGCCAGTTTGGTTTTGGCGTGGAACGTGACGCGGTATTTGGTTTTCTTTCCCTGATTTTCTGGCTGCTCGTGCTGGTGGTGTCCCTCAAGTACATCAGCTATGTGATGCGCGCAGATAACGCCGGAGAAGGGGGAATATTAACCCTGATGTCGCTGGCGGGCCGCAATACTGGGGCCAGAGCCACGGCGGTACTGGTGATCATGGGACTGATTGGCGGCAGCTTCTTCTATGGTGAAGTGGTGATTACGCCGGCCGTTTCAGTGCTTTCGGCGATTGAAGGTCTGGAGATCATCGCGCCGAATCTCGACCGCTATATCGTGCCGATGGCGATCGCCGTCCTGACGCTGCTGTTTGCTATCCAGAAGCACGGCACCGGCATTGTCGGCAAACTGTTCGCCCCGGTGATGCTGCTGTGGTTCATTGTGCTGGCGGTGCTGGGTGGCATGAGTATCGTTGCTAATCCGGACGTGCTGCATGCAATGAACCCTTACTGGGCGATGCATTTCTTTATGGAATATAAAGAGGTGTCGTTCTTTGCGCTGGGCGCGGTAGTACTGGCGATCACCGGGGTGGAAGCCCTGTATGCCGATATGGGTCACTTTGGTAAATTCCCCATCCGTCTGGCGTGGTTCATTGTGGTGCTGCCGTCGCTGGTGCTGAACTATTTCGGCCAGGGCGCGCTGCTGCTGAAGAACCCTGAAGCGATAAAAAACCCCTTCTTCCTGTTGGCACCTGACTGGGCGCTGATCCCGATGCTCGTCCTGGCGACGCTGGCCACGGTAATTGCCTCGCAGGCGGTGATTTCCGGCGTGTTCTCGCTGACCCGCCAGGCCGTTCGTCTGGGCTATCTGCCGCCGATGCGTATTGTGCATACCTCGGAAGAAGAGTCCGGTCAGATTTATATTCCGGTGATCAACTGGCTACTCTACTTCGCCGTGGTGATTGTGATTGTTGGCTTCCAGCATTCCAGTAACCTGGCCGCGGCCTACGGTATTGCCGTCACCGGCACCATGGTGTTGACTGCGATCCTCTGTACCACGGTGGCGATAAAAAACTGGCACTGGAACCGTTATCTGGTGCTGACGGTGCTGGTCGGCATGCTGTGCATCGATGTGTCGTTGTTCTCTGCCAACCTGGTGAAAGTGTTCTCCGGTGGCTGGTTGCCGCTGTGCCTGGCGCTGGTGATGTTTATCATCATGACCACCTGGAAAAGCGAGCGTTTCCGCCTGCTGCGTCGTATGCATGAACACGGCAATTCACTGGAAGCGATGATTGCCTCTCTGGAGAAATCGCCACCGGTGCGCGTGCCGGGCACTGCGGTGTATATGTCCCGTGCGCTAAACGTGATCCCGTTCGCCATGCTGCACAACCTGAAGCACAACAAGGTGTTGCATGAGCGCGTGGTGCTGCTGACGCTGCGAACGGAAGATGCGCCTTATGTGCATAACGTCCGGCGTGTGACCATTGAACAGCTTTCGCCAACCTTCTGGCGCGTTGTGGCCAGTTACGGCTGGCGAGAAACGCCGAACGTGGAAGAGATTTTCCACCGCTGTGGCCTGGAAGGACTCAGTTGCCGGATGATGGAGACCTCGTTCTTTATGTCGCATGAGTCGCTGATAATCGGTAAACGACCGTGGTATCTGCGCCTGCGCGGCAAGCTGTTCCTGATGCTGCAGAAGAACGCCCTGCGTGCGCCAGACCAGTTTGAAATCCCGCCTAACCGGGTGATTGAGTTAGGGACTCAGGTCGAGATTTGATCCCGACCGGCAGAGAAAAAGGGGCCTTCGGGCCCCTTTTTTTGTGCCCACTGACGTGGACTACCAGCTAACGGACGCTGCAAAACCGCCCGCATCACGGTTAGCAAAGCTGGCCCGCATCCCATGCAGTTGGGCAATATTGCTGACGATGGACAGTCCCAGTCCGCTGCCGGACTTTTCCTGTCCCGGTGGCCGGTAAAACCGCTCGCCAACCCGCGTCACGGCCTCTCCCGTAACACCGGGGCCGTTATCCAGAACCTCGATACGGCGTGGCGACAGGATCAGCTGCACGCTTCCGCCGGACGGGCTGTAGCGAATGGCGTTATCCAGCAGGTTACGCAGCATCAGCGCCAACAGCAGCGGCTGGCCATTTTTGATGACCGGAACCCCGGGTGCCTTAAGGCTAAGCTCGATGCCGGCAGCCTGCGCATTGCCATAATGATCGATAATGGCCTGTTGCAGCAGCTGTTGCAGATTGACCGGCTGCGTCTCCAGATCCTTCTCGCTGTCCAGTCGGGAGAGCGTCAGCAACTGATCGACCATCCGAGTGGCTCTGTCGATCCCCGCATCCAGATTGGCCAGGGCGTGGTGACGCATCGCTTCATCGTCATGGGCCAGCTGAGCCACCTCGGTTTGCACCTTCAGCGCCGCCAGCGGCGTGCGCAGCTCATGTGCGGCATCTGAGGTAAAGCGTCGCTCGCGGGTCAGCATCTGCGCGATACGGGCAAACAGCGAATTCAGCTCGTCCACCAGCGGCCGGACTTCTTGTGGAACCCGATCTTCCCTTAACGGCGTCCGATCGTCCGGGGAGCGATGCCGCAGCTGGCTGGCAATGCGTTTCAACGGAGCCAGTTCGTGGGTGACCAGCCACAGCAGCAGGATCAACATCACCGGCAAGGCAAACAGCCACGGCCAGAGGTTGGTCTGCACGATATCGCGGGTCATATCATCGCGATATTCCCACTCCTGACCGACCACCACCACATACTGCTGATCCGGCGTGCTTAGCCAGACCATGCGCCACAAATCATCGTCACCTTTCAGCTTGCCGTCGGTGAAGCCGTTGCGCTCGTAATGAAAGCGGAAATCTTTGCCGTTATCGCCGTCATTCATCACCATTTTTCCGTCGCGGGTGAATACGGCAAAGGCCAACGCATCGTCTTCCTGATCGCCGCGATGATGCTTCAGCAGCTTTTTGGTTTTGGGTAGCGTCAGCGGTTCGTGGCTGAGCTGTTCCGGGTTCATGGTTGCCAGCCTTTTGGCAAACAGCATCTGCTGGGTATCAAACAGCTCATTGATCTTATGCCGCGTTTGCCACCATGAGCCGAGGCTGGCCGTTCCCCAGCAAATCAGCGTCAGCAGCAGAAAGCCCAGCATCAGACGCAGGCGCAGGCTCAGGCGATTCACACCGGTTCTCCCAGCGTATAGCCGACGCCGTGAATGGTGCGGATAAACTGGCTGCCCAGTTTTTTTCGCAGATGATGAATATGCACTTCAACGGCGTTGCTGGAGACGTCTTCATCCCAGCCATAGAGTTTTTCCTCTAGCTGCGCGCGGGTCAGCACTCGGCCGGTATTCATCAGAAACAGTTCGAGCAGCGCCAGTTCGCGGGATTTTAGCTCCAGCGGTTCGCCATTCAGCGTCACGCTATGCGAGCCGCTCTCCATCACCACGGCGCCATGACTGAGCAGCGGGTGAAGCTGGCCATGACGTCGGCGTATCAACGCCTGTAAGCGGGCGGCGACTTCGCTCAGGGCGAAGGGCTTGCAAAGATAGTCATCGGCCCCTTGCTGCAGTCCGGTCACCCGTTGTTCCAGCGCATCTCTGGCGGTGAGGATCAGCACCGGCTCATCCTGTCCCTGCTGACGCCACTGACGCAGAATATCCAGCCCGTCCATCCCCGGCAGGCTTAAATCCAGCACCACGGCGTCATAAGGCGCCGCGCTAAGCGCCGCCAGCCCCTCTTTACCTTCGGTGAACCAGTCGACGCTGAAACCCATTTTTATCAGCCCGGCTTTGATCCCGTCGCCAATCAACCGATCGTCCTCAATGACTAATATGCGCATGATAAATTCCTCTGTAATTACCCGCTTTATACGTAACAGTCAGGCCGGTTGTACAGCGCAGATCGCCGGAATTTGCGTTTTTTCGCCAATTTTAATAAATATTAAGTGGGCTGCCGGGTTCTTAAGAACCTGTTAAGAACCCTTTGCTTTAATAGCTCCCGAAGAGACAAACGAGGCACTATTTTTATTGCCGAACTTCCAAGGAATAAAGGTGACAATGATGAAAAAGACCGCTGCTTTATTAGCGATTACCGCGCTGGTTTCCATGCCTGTTCTTGCTGCTCAGTCCGGTGGGTTTGTTGACCCAAATGCCCCGGCTGCCCAGGTGCAGAAAGGCGGCTTCTCCGGGCCAAACGGCACGGTAGCCACCGTTAAACAGGCGCAGGATATGAAGGATGATGCCTGGGTCACCATGCGCGGCAACATTGAAAAGCGTATCGGTGATGAGGATTACCAGTTCCGCGATGCCACCGGAACGATGAAGGTTGAAATTGATCATAAGCGCTGGGAAGGCCAGACCATTTCACCGAAAGATAACGTCGAGCTTCAGGGCAAGATTGATAAAGACTTCAACTCGGTTGAACTGGACGTGAAACAGATCCGCAAAGTTCAGTGATAATACGTCGCGGCGGGGACAACGAACCCCGCCGCGCGTTATTTAGCTGACC
>LIDZ01014033.1_pt5 | contig 16437 bp, 16 predicted proteins | sample 644651 | NCBI WGS metagenome assembly LIDZ01 (sample SAMN03856242, study PRJNA289617) | food metagenome | isolation source: wine grapes on drying loft during traditional withering process | host: Vitis vinifera cv. Corvina | place: Italy: Gargagnago di S. Ambrogio di Valpolicella | collected 2014-01 | reverse complement strand
CAATTTATTTGATATTGAAATATTGGATGAGCTATATAGTCATTTTGCAGCCCAATATAACGGCACGCTAAAGCGTGACAAGGACCGGTGGGAGCATGCGGTTCTGGATCAGGACACGTTTAATGCTATTTTTTATTCACTGAAGGGCAATCCTGAAGGATACGTGTTGTATAAGATCGAGAAAAGTGAGTTAGTCATTGATGAATTTGTATTTATGAATGAGCAAGCTCGGCAGGGATTGTGGACATTTCTTGCCAACCATGATTCCATGGTGACTGGCGCTACTCTGAAGCTGGTTCCATCTGATGATATTTTGCCATTTCTATTGCCGGATCCGCGGATTTCGCAGGAGAATTATCCTTATTTTATGGCGCGTATTGTTAATGCCAAGGCCTTTGTAGAGAATTTTTCTTTCATAACACAGGGTGCTCAGCAGAAGCAGATCATTCATATTGAAGATAAATACGCTCCCTGGAATGATGGGTTGTGGGAGTGGAGGATTAACTTAGAGGGTAATGCTACCTTAGTAAGAATTGCTGGCGGTAATATTGAAGCAGATCTTTCTTGCGATATCGGCACATTAACAGTGATGTTGCTCGGCTATAAACGCCCACGGGAGCTGTCTCGCTTTGGGAGACTGACCGGAAATGAAGCTGCAGTCCAATGGTTGGAGGGAATCATTCCGCAGGCTCAAACAGGCTTGTTTGATTTTTTCTAGAGGATAGGAAGTTGTTTCAATCCGATTCCGAATACAATGAACATTAAAAGTAAAAAATAAGAGAACCCTCTTGGAATTGCTTGAGATTATGTTATACTATTAAATAAGTCAAAGAAAGTCAAAGTCAACGCAGCCTGAAGACAGTACTCTTTAGAGCTAGCTATTCCCAAACTATACAGCGCGGTTTGCTTTACAGTTCTTGGGTTAAGTTCTTTTGAGATCACCGCCGGATGGACGTTAAACAGCATGAGGTATTATAAAGTTGTAAACACTGGAGGATGAGTGATGCGCAATATCTCCGATATTATTGAACAATATCTGAAGAATATTTTGCATGAAAGTCCCGAAGGTACGGTGGAGATTCAGCGTAATGACCTGGCGGATCAGTTCTCATGTGTTCCGTCACAGATCAATTATGTCATTAGCACACGCTTTACTCTGGAAAAGGGCTACGTGGTGGAAAGTAAGCGCGGCGGCGGTGGATATATTCGTATTCAACGTTTTGAGTTGCCCCAAAATGTGGCTCTGTACGCGCATCTCAATCATACCATCGGAGGCGGAATTGACCAGAACACCGCTGAAGGGCTGATTTATCAGCTTGAAGAAGCCTGCTTTCTATCCAAGCGAGAAGCGTGCCTTATGCGCGCCGCTGTTTCCCGGGATTGCTTGACGCTCAAGCTTCCGTACCGGGATGAGATTCGTGCCAAGCTTATGAAAGCTATGCTGATCTCTTTGTTAGGCAAATAATTGTCAACCATAAGGGAGGGACTCCGCTTATGCTTTGCCAGGAATGCGGTGTCAAACCGGCAACGCTCCATTTTACCAAGATTGTGAGTGGAGAGAAGACGGAATTTCATATTTGTGAAAGCTGTGCCAGAGAGAAGGGGGAACTTATTCCCGGAACTGCTGGAGGGTTTTCAATTCACAGTTTGTTGTCGGGTTTGCTTGATCTTGAAGGAGCCGATAAAGAGAAATCAGCTGCTACAAGAACCACGCAGAGTCTACAGTGTGAGAATTGCGGTATGACTTATTCTCAGTTCAGCAAGCTTGGGCGTTTTGGCTGCAGTTCCTGTTATAAGTATTTTAACAGTGCGCTGGACCCACTTTTTAAACGGGTGCATGGCAGTACCACGCATGTAGGCAAAATTCCAAAACGAGCCGGAGCACAAATAGTGTTCAAACGGCAAATTGATGATTTGAAGCAGGAATTACAGCAAAGTATTACGCAAGAGGAGTTTGAGACCGCTGCTCAGTTGCGGGATCAGATACGCCGACTTGAAAAAGAAATCGCACAAGAGTAAAGTCTTTCATATATAAAGGGGGATAAGATATGTCAAGTCTCCGGTTTACCGAACAGGCGCTAAGTGATTGGATGCGTTGTGGCGGCAGTGATTCCGAGATTGTAATTAGCAGCCGTATGCGTATAGCCCGCAACTTACAAGATCTTCCTTTCCCCCTGCTGGCCTCTTTGGAGCAGTCGGAAGAAGTACTGGAGCAGCTTACTCCTGTATTTCATGAAGAAGTCTCAGCGGAATACGGCTCTTTTCAAATGCTGAAGCTTGATGATTTAGATGAGCTCGATAAAAAAGTATTAGTGGAGAAGCATCTCATCAGTCCCAATCTGGCGAATGATTCGCGAGGTGGAGCTGTAATACTGAACGAAGACGAATCGGTTAGTATTATGATTAATGAGGAAGACCATCTCCGCATTCAATGTCTGTTCCCTGGTCTTCAGGTTAGAGAAGCATGGATACGTGCGACAGCAATCGACGATATTTTCGAAGCTGCCGTCAACTATGCTTTTGATGATAAAAGAGGATATTTGACAAGTTGTCCCACCAATGTTGGAACAGGACTCCGTGCCTCAGTGATGTTGCATTTGCCGGCTTTGGTAATGACTCATCAAATCAACCGGATATTATCAGCTGTAAATCAGGTGGGATTAACCGTTAGAGGAATTTATGGTGAGGGCAGCGAAGCAGTAGGGAACATCTTTCAAATATCCAACCAGATCACACTGGGTCAGACCGAAAGTGAAATCATTGAGAATCTTCACAGTGTAGTTACCCAGATTATCGATCATGAACGAAATGCACGCGAACGTTTGCTTACCGATTCCGCTCTGCGAATTACCGATCGGGTGAAACGCTCCTACGGAATTTTATCTTATGCAGCAGTAATGGAGCTTAAAGAATCGGCACAACGCTTATCGGATATACGGCTCGGGGTTGACCTTGGAATTCTGGAAGGCCCCTCCATTTCAGTATTAAATGAGCTGAATGTTAAGACACAGCCAGGCTTCCTTCAAAAAATGTTTGGTGACGAGATGAATGCTACCGAACGAGATATGTACCGGGCGAAGCTGCTCCGGGAGACACTGGGAACACAACATTAATATAGATATTTATTATTCATGGAGGTGCAGGAGATATGATGTTTGGAAGATTTACGGAACGTGCACAAAAAGTGCTGGCGCTGGCGCAGGAAGAAGCTGTTCGTTTAGGACACAACAATATCGGCACAGAACATATTTTGCTCGGACTTATTCGTGAAGGTGACGGCATTGCCGCTAAAGCATTAATCGGTTTGGGTTTAGGCCTGGAGAAAATTCAGGATGAAGTGGAAACACTGATTGGCAGAGGGCAAGAACAACCTACGAACATTGCGTATACTCCTCGCGCCAAAAAAGTTATCGAGCTGTCAATGGACGAAGCCCGCAAGCTGGGACATACTTACGTTGGCACAGAACACATCTTGCTCGGACTCATCCGTGAAGGAGAAGGTGTAGCTGCACGTGTGCTCAATAACCTTGGCATTAGCTTGAATAAAGCCCGCCAGCAGGTTTTACAGCTATTGGGCAGTAGTGAAGCAGCATCTAGTCACAGTGGTGCTCCAGTCAATGTCAGCACACCTACACTGGATGGCCTTGCACGTGACTTGACCGCTTATGCCAAGGAAGGCCATCTCGATCCGGTTATCGGCCGCAGCAAGGAAATTGAACGTGTTATACAGGTTCTAAGCCGTCGGACCAAGAATAATCCGGTGCTGATTGGTGAACCTGGTGTAGGTAAGACGGCTATTGCCGAAGGCTTGGCACAGAAGATTATCAATAATGAAATTCCTGAGACATTACGCGACAAACGCGTTATGACCCTCGATATGGGATCAGTTGTTGCCGGTACTAAATACCGCGGTGAGTTTGAAGACCGCCTGAAGAAAATTATGGATGAGATTCGTCAAGCGGGTAACATTATACTCTTTATTGATGAGTTGCATACGCTGATCGGTGCAGGTGGTGCTGAAGGTGCAATTGATGCATCAAATATCCTGAAGCCGTCTCTGGCCCGTGGCGAGCTGCAGTGCATTGGTGCAACTACGCTGGACGAATACCGCAAATATATTGAAAAAGACGCAGCTTTGGAGCGTCGGTTCCAACCCATTACGGTGGATCAGCCTTCCCCGGAAGAAACAGTACAAATTCTGTTCGGACTTCGTGACCGTTATGAAGCCCATCACCGTGTGAAGATTACGGATGAAGCAATCGTAGAAGCCGTGAAACTGTCTGACCGCTACATTCCAGATCGTTTCCTGCCTGACAAAGCCATTGACTTGATTGATGAAGCCGGATCCAAGGTAAGACTGAACTCTTATACAATTCCACCGAATCTGAAGGAATTGGAAATGCGTTTAGACGATATCCGTAAGGAAAAAGATTCCGCTGTACAAAGTCAGGAATTCGAGAAAGCGGCGGCGTTACGTGATACTGAGCAAAAGATCCGTGAAGAACTCGATACCACTAAGAATCAGTGGAAAGAGAAGCAAGGCCGTACCGATTCCGAGGTTACACCTGACGATATTGCACAGATTGTAGCTAGTTGGACGGGCATTCCTGTCAGCAAGCTTAAAGAAGAGGAAACTGACCGTCTGCTTAATATGGAAGCCATACTGCACGAGCGTGTAATTGGTCAGGACGAAGCTGTTAAGGCTGTCAGCCGGGCACTTCGTCGGGCACGTGCGGGTCTGAAGGATCCGAAACGTCCAATGGGTTCATTTATCTTCCTCGGACCAACAGGTGTAGGTAAAACTGAGTTGGCTCGTGCACTTGCGGAAGCAATGTTTGGCGATGAAAATGCGGTGATCCGCATAGATATGTCAGAGTACATGGAGAAACACTCCACTTCTCGTCTGGTCGGAGCGCCTCCAGGTTATGTTGGATATGAAGAAGGCGGCCAATTAACGGAGAAGGTTCGCCGTAAACCGTATTCAGTAGTACTCCTTGATGAAATTGAAAAGGCTCATCCCGAAGTATTCAACATCCTGCTGCAAGTACTTGAAGATGGTCGTCTGACGGATTCCAAGGGACGTGTAGTCGATTTCCGTAATACGCTGATTATTCTGACCTCCAATGTAGGTGCACAGGCGATCAGAAAGAATTCGACGCTTGGGTTCACTGCTGTACAAGATGCGGGAGCAGATTATGGTAATATGAAGGGCAAGGTTATGGAAGAGTTGAAGAAAAGCTTCCGCCCTGAGTTCTTGAACCGGATAGATGAAATTATTGTCTTCCATTCACTGGACCAAGAACATATCGCCGAAATTGTCACGCTAATGTCCGAAGAGTTGCGCAAGCGACTGCGTGAACATGATGTGGACTTTGTCCTCACGGATGGAGCGAAGGCGTTCCTGGCCAAAGAAGGATATGATCCAGCCTTTGGTGCACGCCCGTTGCGCCGTGCTATTCAGAAGCACATTGAAGACCGTCTATCCGAGGAGTTGCTGAAAGGCAATATCCAGAAGGGTGATTCACTCAACATTGATGAAGTCAATGGTGAGCTTGTGGTCACAAAAATTGAAGTGCCTGTAGCTGTATCTTTGGAAAAAGAAGTGGAAGCTGAATAAAGTAGAAACTTGTGACAAAACCGCCACTCCTCCGTATAAGAGGAGGAGGCGGTTTTTTTTATTGAGAATTGTTATTTCAGATGTTTAATTCACCGCAAATACAGGCAGGTTAAAGGTAATAGTATTGAATTCAACTTCCGATTGACCTTTCGTTAAACGAGCAGAGATGGTAAACTTTGAATAACGAGAAATTTATCCGCAATTTTAGAAGTTCGGACGTTAGGAGAACACATGGCTAAAGCAAAAACTAAATTTAACTGTACCGAATGTGGATACGAATCACCAAAATGGTTCGGTAAATGTCCGGGCTGCCAAGCTTGGAACTCCATGGTAGAGGAAACGGAAAGCGTAGTCAAAACACAGGGTATGAGTTCCCCTATTTTTCATAGTAAAGAAAAGGCACAATCCATCATAAGTATAGAAAGTGACAAAGAGCCGCGCATACTGACAGGCATCGGTGAACTTAATCGTGTTCTTGGCGGAGGCATCGTTCCCGGTTCACTCGTGCTGGTGGGGGGAGACCCCGGTATTGGTAAATCCACATTACTGCTGCAGACCTCACATGCTCTGACGAAACAGGGATTACGTGTGCTTTATATATCCGGGGAAGAATCCGTAAGGCAGACGAAGTTGCGCGCAGATCGCCTCGGCGCGTTGTCAGCAGAGCTATATGTACTGTGTGAGACGAATATGGAAAGCATCGAGGAAGCTATTGAACAGATTCAGCCCCAATTTCTCGTTATTGATTCCATTCAAACTGTTTATATGCCGGAGGTAGCAAGTGCACCCGGCAGTGTGACACAAGTACGGGAATGTACGACAAGATTTATGCGGATCGCCAAAATTCGCGGAATCGCTACTGTATTGGTAGGGCATGTCACCAAGGAAGGGGCTATCGCAGGACCACGGATGCTTGAGCATATGGTAGATTGTGTGCTTTATTTTGAAGGAGAGCGGCATCATACGTACAGGCTACTGCGGGCAGTAAAGAATCGTTTTGGTTCCACCAATGAAATCGGCATCTTTGAAATGGGTGAAGTTGGGCTAACCGAGGTGGAAAATCCTTCAGAGCTCTTTTTGTCAGAGCGCCCTCTTGGTGTAGCTGGATCTACGGTCGTAGCAAGTATGGAAGGTACACGACCGGTTCTTGTAGAAATACAGGCGCTTATCGCTGCTACTCATTTCCCTTCTCCGCGGCGGATGTGCACGGGACTCGATCATCAGCGCATGGCGCTTATCATTGCTGTTCTAGAGAAACGGATGGGCATGTTCCTGCAGAATCAGGATGCATATCTGAACGTAGCTGGCGGAGTTAAGCTTGATGAACCGGCGATTGATCTAGCAGTTGCTATCAGCATTGCTTCCAGCTTTCGTGACATTTCAACAAAGCCTTATGATGTTTTCTTCGGTGAGGTAGGGCTTACCGGTGAAGTAAGAGGTGTCTCTCGCGCAGAAATGCGTGTCAAAGAGGCCGCAAAGCTTGGCTTCCGTCGAGTAATTATGCCTGAGAAAAGCATGAAGGGCTGGAAGCACCCACAAGATATCCAGATTATTGGCGTCAGCACCGTAGCAGATGCACTTGCGGTCGCGTTAGATTAGGGGGCACAGAATATGAAGGAACATAATCAATTAGAGAAAATGAATGATCTGCTCAGGATGGCCGCACCCGGAACACCTTTCCGAGATGGATTAGAGAATGTGCTACGCGCTAAGACGGGAGCGTTAATCGTTGTCGGATATAGTCCTGAGGTGATGGAAGTTGTCGATGGCGGATTCTCCATTAACTGTGATTTTTCACCCAATTATTTATATGAGCTTGCTAAGATGGACGGTGCGATTATTCTGAGTGAGGACTTGAAGCGGATATTGTATGCCAATACGCAGCTAATTCCGAATTCCTCGATCTCTTCGATTGAGACAGGTATTCGCCATCGGACGGCGGAGCGGGTTGCCAAGCAGACTGGAAAGTTGGTTGTTTCCATTTCCCAGCGCCGCAACATTATTACTTTATATCAAGGGAACATCAGGTATGCTTTAAAGGAAATTGGTGCTATTCTGGCTAAGGCGAATCAGGCGATTCAAATGCTTGAGAAATACAAATCCGTACTTAATCAGGGATTAACCAATCTCTCTGCTTCTGAATATGAAGGGATCGTAACTGTAGCTGAAGTGGTCGGTGTTATCCAACGTGTGGAAATGGTACTGCGCATCAAGATGGAAATTAAACGTTATATTAATGAGCTGGGCAATGAAGGACGCCTTATCAGCATGCAGATGGAAGAACTGGTCGGAAATACAGAGGAAGAAGCATGGCTTTTATACAGAGACTATGCAAGGGAAGAAGACGAAGATAAGATTCGCGATATTATTGCAGGGCTTAAACGGACGAGTGATGACGATCTGATGGACGATAATCATATTGCCCGTCTGCTGGGATTCTCCGCTACGGCCATTGTATCCGAAGAAGTGGTAACACCACGCGGCTACCGCCTGCTTAACAAAATTCCGCGGCTGCCGAATGTTATTATCCATAATCTAGTGGAGCGCTTTGAAATATTGCCTAATCTAATGCGGGCGACTATAGCTGAATTGGATGAGGTGGACGGAATCGGTGAGGTACGGGCGCGCAATATCCAAGACGGACTTAAACGTCTGCAGAAGCAAGTTCTTATTGACAGACAAATGTAAATATCATACAATCACGTAATATTGGAGAACATTAAAGGCCAAAGTGAAGATATAGAGGTGAAGAAATGATACAAAAATCAATTCCAAGTCTGTTTACAATAGGTAACCTGATGCTTGGAATGTTTGGTATCATGCTGGCGTTTGATGGAAAGCTTAACATGGCCGCCATCATGGTTATTATTGCGATGCTGTTAGACGGGCTTGATGGTCGAGTGGCGCGTGCCCTTAAATGTGAGAGTGAATTTGGCAAAGAACTGGACTCGTTGTCGGATGTCGTTTCTTTTGGAGTAGCGCCAGCACTAATTATGTACGTTACAAGCCTTCATGATTTAAATTCTGCACTGGGAATGACCGTAACTGCAATTTTCCCTGTGTTCGGAGCACTTCGCCTAGCTCGTTTCAATGTTCGTCCAGGAATTCCTGGTTATTTCGTTGGATTGCCAATTCCTGCGGCTGGTGGTGTTTTGGCCACATTGGCTCTTTTTCATAAAGATGTTTCTGCACCTTTTATGATTATTGCTACATTGCTTTTGTCTTATCTAATGGTCAGTACCGTTAAATATCCTAATTTCAAAAAAATTGGTTTGCCCAAAAAAGCAGTTATAGGAGCGCCGGTTGTTATTGTAGTTGCCGTAGCTTTAGCTGTTGTATTTCCTGAACAGATCGCTAAACTGATCTTTGCTCTGCTGGCGCTCTATGCTTTATATGGCTTTAAGCAAAATATTGACCGACTGACTGCCAGACGCCGTCATCGTCGCAGAAGACGTTCCGAAGAGAAAATTTATCACTCTAAGAACGGATAAATCTAATCATCATAGAAAAGGCTTTGCCGTCCCTTGTGGGCAGCAAAGCCTTTTTTTGCATTTGGGGAATTTATTATTTATTTAGGATAAGTTAAACAAACCGAGTGTAGCGCATTTCTGGGACTCTTTGACCACGACCTCGTCCATATTAATGTCAAGCAGATTGCAGAGTGCTGACATATAGAACAGTTCACGACCCAGTTCGGAGCCGATGACCTCGCGGCAGTTTTCGCATAGCTGACCTTCTACATGAGTTCCTGCAAGTTCCTTAGCATGTTCGAGACCTGCACCGGGTTCGAATACTTGCTTTGTTGCATGAAGCTGAATGCAACCACATTCAGTGATTGCTTTGACGACGGCTCGATTGACCGATGCGCTGCTTTGTCCGTTCTTGGACAGCACATCTAGAAGACTACGGTGACGGAGCAGCAGTTCGGAGACTTGATCCTGAAAGGCCTGTAAACTTGGTGCGCTCATTTTCCATTCACCCCTAGGTTCGTAATTGAGTTCATTATATGCTACGGCATTACCTATTTTCAACCGCTAAAGGGATATACATGTGGCTTTTCACTCCACTAGTGTTCTTCTTTCCCGAAAAAATAACTTCACCTACGATTATCGTCAACAAAATTGGAACATACTGGTGAGGAATAGAACAATTCAGAGGTTTAAAAGGAGGTGTGTAAGTTATGTGGAGAAAAGTAATTTTGGGCTTTGCCTTAATTTGTGGTGCTTGGTCAGGTTATTCGTTATATTATGCAGCGGAGAGAGGATTTCCTATAGGAATGGGGAAATTAGGAGATAACTTACCCGTGGAAGGAAGTATTTTGTTTGCGGTACTGGGAGCCATTATTTTTTTGTTTGCGGGAACTTTATGCGCGGAATGGGCAAGTGCGAAACTGCGTGAGGTTGTCCTGTTCTGTTCACGTATACCGATGAATGAATTGGCAGCAGGTGCTGCTGGGCTTACAGGTGGGCTGTTACTGTCGCTACTGCTATATCCAACCATGAGTTGGATGGGGAAGGCAGGACAACTGCTGCAGGTAGCTGTTACGATAGCCTTAGGTTATACCGGACTGCGGATTAGTTTGGAGAAGAAAGCAGAGCTGGCTTCACTGTGGACAACCGGGCGCTTTGGACAAACGGCAGAACCGGAAGGGCGTGGGCTGGAGGAACATAAGATTCTCGATACGAGCGTCATCATTGACGGACGGATTGCTGATATTTGCAAGACCGGTTTTATTGAAGGAACTATTGTTATTCCAGAGTTTGTATTGGAGGAGCTCCAGCATATTGCAGATTCTTCAGATTTGCTGAAGAGAAATCGTGGGCGGCGTGGACTTGATATTCTCAACAAAATCCAGAAAGAACTTGATGTAAAAGTACTGATCTACGAAGGAGATTTCGAGGAAATCTCCGAAGTGGATAGTAAACTAGTCAAGCTGGCTAAAGTTTTACACGGTAAAGTCGTTACCAATGATTTTAATTTGAATAAGGTATGCGAGCTGCAGGGTGTGTCAGTACTTAATATTAACGATTTGGCGAATGCTGTGAAGCCGGTTGTACTGCCTGGAGAAGAGATCATTGTTCAGGTTATTAAGGATGGTAAGGAACATGGACAAGGTGTCGCTTATCTCGATGATGGAACAATGATTGTTGTAGAGGGCGGACGTGAATATATCGGCACAACGATGGAAGTTCTGGTTACAAGTGTTTTGCAGACATCAGCTGGACGGATGATATTTGCCAAACCGAAGCTTTTGGAAAAAGCACAATAAAGATTTAAAGTATGTTGAAGTTGTCCTACGGGTTGGAAATGCCCGCCAAACACGTTATGATGGGAATATACGTGAAGGACAGGAGTCTGAAGTAATGTCAAACAGTGTGGGCGTCGTCATAGTGGCGGCAGGCAGAGGGACAAGAATGGGAACCACGGAGAGCAAGCAATATTTGCTACTGCAAGGCAAACCGATTCTCGTTCATACGCTAGAGGTATTTCAGCAGCACGAACTTATCTCTGAAATCGTGTTGGTAACCGGCGAAGAGGATTTAGAGCGCTGTCGGGAATGGATACAGGTCTACAAGCTCGGCAAAGTGAAGGCTATTGTTCCTGGGGGTACCGAGCGCCAGCATTCAGTGTACAGTGGACTGATCAAGCTGCACACACAATGGGTAATGGTACATGACGGTGTGCGTCCGTTCGTGCAACCCAGTGAAATTATGGCCTGTTATGAACGGGCCAAGGAGATCGGTGCAGCTGTGCTTGCTGTACCCGTTAAGGATACGATCAAGCAGGTAGACGGTGGAGGTAAGGTATTGTCTACGCCGGATCGGCGAAGTCTGTGGGCGATTCAAACCCCGCAGACTTTTCGTCTTTCTGATCTACTCGAGGCTTATGAAGCGGCGGAGAGAGACGGTGTTCTCGGAACTGACGACTCCAGTTTAGCTGAGCGAGTGGGTATTCCGGTTTCTGTGGTTGAGGGAAGCTATAGGAATATTAAGATTACGACACCGGACGATCTGGATTTTGCAGAATTCATAGTAAGAAATAGGGGAGATGAACAATCATGATTACTGTAGGACAGGGATTCGACGTACATCAGCTCGTAGAGGGAAGGCCTTGTATCATTGGTGGTGTTACTATTCCGTATGATATGGGATTACTGGGACACTCCGATGCAGATGTACTGCTGCATGCTATAAGTGATGCTATTCTGGGTGCGTTAGGATTAGGCGATATCGGTAGGCATTTTCCAGATACCGATCCGGCCTTCAAGGATGCAGACAGTCTGAAGCTATTGGAGCAGGTTTGGGCGCTTGCTCGTGAGCGGGGTTATAAGCTGGGGAATATTGACTCAACCATAATTGCCCAGAAACCCAAAATGGCGCCGTATATTCCACAAATGACCGAGATTATCGCCCGTGCTTTGGGATCGGAGACATCGAAGGTTAATGTGAAGGCAACGACTACTGAGCAGCTTGGCTTTGCGGGACGCGGCGAAGGAATTGCAGCACAATCTATTGTCTGTCTACTCCAAGATGTGATATCATCTTGAGATGGCTTTAAGTAGAATCTAATTATAACTATATGAAGCGGAGGGAATGAAATGGCGGATGAAGTCCGGGTGCGTTACGCACCGAGCCCTACGGGACACTTACATATCGGAAATGCCAGAACAGCGCTATTTAATTATCTATTTGCCCGTAACTTGGGTGGTAAATTTATTATTCGAATCGAAGATACAGATGTAAAACGCAATGTCGCCGGAGGCGAAGAAAGTCAGCTTAAATATTTGAAATGGTTGGGTATGGATTGGGATGAGAGCGTTGATGTGGGCGGAGAGTATGGACCTTACCGCCAGACGGAGCGTCTCGATTTATATCGAATTTATTGGCAGGATTTGCTGGACCGCGGTCTGGCGTACCGCTGTTATTGTACGGAAGAAGAACTGGAGGCAGAACGTGAAGAACAGACTGCCCGCGGTGAGACCCCTCATTACTCAGGCAAGCATCGTAATTTAACAGAAGAACAGCGTGTGGCTTTTGAAGAAGAAGGTCGAGTGGCGAGTATTCGTTTCCTAGTACCGGAGGACCGTACGTTTATCTTCGATGATATCGTTAAGGGCAGCATTTCTTTTACTACCAAAGATATGGGCGACTTTGTTATTGTGAAGAAGGATGGGATTCCGACTTATAACTTTGCGGTAGCTGTTGATGATCATCTAATGGATATTACACATGTATTGCGTGGGGAAGATCATATTTCCAATACCCCACGTCAGTTGATGATTTATGAGGCTCTTGACTGGATACCCCCTTTATTTGGCCATATGACGCTGATTGTCGGGGATAACCATAAGAAGCTTAGCAAGCGTGATGAATCCGTTATTCAATTTATTGAGCAGTATGACGATTTGGGGTATTTACCGGAGGCAATGCTTAATTTTATTTCTCTGCTCGGCTGGTCTCCTGAAGGAGAAGAGGAAATATTCAGCAAGGAAGAACTTATCTCTATTTTCACAGCTGACCGGTTATCCAAGAGCCCTGCTGTGTTTGATAAGAATAAACTGGCACATCTGAATAATCACTATATTAAACTTGCTGATCCTAAGCGCATCACTGCCTTGGCTATACCGCATTTGCAGCAAGCGGGAAGATTGCCAGCGGAATTGAGTGAAGAACAGCAGGCGTGGACAGAAAGCCTAGTTGCCTTGTATCAAGAACAGATGACGTCAGCTTTTGACATCGTGGAATTATCTGAGCTGTTCTTCCGCAGTCACCTTGAGCTGGAGGCAGAAGGCTCATTGGTTCTGGCTGAAAGCTCCGTATCTGAGGTCCTGTCTGCATTTCTTACCAAGGTTGAAGCTTGCAAAGAGTTCACTGCAAGTAATATGGCGGTCTTAATCAAAGAAGTGCAGAAAGAAACAGGACATAAAGGCAAGGCGCTGTTCATGCCGATTCGTGTTGCTTTGACTGGACAAACTCATGGGCGTGATCTCAATGCGACGATTGCCCTGCTTGGCCGCAGCCGTGTCATTGAACGTTTGAAATCGCAGATCAAAGGCGCCTAACTCTTTATTTTCAGGTGTCGAACCCTCTTGTCAGTCTCTAATCTTTTCGCTAAGATAGAAGAATACTATTAATAGCTGTGATCAGGAAAAGTACGTGTACAAGACAATTGCCAGAGAGAATAGCCACGGAAAGGGTTTCCTTTTCAAGCTGGGAGTTATTCATTTGTCTGCCGCGGAACATGCGCCTGTGAGCTGCACGGTTGAGCGTTCCTTCTAAGGTTCGTTAGGCCGCGCCGGGAACGTCGCCGTTAAAGATGCCAAGTGGGACAAGCATAATTTGTAGTTAGCAATAATTGCAGAAATAAGATGACTCGTCCAAGCAGAGTGGAACCGCGGTTAAACGTCTCTGCAGCTTTATGCTGCAGGGGCGTTTTTTGTCGAAATTTAGCAAAATATAACTTTCACGAGATCTTATTCTGTAGAATAGAATGATGGGCTGGAGACAATACCTTCCTTGCATTACCTGTAAACAGGAGGCAAAGAAGTCAAGAAGAGGGGAACCGCGATGTTCAAGCATATCAAATCAGACATTCGGGCAGTATTCGATAACGATCCCGCAGCCCGCAGCTGGTTCGAGGTTGTCTTCACTTATGCCGGGCTACATGCCATTTGGGGACACCGGATCGCCCACTCTTTTTTTAAACATCGCTGGTATACACTGGCTCGTATTGTTTCGCAGATCAGCAGATTCATGACTGGAGTTGAAATACATCCCGGAGCGGTCATTGGCAACAGACTGTTTATTGATCATGGTATGGGGATCGTCATAGGTGAAACCTGTGAAATCGGTGATGATGTTATTATCTATCAAGGAGTTACACTCGGGGGAACCGGCAAGGAAAAAGGGAAACGCCATCCCACAGTTGGTAATAATGTAGTTATTGGCTCAGGTGCTAAGGTATTGGGATCGTTTCGGATTGGCGACAATTCTAATATAGGCTCAAATGCAGTCGTTCTGCGTGAAGTGCCGAATAATAGCACTGTTGTGGGTAACCCCGGCCGTGTTGTGAAACGCAATGGTGAACGGGTATCTGATCGTCTGAACCATACACAGATGCCTGATCCACTTGTCGATTCACTCCGCTTTTTGCAGAAAGAGATCGAAGAGATTAGAGAGAAGCTGGGTACGGAAGACAAACAAAAGACGGAACAGCGACGGATAGAAAGCCAGCAGTATATTGGTGACTACGAGATTTAAACGTACCGGGATTTCAGGGAATCCGGCTAAGAGAAGGGATTGGGAACAGCATGGCTTTGCAAATATATAATACTATGACACGCAGTAAGGAGCAGTTCGTACCTCTGGAGTCAGGCAAGGTGAAAATGTACGTATGTGGTCCGACCGTTTATGGGTATATGCATATCGGGAATGCCAGACCTGTCATTGTCTTTGACATGATCCGTACCTATTTGGAGCAGCTTGGCAATGAAGTGCGCTATATTACAAATTTCACAGATGTGGATGACAAATTGATCCGTAAAGCAGAAGAAATGAACACTACAGTAGCAAAGGTATCTGAAATATTTATTGATGCTTATCGCGCGGATATTGAAGGACTTGGTGTAAAGCCGGCAACGATGAATCCGCGGGTGACAGAAAGCATGGATCTCATTATCGAGTTCATTAGGGAGCTTGTGGATAAGGGATTTGCTTACGAAAATGGTGGGGATGTGTATTTCCATACTTCCAAATTTCCGGAGTATGGTAAGCTTTCAGGTCAGAACTTGGAAGAGCTGCAGTTTGGTATTCGTGTTGACGTTGATTCGCGAAAAGAGAAGCCGGAGGATTTTGTACTTTGGAAAGCGGCCAAACCAGGTGAAATCCATTGGCACAGTCCTTGGGGAGAAGGGCGACCAGGATGGCACATCGAGTGCTCAGCTATGGTCCGTGAATTTCTGGGAGACACAATCGATATTCATGGTGGTGGACAGGATCTGCAGTTTCCGCATCATGAATGCGAATGTGCACAGACAGAGGTACTAACCGGCAAGCCAATGTCGAACTATTGGATGCATAACGGATTTATCAACATCGGGGACGAAAAAATGTCGAAATCGCTCGGTAATGGCCTGTTGGTTAAAGACATCCGCCAGCGCTTTAAAGCGGGCACGATCCGGTATTTTATGTTCTCAACGCATTATCGCAACCCGCTGAACTTCACTCAGGATTCGCTGATCTCGGCTGAGAAAAGTGTAGAGCGTATTTCATTAGCTGAGAGCAATGTTAAGCACCGCCTTGAACTTGTGGAAGCGGGACCTCAAGGAGATGCCAGTCCGCTGATAAAGGAAAAGTTGTTGGCAATCGTGGCTAATTTCCATGCCAAAATGCAGGATGACTTTAACACTCCTGATGCGATTACAGCAGTATTCGATTGGGTGAGTCTAACAAACCTTACACTTACGGATAATGCTGCGGCTCCTGCAGATCTTGCAGCGCTGCTCGAAGCGTACAACGAAATGAATGCGTTGCTTCGTTTGACTGATGGACAAGAAAAGGAAGTAGCAAGTGAAGAAATCGAACGGCTGATTGCGGAGAGAGTGGAGGCTCGTACGAATAAGAATTGGAGCCGCTCCGATGAGATTCGTGATGAATTGAGCGGTATGGGCATATTGCTCGAGGACACTCCGCAAGGAATGCGGTGGCGGCGTAAATGAGTGGGGATTCCAAAATAGACAGTCCGTGGTTTCCGTATGAACCCTCTAAGCCGATTAAGCTTCTTTCGCCTATTGTGCTTGCCTATGTGGGGGATGCTGTTTA
>LIDZ01015616.1_pt87 | contig 16460 bp, 17 predicted proteins | sample 644651 | NCBI WGS metagenome assembly LIDZ01 (sample SAMN03856242, study PRJNA289617) | food metagenome | isolation source: wine grapes on drying loft during traditional withering process | host: Vitis vinifera cv. Corvina | place: Italy: Gargagnago di S. Ambrogio di Valpolicella | collected 2014-01 | reverse complement strand
CACAGTAATCCGTGTAGAAAAACGTGTGTGTAGATCGTTTAGTACGGATTCCAGGCGAACGTACAGTGACGCTTCCCCACCTTCCGGTTCATTTTCAATTCGGTGCAGGAAGAGCAGAAGTTGAAAAACAGTGCTGTAAAGTGCAATTTCACGGCCGCAACGATCCGATTTGTATTCGTGGTGGAGCTGCTGGAAGAGGCGCTGGAATTCCCCATAGTGGTCCTTATAGTGTTGGTAGTGGTCATCCATCAGTAACGGCAGGAGTTCATTGCCTCCGGGGAAGGTCTGACAGATGGTAGTAAATGCATTTATGTCCAAGAGGCAGTTATAGACAATTAAAGGTTGCTTCCCGTTCGTTGAAGCTGGGCGAAAGACATGAGAGGTGCCCACGGGCAGTCGGAAAATATCCCCTTGAGTGACGGGTACGGCAGAATTGCCCATCATGTGTGTGCCGCTGCCTTCACTGACATAACTGATTTCCAGAAAATCATGGCGGTGCTCATGCAGATCAAAAGATTCGACACTTCGATTTACATACAGGGGCAGTCCCGGCGAGAAGAATAACTCTCCCTTCATCAGATCAATTCTCCGCTGTATTACTATTGTTCTCAACTCCTTCTGTAATGTCTGATATACCCTATGCGAATGTCTGAATATCATCATTTCAAACGTTTTCATTCATCGTAAGATGAAGAGGAGAAAAAAGCAAGGGCACAAGCGGCCGTCAAATATAGGGGAAGAAGGTATTAGGGATGAGTGAACTAGAGTTGGAACAGCTTGTTTGCGAGTATCGAACAGAACTTTTGGGAACGGACTGTGTAATACCCAGATTTGGATGGAAGCTTCGTTCGGAGAAAAGAAATACGAGGCAGCAGGCGTACCGCATTCAGGTTGCGGATGCAGCGGACTTTAGCCGGCCCATATGGGACACGGGCAGAATAGAGTCAGATCATTCGATACAAGTTGAATATGAAGGCCCTGCACTTCTCTCAAGAACCCGCTATTACTACCGAGTACAAGTCTGGGACCAGTTTGGACGTCAATCACAATGGAGCACAGCAGAATGGTGGGAAACGGCATTTCTTGAATCTAGTGAGTGGAAGGCAAGCTGGATTACGCCTTTAGATAATGCAACAGGTACGGTTTCACCGCCTGTGTCTATGCTGCGCAGGGCTTTTAGTCTGAAGACAGCAATCACTTCTGCACGTATTTATGCTACAGCGGCTGGTTTATATGAAATTTACCTTAATGGAAGCAGAGTGGGGGAGGAATGGCTGACACCAGGCTGGACCAGCTACCAACACCGCCATCAGTATCAGACTTATGATGTAACAGAATATCTTCGCGAAGGCAGTAATGCACTTGGTATTCAACTGGCCGATGGATGGTATACAGGGCGGTTGGGCTGGGATAAACAGAGCGGTCATTACGGCAAACAGCGGGCGGTTCTACTGGAGCTGCATGTCCGGTATGAGGACGGGAGTGAGGAGACGTTCTGCACGGATGCCTCCTGGAAAGCAGCGGAGGGGCCCATTCTATTCTCTGGAATTTATGACGGGGAATTGTATGATGCACGTAAGGAACAGCCCGGCTGGAGTGAAGACGGCTTTGATGACTTAGACTGGCAGGAGACAATAGTAGCGAAGCTGCCCTATTCCCAGCTGATTGCGCAGGAGAACTGGCCTGTCCGGGTGACGGAGATCCTCACTCCGCAACAGGTGATTCATACCCCATCTGGCGATACACTGCTTGATATGGGACAAAATATGGTGGGGCGTGTCAGGCTAAATCTACATCTTTCGGCGGGCACTCATCTTATTCTTCAGCATGCTGAAGTGCTGGACCGCGAGGGCAATTTCTATACGGGTAATCTCCGTTCGGCCAAGCAGAGAGTGGAATATATCGCCAACGGAGAGGGAGTGGCCACCTTTGCCTCCTTTTTTTCCTTCCAGGGCTTTCGTTATGTGAAGATTGAAGGGCTGTCGGGGCTGACTGACACTCAACTTCTACAGGGGTTTACGGGTGAAGTTATGCATTCCGCTATGGCGCCGACTGGGCAATTCCAATGCTCTGATGAGCGGATCAACCAGCTGCAGCGCAATATCGTATGGGGCCAACGGGGTAACTTTATCGATGTGCCAACCGACTGCCCGCAGCGTGATGAACGTCTGGGCTGGACAGGTGATGCGCAGGTATTTATTCGCACTGCGGCTTTTAATTATCAGGTTGCCCCTTTTTTCGGAAAATGGTTGCGAGATTTGGAGGCGGACCAGCGCCTTGATGGCAGTGTGCCTTTTGTGATCCCGAATATTCTTGATAATAATGCCGCAAATGCCAATGAAGGGCAGACGAACACGTCGGCAGCCTGGGGAGATGCCGCAGTGATCTGTCCTTGGACACAGTATTTGTGCTATGGAGATGAGCGCTTGCTGGGTGAGCAATATGACAGCATGAAAGCATGGGTCGAGTACATTCGGCGACAAGGTGATAATGAATATTTGTGGAATACAGGTTTTCATTTTGGGGATTGGCTTGGTTTGGATGCCAAGGAGAACAGCTATATTGGAGCGACTCCGCTGGACCTGATTGCCACTTCATTTTATGCTAACTCTGTGCGAATCCTAAGAGATACTGCGGTTGTTCTCGGAAAATCGCACGAGGTGCGGCATTTCAGCGAGTTGTTGAACCGTATTATTGAAGCCTTCCGCCGCGAATTTGTTACTCCAACGGGCAGATTGGCAGCGCCAACCCAAACTGCCCATGTCCTGACATTGATGTTCGGTCTAGTAGAGGGGCAGGATCGGGAACGTACGGCGCGCGAACTGAATGACTTAGTTGTGAACAATAAGTACCATTTGACCACTGGCTTTGTCGGCACTCCATATTTGTGCTTGGTGCTCTCGGATCATGGCTACCACGATACAGCCGTTCGGCTGCTGCTGCAGGACAGCTATCCTTCCTGGTTATATTCAGTCTCTCAAGGAGCTACAACGATCTGGGAACACTGGGATGGTATCAAGCCGGATGGCACATTCTGGAGCGATGACATGAATTCTTACAATCATTATGCTTACGGCGCGATTGGTGATTGGATGTACCGTTACCTAGCGGGACTGGATATGGATGAAAAAGAAACGGCATATAAAACGATTCGTATCTATCCCCGTTTTGCCGGAGGACGTTTAACTTCTGCTTCCGCCAGACTGGAATCTCCCTATGGTGCGATCGAATCGTCTTGGATAGAGGAAGAGGGACGGCGTACCCTCGAAGTCCAAATTCCAGCGAATACAAGCGCCCGAATTACACTCTCCGGTGCGAAGCTGGGCAGACTGACGGAAAGTGGGAACCCGCTAACCGACGTGGAGGGGATCGGCGCGGTGCAGGAAAATGTTGAGGGTATTCAGCTTACGGCAGGATCTGGGACATACCGTTTCTCTTATCCGCTGGAGAGCCTAGAAGTGTAGCCTGCTGGTCAACCAGATGTATTAAATCGTTAGGATAAAATATATTCTAATAAAAACAGGGCAGCAGCCGAAATTCTCGGGCTTCTGCCCTGTTTTGCAATCATTGTATGGATGAATATCCTATCAAATATTTCTATCGGTTCATAAAAAACAATAAACATACAATATAGAAAATCAAGGTTATACTTTTAAATAGTGGTTCATTCGTTATATATATAAATGATCAAAGGGGCAAAGGGACGATGGCAAAGGTTACTGGATTGGAAGGCATTGTGGCCGCAGAAACGGATATTAGCTTAGTAGATGGAGAGAAAGGCCGTTTGGTCTATCGGGGTTTTTTAGCTAAGGATCTTGCAATTACACAGAGTTATGAGGAAGTAGCTTATTTACTCTGGAATGGGGAACTGCCGGAACCGGATGAATTGGAGCAGTTGCGCGTGCGACTGGCTAACCTGAGGAAGATACCGGAATACATATGCAGGATCATTGATTTGCTCCCCTTGTCGGTCTCCATGATGGGAGTACTGCAGACTGCTGTTGCAGCGCTTGGAGATACAGCTGAGCTAGCTTGGCCACCAACACTGCAACAAGCCGAGCAATTGACCGCAATCCTTCCGAGTATTGTTGCCTACAGATATCGTAAATTAAACGAATTACCTATAGTAGAACCAGATGCCCGGCTAGGTCATGCCGCCAATTATTTGTATATGCTGACAGGCCAACTTCCTGAAGAAGCTCATAGTAAAGCACTCAATGCTTATTTGATTCTGGGTATGGAACATGGGATGAATGCTTCGACATTTGCCGGCCGCGTTATTCTGTCTACCCAATCAGATATGAATGCAGCGGTATGCGGTGCTATTGGTGCAATGAAGGGGCCACTGCACGGCGGAGCTCCCTACGAAGTGATATCAATGCTTGAGGAGATCGGCTCGAAGGATCAAGCCGAGCCATGGATGCGTAACGCGCTGGAACATGGAAAACGTTTAATGGGTTTTGGACACCGTATTTATAAAACCAATGATCCACGTGCAGAGGCGCTCCGGATTGTCACCTTGCAAATGACAGGGGAAGATTCCTCGTTCGAACTGGCGATTCATGTAGAGAATACCGCCATTCGTTTACTGGAAGAATACAAGCCCGGACGTCGTCTGTTTACGAATGTGGAGTTTTATGCGGCTGCAATCCTGCGTGCTGTTCAGATCTCCCCGGACCTGTTTACTCCTACGTTTACTTTAGGAAGAATCGTAGGCTGGACTGCCCATATTCTGGAGCAGGCAAGTATTAATCGTATTTTCCGGCCTGAATCTGTTTACACTGGACCTATGCCTGAAGCTGATTTAAGCGTAATCAAGTAAATCTCTTTGATTAAAAAAAGACAGTCCAGTGTTGAAATACAACATGCTGGACTGTCTTTATTGTGAGTATAGAGATTTGCTGCAAACTACAATTAGCTGAACAGCAAGGTCTGAATGGCATGAGCTGGAATTGTAGTCTCGGCCACCTGTCCCTGACAGTTGAGTGTGAATGGCAACAGGTTGTCGGTTCGGTTCATAACGATGACGGCAATCGTTCCGTCAGTGTTGCGGAAAGCGGTGGTTTCCAGCTTATCGGTATATTTGGAGCTGCCAATCCGTTTGGCTCCTGGGCGAATATATTTGCTGAAATGTCCGATATAGTAGAATGAGCTCTCGAAGATAACCTCATCATTCTTGGTGTCGCCGATGATTGGAGCATCACAATAATTTCCTACATGGTTAGGGCCGCCTTGTTCATCAAGCACGATATTCCAGTCCGTCCAGCTAGACATCCAGTTGTTCAGGTTGCCGATAATATCATGTCCATAACGTTCACCGGTGTTCCAGGACCCGAGATGTACGCCTCCTTCTTGACAGCCTTCACTGAAGAACAGGTGCTTGTCGGGGAAGCGTTCATGTACGGCGGACAGTGCTTCAAAGTGATCACCTGAATACCAGTGAAAGCAAATACCCCAAATGTATTTGGAGGCTGCAGCATCCTCGAATGCCGTTTTCGCATGAGCGTAGACCCGCTCTTTATTATGATCCCAGATCATGATCTTCACGTGGGCTAAGTTCGCTGCTTCCAGAGCAGGTCCCAGGTAATCACGGACAAAATCCTTCTCTTCTTCAGCGGTATAAATGCAGGAATCCCATATTTGAGCGGCTTTGGCTTCATTCTGCACACTCACAGCCCAGATATCAATTCCGGCTTCTGCATAAGATTGAATATATTTAACGAACAACTTGGCCCAAGCTTCCCGATATTCCGGCTTAAGCTTGCCACCGTTGTTCATTTCACCGTTTGTCTTCATCCAAGCCGGTGGACTCCAAGGGGAAGAGAACAGACGGAAGTTCTCACCCACTGTAGCCGCGGCCTGCTTGATCAGTGGGATAATCGATTCTTGATCCCGTGAGATATTAAACGAGCGCAGTTGTGGGTCTTCATCCTCAACATAAGAGTAATTGCCTAATGAGAAATCGCAGCTCTGGATATGTGAGCGGCATAGAGTATAGCCAATTCCGTGCTCAGGATGGAAATAAGCATCGATGATTTCCTTCTGTTTCGCTTCACTAAGCTTGGCGAGGGTTACGGCCGAGGCCTCTGTAAGCGCACCGCCGAAGCCTTCAATCTCCTGATATTCCAAATCATCATAAATATTGATGAGTTCCATTTCCTTCTCTGCGGAATCAGGAATGAAAGTTAGAGATTCTAACTCTGTTAAGCGGTCTCCGGTATCTTTGGCTGTTTGAATTACGCGAATGGTTCCTTTAGTCATAGCGGTTGATAGCCTCCTAAGCATATTCTTCTATTTTCTATTATAGAAGGAATTCCGTTGTTCTTTGAAGAAACAATATGGCTAATAACCTCAACAATCTGGTCACCACCTTAAATAGAATAGAGGAGCTGTAATGGAAAGAAACCATGTTCATATTCATCTCAGTGCCTTTTCCCGCCATATTCAGCCTTTTCGACAACCCTTTCGAAATGGACTGGATACCTATATTATCCGACTTCAAGCGGAAGGCGAATCTGAAGCCCTGATTGAAGACTATATGGTTACTATTCTGCCCGGAGATTTACTATTATTCCGTCCTGGTGAAATCTATGATCTGCGGATAGGGGAGAAGGAAAGTCCGTTGGGATTTAGCGCGGACTATTATGTTATGTGCACAGGTGAATGGGTTGACCGCTGGTGGAACGAGCGCGAAAGACCCAAGAAAGTGAGAATTGCAGATGACGGAAAGCTTCAGAGTATTTGGCAGCAGCTCATTCTGGAGAAAAGAAGGCTCGATGGCGGCAGCACCGACATTCTGGAACTTCTGTTCAAAGCATTATGTTTATTACTGGATCGGGCTATTGAAGAAGCACCGGCCACTTCCTCCACATCGCTGCTGCTGGCACTCAAGATGAAGAGCTATATCGAGGAGCATGCCACAGCTGTTATCAGGCTGGAGGAGGTTGCCAAGCATACCGGAATCAGTGTGACCAGAGCAGTGCATTTATTCAAAGCCCAGTTCGGGTACTCCATTATGCAGTATGCAGGACAGATTCGGCTGGCGATGGCGCTGCGGTTAATGGACAACAGCAACTATACTCTGGAGCGAATCGCGGAGGAAACAGGTTTCGGCAGCTATACTTATTTTCATCGCGTATTCAGAGAAAGGTACGGAATGGCACCTGGGGTATACCGCAAGAGTAGATAAGTTACACAAAAAAAGTCCGCAGAACATTAGACATGTCTGCAGACTTTTTTACATTAATGGCTTGGTGCAGCTTGTCCAGTGCTATCCAGCAGCAGATGGGGTTCGCTGCTTCGAATGAAATCAAGCACTTTGTCGAAGATAATGCGGTGACCTTCTTTATTGGGATGGATTCCGTCCAAACAGATGAACTTGGTGTAATCCGGATGTTGGAGGAATGCCCCCCTAACATCAATAATTTTTGTTTTGGTACTCTCTGCGACCTTGATAATGGTAGAGTTGTATCTTTCCTGCCACCAATAAATTTTGGTCACACTCCCCAGAAACTTCAAGATATTCACTTCAGAGGCCGGATTATTCTGGCTAACCCATTTGAAATAGCTATCGGCATCCAGAGGAGGGAGGCTCATAAGGATCGGCATAATTTGCTGTTTTTTTAGAAAATCAATCATATCTAGCAGCATCTTCTCGAATGCGGAAAAATCTGTCTTGGGGTTATGTTCTGCATCAGGGTTGTCTACAATGTCTGCCCATATGAAATCACAATCATTTCCACCGTATTCGATGAGAACCACATCGGGTTTCTCTTTTAGGACATCTCTTTTCAGATTGCTTAGGCCTTTCATCAGCGTGTTGCCGAATCGGGCTGTATTGCGCAGCGCACCCTTCAGTTTACCTTGGAGGAGAGAGACATAGTTGTCTTCCAAGATCACATACTTGCTTCTGGCCTCATCATACACAACACCTTTGGAAATAGAATCTCCGCTTACCATATATTTTAACTCCAAGTTTACAGATTCCTGGTTTGTTTCATGCATATTCATTACCTCACCTCCGGCATATTTATTATTGATAGTTACAGTTTAAACTATTCATTAACGAAATGCAGTGCAGAATGCACGGAAGTTTGTGAAAAAGCAGTAGATGCAGAAATTAGCCTGTTCTAAAAATGCTGATTAATCTCTGCTCCAGGATATTAACACTATTGTTCCAGGTCCAACTTACAGCATCATGTTCTCCTTGCTCGGCCAATTTATTTCTAAGAGCGGCGTCCTTAATTAGGCGAATTACATCAGCGGCAAGCTTATTCTCATATCGGTAAGAAAGCAGGCAGTTCTTTTCATGCCGGGCATAATCCAAATTTCCCCCAGCATAAACAGTGACCAGCGCCGCGCCGCAGTTCATAGCTTCGAGTCCTGGTAAAGAACCGGTGTCAAATATACTGGAGCTCACAAAAATATCTGCCCCATTGTAATGAAAGTTGAGCTCTTGATCATTTTGTGGCGTGAAGAAGCGGAATTTTTTGGTAGCCTTAATGGTTTGCAAGGTCTCTGAAGTGTAGAATTCATCTGGTGGACTTATGAAATTTATATTTACTTTGGGATATTGCGCTTTGACAAGCTCTAACTGCTGTAGAAGATAGTCCTGATCCCGGTGATATGAGAATCCATCGTCAGCCTTTCTTAAGATGGCAGTAATATTTAAGGGTTCCTGAAGACTTTCCCGGATATGCAAGTTTTTGAAGGAGTCGCTAATGCCTACCGGAACAATAGTTCCGCTTATCCCATGATTTAATCGGATCAGCTCCTGCTGCCAACGGGAGAGAACAATCAGATGTTTGGTTATATGATAGGAAGGGAAGGAAATTTCGTTATTTGGCAAAAAAAGCGGTTCATAACATAAGGATAATCTCACGTGAATTCCTTTTCCATTATTACTGGCGGCCTGAGCTACAGGAACTGTTGTATAGAAGTTGGAAACGATGATATCTGCGATAGGAAAATCTTGTTCGCGCAGTATGGTATGTGCGGTACGGAGTACACTTGAATGAACTTCATAAGCGATAACACCCTCCAGCGGCATTAGAATGATAACTTGATGGCCCTTTGCAGTAAGCCCATTGGTCAGTTCTACCAGCATTCGTTGTGCGCCACCGTGGCTTAAGGTGAGAATGGGGAATGTTAGCTTCATCTTTTGATCGCATCCCTTCTAATAAGAGTTAGAATAGCAATTATGTATTTTGTTTACTATTTTATTCAAGAATTAATATAACGTGCTTTCCAATCAGCATAAAAAAAGACCCTAGCTATGGATGATATATCCATTAACCAGGGTCGGAATTTCTATACAATACTGAGTTTCTGCAGCAAATGAACCGTCTCATTGATCTCGTATCCCGCAATGTCCTCCAAAGACACGTCAATCATCGGTTTATGCTCCTGTAGCATGCTCAGGAAAGCTTGCGTATGGAAGAGTCCCCGGCCGGCCTTGCCATGGCGTATCCGGTTCTCTTCCGAATAAATATCCTTCAGGTGTGCGACAATGATTCGATCACCAAACAACTTAAAGGAGCTGTCGACGATTTCATCCTGCAAATGGATATTTTCTCCAATATAATTAACTGGATCAAATACTACACCAATCGAGCTTGAAGGGACCTCATCCAGAAGACGCCGCATTTTCTCAGGTGAGGAAAGTGTATGGCTAAACACACCCTCAAGGCCCAGAAACACACCACACTTCTCTGCCTCCTCGGCCAATTCCTTCACGGTTTCTTTTAGTGCTTCCCAGCCTATCTCCTCGTAGCGGTAGGGATCATAGTCTTTAAAAGTGGTCAGTGCACCCGTCTCAGTGGCAACTATGGGTGCGCCGAATTGGCGGGCATAACGAAGATGCTCCTTAAAACGGTCGATTTCAATTCTCCGAATAACCGGATCGGGATGAATAGGGTTGATATAGCAGCCGAGCACACCAACCCGAATGCCTGCTTTATCGAATTGCTCTCCAACATAGCTGGCTAGGCCGGGACTAAGCTTGCCGGGAGAAGTGTCAATGTCCTGTATCGCCTTGGATAGCGCCAATTGCACAAAGCTAATATCATAGCTCTGAAGCTTGGCTGTTAATTGCATGAGGGGCAAGCAGCCGACCGTATGTGCTAAAGTTCCGTATCTAATGGGATTACATCTCCTTTTGAATTTAGTTCGTAAGTATTAATATTAATAGTAATAACGCTTTCATAAGCTGGCAAGTATAAAAGTTACTTTATCACTGACAAATGCAAAGGAGAATGAATAATGAATACCATTGAACTGCGCAAGCTGGAGCTAGAGAATTGGTGCCCTGAGCCCACACTGAACGAAGCTGCAGTGAATCAATACTGGGAGGACGCTCTGGCAGAATATGAGCTTAAGCCACTGCATATGACCTCTGTTCCCGAAGCAACGCCATTTCCGGGCATGAGTGTAAACAAGGTTAGCTTCAGGGGGTTTGACGACACACCGGTGAATGCCTGGCATATCCTACCCATTGGAAATAGAGAGGGGCAGGCGCTACTGCCTTGTATTGTTACTTTTCCAGGTTACACCGGGGATCGAGGTTTCCCTGAGAGATATGCTTCCTGGTTGTTGCGAGGTTATGCCGTACTGGCCGTAGATGTACGGGGGCAGCTAGGAGAAACCGGAAATTTGCTTCCTCAAGATAGCGGTGCGGTTAAGGGGTGGATTACCCAGGGGATTCTGGAGAAAGAGCGGTCCTATTATATGGCTGTTGCTATAGATGCTGTCCGCGCTGTGGATACCGCCGCCAAGCTGCCGGGAATTGATCCCCATCGTATCGGTGTTGCCGGTGGAAGTCAAGGAGGGGGGCTTTCCTTACTGGCAGGGTCGTTGAACAAGCGTGTTGCTGCCATAGTTGCGGATATCCCCAATCTCTGCCAGCTGGATTACGGTGTGTTGCATTCGAGCAGCTCGCTGACGGAAATTGCCGAGTATGTGAAGCGTTATCCAGAGTGGCTGGAGCATGTATTACATAATCTTGCTTACTTTGATATTGTGAATCTCGCACCGCGCATTACCGCGCCTGTGTTGATATCTGTCGGCTGGAAAGATACGGTCTGTCTGCCGGAAACCATTTATGCCGCATATAATCGAATTAAATCATCCAAGGTAATTAACGATTATCCCTTCTCAGCACATGAGGTCAGCGAATATCAGAACAGACAGGCAGTGCTGTTTATGCAGAAGCATCTGGGAAGCTGAGTCTCTTTAGACCAATCCGATCAGCATTCCGCCTGCGGCTCCTGCGAGAACGACCATCCAAGGAGGAAGCTTCCAGAATACGAGCAGGATAAACAGCAAGGCCGCCAGCGCAAAATCCGCAGGTTGCACAATGGCTGTAATCCAAAGGGGGTCATATAGAGCAGCTAGTAGCAGCCCGACGACAGCAGCATTAACACCGGTGAGTGCACCTTGAATTGTGGGGTTGTTTCTCAGGTTATTCCAGAAGGGTAGAGCACCAGCTACAAGGAGAAAGGCTGGCAGGAAGATCGCAATAACGGCAATCGCAGCCCCTGATATTCCTCCAGCCATGGCTCCGAGATAGCCGGAAAATGTAAATAGAGGCCCCGGGACCGCTTGGGCCGCGCCGTAGCCGGCCAGGAAATCCGCCTTACTTACCCAACCTGTAGGAACTACCTCCTGTTCAAGAAGCGGAAGTACGACATGACCTCCACCGAATACTAGCGAGCCAGATCTGTAAAAGCTATCAAACCAGGCTAGCCCATCACTTTGTCCCCATTGTCTAAGAAGTGGAAGTGTTAGTAGAAGTGCCACATACATCAAGAGACAGCTAACGGCAAAACTCCTGCTAATGGTAATTGGTAGCTGAGGAGCCTGCTCCACCTTTGTGCTACGGTAAAACCAGACCCCGATCAATCCAGCCACAAGTATAAGCAACACCTGGCTATAAGCAGTCTGCCAAAGTAAAGAAAGACCAGCAACGATTACCGCGATGGTGATCCGATTACGATCCGGTGTCAGCTTCTGGCCCATGCCCAGGATGGCCTGAGATACTATGGCAACAGCAACGATTTTGAGTCCGTGAATCCAGCCAGCGTTGCCGATATCAAAGCCTTTAAGCAAGAAGGCGAAAGCCACTAAAGCTATGACGGAAGGAAGCGTGAAGCCAATCCAGGCGACAATTCCGCCCCATATCCCCGCTCTGATCAACCCTATACCAATCCCGACTTGACTGCTTGCCGGGCCAGGCAGGAATTGACACAGGGCCACCAGATCAGCGTAACTTCGTTCATCCATCCATTTTCGCCGCTGAATGTATTCATTATGAAAATATCCGAGGTGCGCAATCGGCCCCCCAAATGAGCTTAACCCAAGCTTTGTAGATACACACAAAACTTCCAGAATGGCGGAGATGTTGCTTCTTTTCTTGTTCTGATTGTTCTGCAATGCTTCTTGTCGCTGCGCTTCCATCCCCATTGACAGCTCCTTTTCCCGAAAAAAACACCTAAGTTCGTTTATATCTTAAGCTGTTGATTCCGCGCATTACAACCCTTTTACAGAAGTTTTACAAAAGGCGACCTAAGTTAACAGAACTGGCGATGTTATAGGCATTAAAGTCCAACGCTAGCGTCAAATCGTGCAGGGCGTGTAATATAGAGTATAATGGTTTTCTTCCATTTCATCTGAAATTATCTGGAGGCCTTCCCTAATGAAGAATAACGAGGACAAGAACACTGTGGAACTCGCAGTGGGGAATTTCGAATACAACACCGCTAATGAGGAGCTTGTCACAGCCAACTTCTGGACCAAAACAAAAAGATTTGCCGGAAAAATCCCCTTTACTAAAGATGCTATCGCCATGTATTATTGTGCGGTTGATGCCAAAACACCTTTATGGGCCAAAGGCATAGCCTTTGGTGCGCTAGCCTATTTTATTTCCCCTGTGGATGCTATTCCTGATGTGCTGATCGGCTTAGGATTTACAGATGATGCTGCGGTTATTGCCGCAGGCATTAGAGCGTTGTCAGGACAGGTAACGGATGAGCACAGAGAGAAATCAGAAGTCTTCTTCAATGGGAAGAACAAAAAAATCTGATATATACCAAGTAACGTCAAGAAAGGGAGCATGAATCATGGAAAGTTTATCTTCTATCCAGCATGAAATGCTGTCTGCTATCCAATTCAGACACGCTACTAAAGAATTTGACAGCCACAAAAAAATCAGTGATCCCGACTTTCAATTTATTCTGGAAACTGGACGCCTCTCTCCCAGCTCCTTTGGTTTTGAGCCCTGGCGATTTGTGATTGTGCAAAGCCCGGAGATGCGCGAGAAGCTGCGCCCGTACGCAAGGGGAGCCAACAAACAGCTTTCGAGCGCCAGTCATTTTATGCTTATCCTTGCAAGATTACCTAAAGACATGCTTGCTGATTCCGACTATATCCAAGAGATGATGAAGAATGTTCAGCAATTGCCTCCAGAGGCTGTAGAGGGAAAAGGAAAAGTCTATGATGCATTCCTGAAGACGGGATTCCGGCTGCAGGAGAATGAACGGGCTATGTTCGAATGGGGCTGCCGGCAGACCTATATTGCGCTGGGCAATATGATGACTGCCGCAGCTATGATTGGCATCGACTCCTGTCCGATGGAGGGCTTTGATAAGGTTGAGATTGAGCGAGTCCTGACTGAGGAAGGGATTATGGATCCCGAGCACTTCGGGATTGCTTGTATGGTAGCTTTTGGTTATCGTCTGCATGAGCCGCTCGGCAAAACACGGCAATCAGCGGATCAAGTGGTTCAGTGGGTATAGCAATAAAAGTAGCTGGCTTCTTATTTATTGGAAGCTGGCTTTTTTCATACAACTTTCGAAAAAACATTGAAACTTTCATGAAAATTCTGTTACGCTAATAGAGTACAGCTTTTTATTGACTCTATTAATTTCATACTGAAGGGATTCTGTTACATGAAAATCTTGGTCATCATTGTCCAGGTCGCGCTATTATATCTGTTTTATATGGTGGGCGACTATCTGCAAAGACTACTGCATCTCCCAGTGTCGGGGAGTATTGTTGGACTAATATTATTATTTATTTTACTACTCTTCCGAATTGTGCCTGTGAGATGGATCGAGAATGGGTCCATTGCAGTATTATCATATCTTCCGCTATTTTTTATTCCGGCGACTGTCGGGATTGTGAACCATTTAGATATTTTTGATGGCAGAGGTTTATTATTGATTCTTATCCTCATTGTGAGCACGGTATTGACGATGGTAACAGCGGCGCATTCCAGTCAGTGGCTTGAAGGATGGAGCAGTAGAAGCGGCCGCAGCAGTATAAAAGAGAAGGGGAAGGAATTATAATGTTTTTTATCGCAGTCGGAATCGTTCTACTTAATGTAACTATTTATTTGATCATGTCTGTGATCTACAGACGTTCTCGTATTCCTGTACTTATACCCGCACTTACTGCTACTGCTGTAGTGGTCGGACTGCTCCTCTATTTTCATATCTCGTATGATACCTATATGATAGGCGGCCAATGGATTAATCACTTGCTTGGGCCTGCGGTTGTATCTTTAGCCTATCCTTTATATAAGCAGCGCAATGTATTGGTGGAGAACTTTCCCGCCATCTTGGGTGGGGCTATCACTGGCTTGCTTGTCGGAATGTTTAGCGGTCTGCTGTTAGCAGCCGGATTGGGATTCTCGAAATTGTACGTACTCTCCGTATTGCCTAAATCGATCACAACCCCTGTAGCTATACAGATTTCCAGCAGCCTTGGCGGTGATTCTTCTTTAACGTCCGTTTTTGTAATGATTGCCGGGTTTACAGGTGCTATTGGTGGACCCTATATCATTAAGCTGTTCAGAATTAAAAGTGAAGTGGGAATCGGTATTGGTATGGGTACGGCCTCCCATGCTCTCGGGACAGCGAAAGCGCTGGAATATGGCGAACGTTCCGTTTCCATGAGTTCGGTAGCGATGACCGTATGTGCCATCGTGGGTTCCATCATCGGTCCACTGGTGGCCTGGATCATGTATCAGTAGTGCAGCAAAATAGATTGTCACAACCATAACATTTCATGTATTGTTAAAATATGGTACTCATCTTTTGACATGAGGAAGTGGTGGATTGAAAAAGCTGCTCTATTGGAGTATAGCTATCCTGGCATTAACCGGGTTGATTATCTATGGCTTTACAAGTGCCCCAAAGGTGATTCGTCTGGATCGCCAAATCGAAGTCACTGCATATAAATTACAGGATACAAGTTTTGCGAAGCCGGTGACTATTGCCTTGAAGGGTGCTTTTGACGAAAAGTCGGAGTCGTATGTAGGTAAGTTGGGAATTAACGAGATCGAGTATAGCTACTGCAGTTTGTCTCCGGAAGTGGGATTTATGAATTGTGCGCTTGAAGCTGTCTGGCTTCCTTTTTCAGGGCGTATCTATGCGAATAAGGACTTCAACCAATGGAGCGTTGAGGTTCCACAACAGACGTATGAAGCTAACAACACCAAAAATGATCTGTATAACAGTCTCAATCAAGGGAGTACTACTCAAGACACCATCATCATTAGTATTCCGGCAACCGATAGGGAATCTGCTGTGAAATTATACCAACGTCTGCAAAAGGATTGGTCGGATAATCTGCAACGTAAGCTTAGATAGTATCTTGAATCCATGTTTGTAATATACCCTAACGGGTAACTATAACTAAGGAACAAGAATTGCATAGCGTATGAAGGAGGACTCCACATGGCAGATCATATTCAAGACGAAGCTCAAATCCGTAACAAAGAAAATAAAGACGGTGATTCACTGGCGGAGCAAAAGAAAATGGAAAATGGTGTGGATATTGAGCCAGAGGCAGACGCATGGGTAGCCAAGCCTGCAGAGACTGCTCATCCTGACCCGCTTCCCAAGAATCAGCAATAAATGAATAAGTGAATTAAATATTAGGCTGTCCTTAGCGGGCAGTCTTTTTTTATGTTAAATAATGTATACTGGAAATAGGTACAACCTTAGCACGTCTTATTCTCCAAGATCATCGCAGAACTCTCAGGACTGACAGCAATTTATTGCGAGGAGGAAATGGAATGCGAAGTCGAAACGAGAACGGCCGGTATCGGCAAAAACGCGGAAGTGCCCTTATGGAAAATCTCGAAAAGAAATACGGATCAGACTTTGGCGTGCGCAGCGAAATGAAGCTGGAGACGCTAAAGAGACAACAAGACGATCACTTGCTGCCGCTGAATCTTAAGGAACAGCTTAAAGAATAGAAGCACGGGCGAATTTTTTGTCCCGGTGTGAGGGGGATTATGTTGAGCCAATCTTCAACAGAAATTTTAATTCGTAATTTCCAAAATGAAGATATGCCTTTGTTAGGTGTGTTGCATCAAACAGTAACTGCCAAAGAAAATACAATCTTTTGGTGGGTCGGAGACGAAGATAATTGGGGTAACGTTTATTGTGCGTTTGAAA
>LIDZ01002545.1_pt8 | contig 16478 bp, 17 predicted proteins | sample 644651 | NCBI WGS metagenome assembly LIDZ01 (sample SAMN03856242, study PRJNA289617) | food metagenome | isolation source: wine grapes on drying loft during traditional withering process | host: Vitis vinifera cv. Corvina | place: Italy: Gargagnago di S. Ambrogio di Valpolicella | collected 2014-01 | reverse complement strand
TTTTACTCGTTTGGAGCAGCAAGCCGATGCCGAGACCAAGGAGTATTTGAAGGAAAAGCTGCAGCAATACGAGTGGTTGAAACGAACGATTGGTCAACGCAAGGACACGATCTTAGAAGTGGGCAAGCTGATCGTGAAATACCAGGAGCCTTTCTTTTTAGAGAAAAAAGGGGCATTAAAGCCGCTAATGCTAAAAGATATTGCCAAAGAGCTGGAGGTTCACGAATCTACCATCAGCCGCTCAGTAAATGGGAAGTATATCGAAACTGATTTTGGGGTCTTTGAACTAAGAAGCTTCTTCGTGAATAAAATCAGTGACGAAGATACATCGGCAGATGAGGTAAAGCAGCTGATCAAACAATTTATCAATGATGAAAATAAGAACAAACCGCTATCGGACCAAAAAATCGCCGATATGTTGAAAACGAATGGACAAAAAGTGTCCCGTAGAACAGTGGCCAAGTACCGTGAAGCATTAGGACTTGCCAGTTCATCTAAAAGAAAACGATTTGACTAAGCCAAGAAAAAAATCTTGGCTTTTCCCTTGCTTGTTACGGCCAAAACTGGTAAAATTCAATTTGTAAGGTTTTGAGATTGTTAAAAATCAACGATTTGAACTTACTTTTTTTTACTATTCATGGGTCGCTAAAAGTCTATGAGGGACTTAAGGAGTCCAATGGAGGGAATCCTTTGTTATCAGAAATCAGAGTTCTTGAAGCAATTGCCCCTGATGTGTTAAATGCGGTAAAAAGAAGATACCGAGTACTACAAAATATCTTCTGGATGCAGCCAATCGGGCGCAGAAACCTGGCTGATTCATTGAATTTAACGGAACGTGTGTTGCGAGGAGAGACGGATTTCTTAAGAGATCAACGTCTTATCGAAACAACTAAGAGCGGTATGTCGTTAACTGAACGGGGAAAAGAAATCTTGCAGCAGTTAGATCTGTTGATGGATCAATTTACCGGAATGGATCAATTGGAAAAGCATCTAGCCTCCATGTTTAACATCGATCGGTGTCTCATCGTATCTGGAAACAGTGATGAACAGACGAAAGTAATTGGAGATTTTGGGGAACTCGTCAATGAAGCTTTACATCGCCGATTACCAGATGGCAGAAATGTTATCGCGGTTATGGGTGGTACAACGATGGCTGAAATTGCTAAGCATATTACGCCGCTTGAAACAAGCAATCGCAAAAATTTGTTTGTGCCAGCACGAGGTGGTATTGGGGAATCTGTTTCCATTCAAGCCAACTCAGTTAGTGCAGTGATGGCAGCGAATGCTAAAGGCAATCACCGGGTATTGTACGTACCAGAACAGCTAAGTCAGGAAGCCTATCATACCTTGTTGAAGGAACCATCTATTATGGATGTTCTTGAAACAATTAAAGAAGCAAACTGTGTCGTTCATAGTATTGGACGGGCATTGCACATGGCCGCCAGACGTAAAATGCTGGAAGAAGAGATTGTTTCTCTAAGACAACACAAAGCAGTAGCAGAATCTTTTGGCTATTTCTTCGATGAAAGTGGTCAGATCGTCTATCGTGCTTCCCGAATAGGGTTGACACTAGAGGATGTACAGAAGATTCCAGTTGTTTTGGCAGTTGCCGGAGGAAAATCAAAAGCCAAAGCAATTATGGCTTATATGAAAAATGCACCAAAACAAACGTGGTTCATCACTGATGAAGCCGCCGCAAACGAGATTTTAAAAGGGGTAACCCTTTAAAATAAATATTTTTCTAATTCCATAAGGAGGAATTTTTAAATGACAGTAAAAGTTGGAATTAACGGATTTGGACGTATTGGACGCTTGGCTTTCCGCCGCATTCAAAATGTAGAAGGACTAGAAGTAGTTGCTATCAACGATTTAACAGATGCTAAAATGTTAGCTCACTTGTTGAAATATGATACAACTCAAGGTCGCTTCGATGGAACAGTTGAAGTTCATGAAGGATCATTTGACGTTAATGGTAAAGAAGTTAAGGTTACTTCTCATCGTAACCCTGAAGAAATCCCTTGGGGCGATCTAGGTGTAGATATCGTTCTTGAAAGTACTGGATTCTTCACTTCTAAAGAAAAAGCTGAATTACACTTAAAAGGTGGCGCTAAACGCGTTATCATCACTGCTCCTGGTGGAAGCGATGTTCCAACAATCGTTTACAACACTAACCATGACATCTTAACTGGTAAAGAAACAGTTATCTCAGGTGCTTCATGTACAACTAACTGTTTAGCTCCTATGGCTAAAACATTAAACGACAAATTTGGTGTTGTTGAAGGAATCATGACAACTATCCACGCTTACACTGGCGACCAAATGACTCTTGATGGACCTCATCCTAAAGGTGACTTCCGTCGTGCACGCGCTGCCGCTGCAAACATCGTACCTAACTCAACTGGTGCTGCTAAAGCTATCGGCTTAGTAATCCCAGAATTGAACGGTAAATTAGATGGCGCTGCTCAACGTGTTCCTATCGCAACTGGTTCATTGACTGAATTAGTAACTGTTCTTGAAAAAGAAGTTACTGCTGATGAAATCAATGCAGCTATGGAAGCAGCAGCTGACGAATCTTACGGTTACAACACAGACGAAATCGTTTCTTCTGATATCGTTGGTATGACTTTTGGTTCATTATTTGATGCAACTCAAACTAAAGTTATGACTGTTGGCGACAAACAATTAGTTAAAACTGTTGCTTGGTATGACAACGAAATGTCATACACTGCACAATTAGTTCGTACTTTAGAATACTTTGCTAACTTATAAGATCTAAACATTGTCTGAAATAGGCGGGGAAGCAACGCGCTTCTCCGTTTTTTTAATAGGTTATCATTACCTTTTTTTATTGAAGAGGTATATACTATATAGGGTGTCAAAAAAATATTGGGAGGTCTTCTTTCATGGCAAAAATGACTGTCAAAGATATTGATTTAAAAGATAAAAAAGTCTTAGTACGTGTAGACTTTAATGTTCCTTTAAAAGACGGTGTGATTGGCGATGATACTCGTATCAAAGCAGCACTGCCTACTATTAACTACGTAATCGACAACGGCGGGAAAGCAATCTTGTTCTCTCACCTTGGACGCGTAAAGACTGAAGAAGATAAAGCTGGCAAATCTTTAGCACCAGTTGCTAAACGTTTAGGCGAACTTTTAGGTAAAGATGTAACTTTCGTACCTGAAACGCGTGGCGCTGATTTAGAAGCTGCTATCGACAACATGAAAGACGGCGACGTAGTTGTCTTTGAAAACACTCGTTTTGAAGATATCGACGGCAAAAAAGAAAGCGGCAATGACGCTGATCTTGGCAAATACTGGGCTTCTTTAGGCGACGTATTTGTAAATGATGCATTTGGTACGGCTCACCGTGCGCATGCTTCAAACGTTGGGATTGCATCAACAGGAATTCCTACTGTTGCTGGCTTCTTAATGGAAAAAGAAATCAAATTTATCGGCGAAGCGGTTGAAGAACCAAAACGTCCAATGATCGCAATTTTGGGTGGAGCGAAAGTTTCTGACAAAATCGGCGTAATCAAAAACTTGATTCCTAAAGCTGACAAAATCTTGATCGGCGGCGGCATGACTTATACTTTCTACAAAGCTAAAGGTATGGAAATCGGTAATTCTCTAGTTGAAGAAGACAAAGTTGAATTGGCGAAAGAATTAATCGAAGCAGCTGGCGACAAATTAGTTTTACCAGTTGATTCAATTACAGCAGCTGAATTCTCTAACGATGTACCAACTGAAGAACATGAAGGCGCCGTTCCTAAAGGCCAAATGGGTCTTGACATTGGACCAGAATCAATTGCTTTATTCGCTGAAACCTTAAAAGGCGCAAAAACAGTTGTATGGAATGGACCAATGGGCGTATTCGAAATGAGCAACTTTGCACGCGGAACAATCGGTGTTTGCGAAGCAATCGCTAACTTAGAAGGCGCAACAACAATCATCGGCGGTGGAGATTCTGCAGCGGCAGCGGAACAATTAGGTTTTGCTGACAAATTTACGCACATCTCAACTGGTGGCGGTGCAAGTCTTGAATTACTAGAAGGTAAAGAATTACCTGGACTTGCTGCAATCAACGACAAATAATTATTTTTGCAAGGAATGAAGCGAACTCATCGCTTCGTTTCTTGTGGAAAATTAGTATTTTAATACGAAAAGGAGTGCTACTACATGCGTAAACCTATTATCGCTGGAAACTGGAAAATGAACTTGACTGCCTCTGAAGCAAAAGACTTTGCTGAAGCAGTGAAAAACAACATTCCTGCAAACGATCAAGTGGATTCAGTTATTGGATCACCTGCTTTGTTCTTGCAAGAATTAGTTGAAGCTGCTAAAGGAACTGAATTGAAGATTTCTGCTCAAAACTGTTACTGGGAAAATTCTGGTGCCTTCACTGGTGAAACTTCACCGGCTGCATTAGCTGATCTTGGTGTGGAATATGTAATCATCGGCCATTCAGAACGCCGTGAATACTTCCATGAAACAGATGAAGAAATCAACAAAAAAGCGAAAGCAATCTTTGCTAACAACATGACACCTATCCTTTGCTGTGGCGAATCTTTGGAAACTTACGAAGCAAGCAAAACAGCTGAATGGATCGAAGGCCAAATCAAAGCCGGCTTGGACGGCTTAACTGCTGAACAAGTATCAAGCATGGTTATTGCTTACGAACCAATCTGGGCAATCGGAACTGGTAAATCAGCCGATGCACAAATCGCTGACGAAATTTGCGGCGTTGTTCGTGCAACTGTTGAAGGCATTTACGGTAAAGAAGTTTCTGAAGCTGTACGTATTCAATACGGTGGTTCAGTTAAACCTGAAAACATCGCTGAATACATGGCGAAGGAAAATGTTGATGGAGCTTTAGTTGGTGGAGCCAGCTTAAAAGCTGATTCTTTCTTAGCTTTACTTGAAGGTGCAAAATAAATTCGTCAAATAAGACAATTTTGATTGCAACTGTGGTCGTTTTTGACTAATATTGGTTATGAGGGTTTTATACCCTATTAATAAAACAAAACTCAAAGGAGAGACAAAACATGTCAATTATTTCAGATGTTTACGCTCGCGAAGTCCTAGACTCACGTGGTAACCCAACAATCGAAGTAGAAGTTTATACAGAAAGCGGCGCATTCGGCCGTGGAATGGTTCCTTCAGGTGCTTCAACTGGTGAATACGAAGCTGTTGAATTACGTGATGGCGACAAAGCTCGTTACGGCGGCAAAGGTGTTACTAAAGCTGTTGACAACGTAAACAACATCATCGCTGAAGCTATCATTGGATACGATGTACGCGACCAAGCGGCTATCGACCATGCAATGATCGAATTAGACGGCACACCTAACAAAGGTAAATTAGGTGCTAACGCAATTCTTGGTGTTTCTATCGCCGTTGCTCGCGCAGCTGCTGATTACCTAGAAGTGCCATTGTACAACTACCTTGGCGGCTTCAACACAAAAGTTTTGCCTACTCCTATGATGAATATCATCAACGGTGGCTCACATGCTGACAACTCTATCGATTTCCAAGAGTTCATGATCATGCCTGTAGGAGCACCTACATTTAAAGAAGCGCTACGTTACGGCGCAGAAGTATTCCACGCTTTGGCTTCAATCTTGAAATCAAAAGGCTTGGCTACATCTGTTGGTGACGAAGGCGGATTCGCTCCTAACCTTGGTTCTAACGAAGAAGGTTTTGAAGTAATTATCGAAGCAATCGAAAAAGCTGGCTATGTACCTGGTAAAGACATCGTTCTTGCTATGGATGCTGCTTCTTCAGAATTCTTCGACAAAGAAAAAGGTGTTTACGTTTTAGCTGATTCAGGCGAAGGCGAAAAAACAACTGACGAAATGATCGCTTTCTACGAAGAATTAGTTTCTAAATACCCAATCATCTCAATCGAAGATGGCCTAGACGAAAACGACTGGGAAGGTACTAAGAAATTAACTGAAGCTTTAGGCGACAAAGTTCAATTAGTTGGTGACGACTTGTTCGTTACAAACACTGAAAAATTAGCTGAAGGTATTGAAAAAGGCGTTTCTAACTCAATCCTGATCAAAGTTAACCAAATCGGTACTTTGACTGAAACTTTCGATGCTATCGAAATGGCTAAAAAAGCTAGCTACACTGCAGTTGTATCTCACCGTTCTGGTGAAACAGAAGATTCAACAATCTCTGACATCGCAGTTGCAACAAACGCTGGCCAAATCAAAACTGGTTCTCTTTCACGTACTGACCGTATTGCAAAATACAACCAATTACTACGTATCGAAGACCAACTTGGCGATGTAGCTGAATACCAAGGAATCAAATCTTTCTACAACTTAAAAAACAACCCATTCATCGGTAAATAATTTTTACTGAAAAGTGGATCGTTAAGGCCCGTTTATCTTTCGAGATAGCGGGTCTTTTTTGCAGTGGTATCAAGTTAGAAAGAAATCAAACTCCAATTTGATTGTATAATGAAACGTGTTGTTTAGTACGAGCTAGCTTTAGATTCAACCTTGCACTTCGCATCGCGTAGACTAACCATCACTATGTAATATCCCCAAATTAGACGTTCCCTAAAAACACTGTCCTAAAATCACTCTTTTTTACAATTATTCACTCTTTTTCTCTGCTAAATTGAAAGTATGGGATGATTGATAGCGTTTGCTTCGTTGAGAAGTAAGGGAGGTTTAGAAAAGATTAGTTCGGCGAAGATACGTTTATTTTGTCATCAGTTTTGGATGATCAGAGATTAGACAACTAAACTTTTAATATGGGAGGAAAGGTTATGAATGTAGGAAATTGTTTTCCGTTAAATGGAAAAATTGAAACGGAATGTTTGAGTGTGGCACTTTTTCAAATGAAACTAGCAGTAGTTCCGAAAACGCGAGAAGAAGTCATGCAGAATGTAGATAAAATAATTGAATGGATCGATCGAACAATTACAGGATTTCCAGGAATCGACATGATTGTCACGCCTGAGGCTTCTTTGAATGGGGTGGGGCCACACGCTTCACTGTGCTGTATTACGCTAGACGGACCTGAACTTAAACGGCTGAAGGAAGTTTGCAAGGAATATCAAATTTGGTTGGCAGTGGGGGCCTGCGTAGATGAAAAGGATGGTAACTTCTATAAGAATTGCGCGATCACTATTAATGATCAAGGGGAGATTGTCGATATTTATCGTAAGGTGACACCTTGGAATCCGGTTGAGCCTTCGAGTCCAGGGGATGAAATTCGGGTGTTTGAAGGTCCGAAGGGTGCGCGGATTGCTTCGATTATTTGTTCAGATGGTGATTACCAAGACAATTGGCGAGAAGCGGCATCGAAGGGTGCGAATGTAGTTCTGCGCTTAACAACCTACATGACGCCGTTTGAAAATCAGTACGAGTTGACCAATCGGGCAGGTGCTTATTTCAACAAGGTATATGTGGTAGCCGCGAATAATTCGGAGATGGATGAGTGCTATTCGTTATTTGGCCGCAGCATGGTAGTCAATCCGGAAGGGGATATTATCGCTCAGGCGCCAGTTGGGATTCCTTATATTTTTAAGGCAGATCTTTATCCTGGCTTATGTGATGCAATTCAGCAGCAAGCTTTAATGGGCAACTTGTTATGGTTAAGAAACAATCGCGGTGCGGCGTCGCCTGATACCCATGGACTGGGACGAGATTCGACGATGTACACCTATTTAGATGAAAAGTAATTAGCAACGAGAGGAGGAAAAACGATGGGATTTCCAAATATTGGCATGCATTATTTTGTGAAGGCCTTCAATCAATTAGATGTGCGTTTTCCGATAACGAAGGCGGAGTTAATTGAAAAGGCCGGCGATATTCAAGTGAAAACTTGGGAGGATCAATACACTCCGTTAAAAGAAATTTTTGAATCGATGGCACCAGAAGACTATCCGAATGGGACAGCCTTCATGTGTGCCTATACGTCAGCGAATTTACAAATGCCGAAGAAAGCTTTTTTAGAAAGTAAATAGTTGTAGAGCTTGCAAGAACGAAGTCAGACGGCTTCGTTCTTTTATAATACCCAGGCATGCAAGCCGTAAGCTGCTAATGCTAGGGAGATCAAGACAAGCGTTGGCGGCACCAGGTATCTCAACACCCAATGAATCAGCTGATTGAATTTGTTATAAAAAACGGTTAGTTTATCTTCAAAATAAATTGAAAAAACGTAAATCAGCAATAAGGGTGCTATATAGATGACGTTATAAATCGCCAGCAACGCAGCAACTACAGCAAAGGGCAGTTGATATGACACCAGCAAGCCTAGGAAGGCAAAGTAAGGAAGAGCACTGGACAATTCTAAGACACAGGCCAACACGCCTAAGAAGAACAGCTTGGTGGCATTTAAATTAGTGACTTTCTTTTCTTCCTGTTTTTCGTTTTCTTTTTTCCTGAAAACAAAATAAATAATCCCTAAGGAAGCTAAGATAGCTGCGGTAGGCAGAAACATGGGAAAACGTTGAACAAATTCCTGATAAAAACGCACAAACAGCTGGTTGATTCCTTGATAAAAAAGCAGTCCGGCTAAGAAGTTGGTTAACCCAATCCCTACGATGAAACTGCGGATATCTTTTTTCTTTTTACTGAGGGCCTGGAAAGACAGCTGCTGCGCGATGGCGACGGGATTCAGACTGTCTAAAGCACTGGTAACAAAGGTCATACTTAAAATGGCAAACATAATTTTTCCTCCTACTATTACGTGAGTAAACTGCCGACAAACAAAAAAAGAGCATCTTAACTGCACCACAATGGCCTAAGTGCAGGTAAAATACTCTTGTGTCCGGCGACACGCATTTGTTCTCTGTCCTCGAACTATAGCAAATTTTTTCAAAGAAGGCAAACTTTTTGATATACTAGGTATACGAAAAAAATGAGGAAGTGAAAGAATGGCAGATGATGGGTTGAAAAAACATTTGGATGCTGGGCGATATGGTACGCCGAAAATTAATCCAGATGAGCAAAAAGAATACTTAGGCACCTTTAGAGAACGTTGCTTGTTAAGCATGACCATTAAGGAAATGCGAGACAAGGACAATGAAGCCGGCTTGCTGCTGGAGATCCAAAAAGAACCGACGGCACGACTATTGATAAATGGGGCAATTTCCACCTCACTGCAACAGCGTTATATGAGTATCGCAACGAAACAAAACATTGATTTTACGATTGTCAGCGATGCAGTGGCGGATAATGATTCAAAAATCGGCTTGCTGGTGGTAGCGGATTATGCAGTAAATTTGCCGGTCATTGATGTTGAAGAAAAATATCCAGAGCTGCAGAAGGATGATGAAAGCGAAAAGCCGAAGGAGAAATCCAGTTTTTGGAATCGGTTGTTTAAATAAGAATTTCTTTAGTAGTCTTTTTAAGGTGTTGACTTTTACGGCTATAGTAGGTATTATACTGCTTGGGCACCCTTTTAAGAGGGGTCAGAAGTTTAGTAAAATTCGCTCCCTATTCATTTGGATAGGGAGCTTTTCTTTATTTTCTAGGCTTTTCCTGCAAACTACAATGAAGGAGTTTTTTCATTTATGACAAAGTATATTTTTGTAACTGGCGGCGTTGTTTCTTCTATTGGTAAAGGGATCGTAGCAGCATCACTTGGTCGCTTGTTGAAGAACCGTGGGTTAAAGGTAACGATTCAGAAATTTGATCCTTACATCAACGTAGACCCAGGTACGATGAGTCCATACCAGCACGGGGAGGTTTTTGTTACCGATGATGGTGCTGAAACTGATTTGGACTTGGGACACTATGAACGATTCATTGATATCAATTTGAATCAATACTCCAACGTGACGACAGGAAAAATCTATTCTGAGGTTATTCGCAAAGAACGTAAAGGCGAATACTTAGGAGCAACTGTTCAAGTAATTCCGCATATTACTAATGAAATTAAATCGAAAATTATGCGGGCAGCTAGCATGACTGATTCAGATGTCATCATCACTGAAGTTGGTGGAACTGTAGGGGATATTGAATCCTTGCCATTTTTGGAAGCTTTGCGCCAAATGAAGGCCGATGTTGGTGCGGACAACGTGATGTATATTCATACTACATTGATTCCTTACTTAAAGGCTGCTGGTGAAATGAAAACTAAACCAACCCAACACAGCGTAAAAGAATTGCGCGGTTTAGGGATTCAGCCAAATATTTTGGTTGTACGGACTGAATTACCGGTTTCTCAAGGAACTAAAAACAAATTGGCTCAATTCTGTGATGTGGCACCAGAAGCGGTGATTGAATCTCGTGACGTTGAAACATTGTATTCCATTCCATTGGCTTTACAAGCACAAGGCATGGATCAATTTGTCTTGGATCACTTGAAACTGGAAGCACCAGAAGCGGACATGTCTGAATGGCGTGCTTTGGAAGAAAAAGTACTAAACTTGAAGAAGAAAACCAAAATTGCTTTGGTTGGTAAATATGTTGAATTACCAGATGCTTACATTTCTGTCGTGGAAGCCTTGAAACACTCCGGCTTTGCTTTTGATTCAGATATTGAAATTAACTGGATTAAATCACAAGAGTTAACTAAAGAAAATGTGGCGGAGCAATTAAGCGATGCTGATGGTATTTTAGTTCCTGGTGGCTTTGGCGATCGGGGAATTGAAGGGAAGATCGAAGCGATTCGTTATGCCCGCGAAAATGATATTCCGTTCCTTGGTATCTGTTTAGGGATGCAGATGGCCTGTGTTGAGTTTGCCCGCAATGTGGCTGGCTTGGAAGATGCTAATTCCGCAGAAACTGTTCCAGATACACCAAACAACATTATCGATTTAATGGCGGATCAAGAAAACGTAGAAAACTTAGGTGGAACCTTGCGTTTAGGCTTGTACCCATGTAAATTGAAAAAAGGCACTAAGACAGCCGCTGCTTATGACAATAAAGAAGTGATTCAAGAACGTCACCGCCATCGTTATGAATTTAACAACGGCTACCGTCAATTGTTTGAAGATTTAGGCATGGTCTTTTCAGGGGTTTCACCAGACAATCGTTTGGTAGAAATCGTGGAATTGCCAGAGAAGAAATTCTTTGTGGGCTGCCAGTTCCACCCAGAATTAATTTCTCGTCCAAATCGTCCACAACCATTAATCAAAGCCTTTGTGGGAGCAGCGTTAAAAAACAAAGAAGAATAGTAGGGATTAGACTGAAATAGCGATGGCTATTTCAGTCTTTTTTACTAAAAAACAGGCAAGTCATAAGAAATATTGAATGTAAAGGCTTTTAAGGATGGATAGTAGTAGCAATATGGGGGAATCTTTGTTAAAATTAGATCGTTAGTTAAGACGATGTCTTAGCCAAAAAGATTACTTAGGAGGAATTTTATATGCCAGTAGTATCAGGAGCTGAATTTTTAAAAGCTGCACGTCAAGGCGGATACGCAGTCGGTGGATTTAACACAAACAACTTAGAATGGACGCAAGCAATCTTGCGCGCGGCTGAAGCGAAAAAAGCACCCGTTCTAATCCAAACTTCAATGGGCGCTGCGAAATACATGGGCGGATACAAAGTTGCTAAAGATATCGTTTGCAACTTAGTAGATTCTATGAACATCACTGTTCCAGTTGCTATCCACTTAGACCACGGTTCTTACGAAGCTGCTTTAGAATGTATCGAAGTTGGCTACACTTCAGTTATGTTCGATGGTTCTCATTTACCATTCGAAGAAAACTTGAAATTGGCTAAAGACGTTGTAGAAAAAGCTCACGCTAAAGGCGTTTCAGTTGAATGTGAAGTTGGTTCAATTGGTGGAGAAGAAGACGGAATCATCGGTGCTGGCGAATTAGCTGACATTGACGAATGTGTACAAATGGTTGGCACAGGTATCGATTACCTAGCATGTGGTATCGGTAATATTCACGGTGTTTACCCTGAAAACTGGAAAGGCCTAGCATTCGATCACTTGCAAGCAATTGCTGATGCTGTAGGTTCTGATGTACCATTAGTATTACATGGTGGATCTGGTATTCCTCAAGAACAAATCCAAAAAGCTATTTCAATGGGTGTTTCTAAAGTAAACGTAAATACTGAATTCCAATTGTCATTTGCTAAAGCTACTCGTGAATACATCGAAGCTGGCAAAGACAAAGAAGGTAAAGGATTTGACCCTCGTAAATTGTTAGCACCAGGTGTTGCAGCTATCGTTAAAGATGCTGAAGAACACATTGACTGGTTCGGTTCAGCAAACAAAGGTTAATCAACCCTCAAAAGTAGATAGATCAAGGACTGCTAAATTTAGCAGTCCTTTTTTTTACATTTGCTAGTAAAAAAACTCAGATTGGATCTGGGATTTTTATTATGAAAAATTTATGTCTCTTGTCGGACTCTCGTGAAATTGACATCGTTTTGTTAGTATGACGGCATAATATTTCTCGATTTCAACTAAAAAGTTATCCTTGCTGCTAAACCTTTTTTACTTTACTATACGAATTTGTGCATACCACCTTTTTTAGTGAAGGGATATGTGCTAAAATGAAAGGTGGTCTACATGTAAAATGTAAATAACTTAATAGGTGAATATAGATGAAAAAAATAGAGATTCATGGCGGAAAGCCATTAAAAGGTGAAGTAACAATCAGCGGGGCTAAAAACAGCGCCGTTGCTTTAATTCCAGCAGCAATCATGGCGGATTCTCCCGTTGTTTTAGAAGGCGTACCAGACATTCAAGACGTCCACTCATTGATCGAAATTTTGGAGATTATGGGGGCGACTGTAAAATTTGAAGACAATCGCATGGAGATTGATCCCAGTAAAATTGTCTCCATTCCAATGCCAAGCGGCAAGATTAATTCCTTGCGTGCTTCTTACTACTTCATGGGAGCTTTGCTAGGCAAGTTCGGTGAAGCAGTCGTTGGTTTGCCAGGGGGCTGTTTTTTAGGTCCTCGTCCAATTGATTTGCATATTAAAGGATTTGAAAACTTAGGTGCCGATGTCGCAAATGAACATGGGGTTATTTACCTACGCACCGAAGAAGAAGGTTTAAGAGGCGATCGGATCTTTATGGATGTGGTCTCTATTGGTGCGACCATCAATGTAATGCTAGCAGCGGTCAAAGCCAAAGGCAAAACCATTATCGAAAATGCGGCGCGGGAACCAGAAATTATTGATGTGGCGACTTTGTTAAACAACATGGGTGCTAAAATTCGCGGAGCTGGTACTGATGAAATTCGGATTGAAGGCGTAGATGAGCTGCATGGCTGTATTCATTCGATTATTCCTGACCGGATTGAAGCAGGAACCTATCTTTCTTTGGCGGCTTCTATCGGACAGGGGATCAAGATCAACAACGTCATTTATGAGCATATTGAAAGCTTTATTGCTAAACTGGAGGAAATGGGTGTCAAGATGAACATTTCCGAAGACAGCATTGAAGTATTGCCATCAGAAGGCTTAAAGGCGGTTGATATTACCACCTCGCCTTATCCAGGCTTTGCGACGGACTTGCAGCAGCCGATCACCCCGTTGTTGTTAACGGCTGGCGGCATTGCTGAAATTAACGATACCATCTATTCTAAACGAATTAATCATATTCCTGAGTTAGTAAGAATGGGCGCGAATGCAAGCGTTGAAGGCAACGTCATTTTAATAAACGGACCTGCCAAGCTGCATGGTGCCGAGGTTGTAGCCTCTGATTTACGTGCTGGTGCTTGTTTAGTGATTGCCGGATTAATGGCTGAAGGAAAAACGACAATTTTTAATGTCGAGTATATATTGCGGGGGTATGATCACATTATTGATAAGCTAACCGCATTAGGTGCTACAATTGAAATGATTGAGGAAGAGGAAAACGTATGAGCGACTATTTAACGATGGCTGAGCTTGAAAACAAAACGCTGAAGGAGATTTATACTTATGCGCGGGACTTCAAGATTCCTTACTACAGCCAAATGAACAAAAAAGAGCTGGCCCTGGCGGTGATTCGGGCGCAGGCTGAAAAGCAAGGCTTCTTTTACATGGAGGGAGTCTTGGACATTGTCGGTCAAGACGGCTACGGCTTCTTGCGTCCGATTAACTATGGTTCAAGTGCGGAAGACATTTACATTTCGTCTTCACAAATTCGGCGTTTTGGTTTACGAAACGGGGACCTGGTAGCCGGCAAGGCACGTCCGCCCAAAGAATCAGAACGTTATTATGGTCTAATGCATGTAGAGAGCGTAAATGGCAAAGATCCTGAAGATGCCAAGGAACGTCCGCATTTCCCAGCCTTAACTGCTTTGTATCCCGACAGACATATGGTTTTAGAAACCACCCCAGGACGTCTGTCAACACGAATGATCGACATTTTTTCTCCTGTCGGTTTTGGCCAACGTGGATTGATTGTTGCACCTCCGAAGGCCGGTAAAACTACCATTATTAAAGAAATTGCTAACGGCATTACCGATAATTACCCTGATGTAGAATTGATTGTTCTTTTAGTCGATGAAAGACCGGAAGAAGTGACCGATCTTGAACGCAGCGTCAAAGGTGAAGTGGTTTATTCAACCTTTGATCAGCAGCCTCAGAACCATACTAGAGTTTCAGAATTAGTTTTGGAACGGGCGATGCGTTTAGTTGAGGACAAACGGGATGTAGTCATTTTGATGGATAGTATTACCCGGTTGGCGCGGGCTTATAACTTAGTAGTTCCTCCAAGCGGACGGACATTAAGCGGCGGGATCGACCCGGCAGCTTTGTACAAACCAAAGAAATTCTTTGGGGCGGCTCGTAATATTGAAGAAGGCGGCAGCTTGACTATTTTAGCTACGGCTTTAGTGGACACCGGCAGCCGGATGGATGATGTCATCTATGAAGAATTCAAAGGAACCGGGAACTTGGAGCTGCAGCTTTCTCGTGATCTGGCAGAGCGTCGTATCTTCCCAGCGATTGATATCAAAAAATCAGGGACTCGTAAAGAAGAATTGCTGATGGAGCCTGAGAAATTGGAAGAAATCTGGAAAATCCGTAAAAATATGACCGGAGATTCTTTAGAGTACACGCATCAATTCATCAACTTCTTGAAGAAAACCAAAAATAATGAAGCTTTTTTTGCGGCATTTAAAGAAGTATCATTTAACAACCGAGCAGCAAGAAAAAATCCAAAAAGATAATTGCATTCATGATTCTTTCATGATAGTATATATCTGTTGCGTATTGCAAACAAACTCTGATTCAGCAAATGTTTCAGGGCAAAGGAGCGGAAAAAAAGTATGAAACAAGAAATTCATCCAAATTACCATCCGGTAGTATTTATGGATTCAACAACTGGTTTCAAATTCTTGTCAGGTTCTACTAAGGGCTCTCAAGAAACAGTTGAGTGGGAAGACGGAAACACTTATCCATTGATCCGTGTCGAAGTTACTTCTGACTCTCATCCATTCTACACTGGACGTCAAAAATTCACTCAAGCAGATGGACGTGTCGATCGTTTCAACAAAAAGTATGGTCTCAAAGACACAAACGCTGGAGAATAAGACACAAACGTTATTGCAACGTTTCGAGGACTTTCCCATTATGGGAAAGTCTTTTTTTTTCGTACTAAAAAATCCAGCTTTAGATCCAAAGCTGGACTTCAAGGTTAATTACTAGTATAAAATCCGCCCCAGAAAACGCCAACAGCTTGGGCCAGTAAAAATAGCAGCAGCAATAAGGTTACGGCGAGGTAAGGGGAGTAGCCGGTATGGGGAATTTGAAGTAGACCTTTGATCCTGGTAATTAGATAAGTGAGAATAATATTTACAAAATTAGCGGTAATTAAAAAGGGAATCTGATAGATTTTTCGGGCATAAAAACCTAGAAAAGCGGTAATTAAAATGGAGCCGATAATGCCGGCTAATGAATGCAAATAGAAATCCACCATTAGAGATAGATGGACATAGGGCAGTAGAAAATATAGAAATGGCAGCTTTTGTAAATGGTTTCCGTTCATAATCATTCTCCTCGATCAGCTTGTCTGATCATTTTAGGTTCTTTGCCGAGTTGTTTCAATGGTATTTAGCTTTTTTCCGACTTTAATGAAAAATTATTTATCTGGTTATCAAGAAAACGTAAGTAATTTGTGAGAAAATTCAAACAGTACCAAAATTCTTTAACTAGAAGGAAGTATGCCCAATGAGAGCGAAATTATCACGTTTGTATTTATTATTTTGGTTAGTACCATTTGTTGTTTCCCCACTTCAATGGTTCAGTTCGACTGTTAAAGAGGTGGATATTTTCAGGCCGGTAGATGGCACCGGTATTCTAGTGGCTAAAAATTTTGGCACGTTAACGATTGTTTATTTTCTCCTATTAGCTACGATGCTGGTGTTTGAGTTTTCCCGTAAGCACCGCTTAGTTTGTGTGGCTATCATTTCCCTCCAAATCATGTTTACTACCATTTTCTTCATGCTGCCGCGAATTATTATCGGACCAACAGGGTTGTCTCAAACTGGGATGAGCGATGTTGACTTTTATTTGCGGGCTTTTCTGCTGTCTATTGAACCCGCTTATGTGATTG
>LIDZ01009931.1_pt14 | contig 16484 bp, 13 predicted proteins | sample 644651 | NCBI WGS metagenome assembly LIDZ01 (sample SAMN03856242, study PRJNA289617) | food metagenome | isolation source: wine grapes on drying loft during traditional withering process | host: Vitis vinifera cv. Corvina | place: Italy: Gargagnago di S. Ambrogio di Valpolicella | collected 2014-01 | reverse complement strand
GTGATTATGGTCGGCTCTTTTCTGTATGCGATGGTTAAGGTCGGTCACTTCGACTTCAGCGGCTTTATGAAAGGGCTGACCTTCGGCCTTCCTGAAAATGCCGGGCCGTTCTTTGCCGTGTTTATTGCAGTCTCCACCATTGGGGCGATTGGCGGCTCCACCAGCAACCTGCTTTATCCGGGCTTTATGCGTGACAAAGGCTGGGTTGGCCCGAAATACCGTAAGCTGCAGCAGCTGGATTTGCTGTTTGGCATGCTGCCGATGTTAGTGATTAACGTATTGTTCTGGAGCGTGGCGGCTGAAGTGGTGCACGGTTCCGGCAACACCATTGCTGACGAGAACGATCTGTCGGCAATGATGACCAGCGTGGTTGGCCCGGCTGGCCCCTATTTGTTGTGGATTTGTATTTTTCTTGCCAGCTTTACCAGTTTTCCTTCCCAGTCTCGCGGCTTTTGTTCACTGATTTTCAGCTGTGTGCATCATGCAGGCAAGCTGAATGAGCGTTACGCCACGCCGGATGATAATCCATGGTTTAAGCGCGTGCAGATAGCGGTGTATATCGTCCTGCCGATTATCATAACCATGCCCGGCGCGCCGGATCTGGTGATGTTGAATATTTTGGGGACCAGCGTGGCAACCTCTCTGGTGTTGCCGCCGCTGCTGATTGGGCTGTTTCTGATGACCAGCCGCAAAAGCTTTATGCTGCCAGGCCAGGCAAACCGTCTGTGGGAACAGGCATTGCTGGGGGTGATATCGCTGATTGGCATCTGGTCGACGTTTGAGATTGTGCGCAACTTCTTCCGTCAGGTGCTGCACATTCTCTGAGGATCTCCGGGAGGCGATCCTCCAGTTTTTTAACCGGCGCTGATAACCGCGCCCGGTTTACCGGCCCTGCAAAAAAGCCCGGTAAGCGGCGATCACCGCGAGGAAATCCTCCACGCCACAGAAGCACAGGCTCTCTTCGTCGTAGTAGTTCATGCCCTCTTCCATCTCATCGCCTTCAACGCTCAGCAGGTTAGCGCGGACAATCACTTCTTCCTCATCCAGCCACAGCGTGTATTCATGGCCGATGCGCTGCCACTGGCGCTCGCTGCCTTTTACGCTCTCGACGGCGGCTTCCACTTCATCCAGTAACGCCAGGTTGCCTTCCACCTCTTCATTAAACCAGTGGCCAACGGCTTCATGTCCCATCGACATGCGTACTTTTACCCCGCCGGTGAGGTCTCGTAAAAATTCGTATTCCATACTGCTGTCCTCTGACTGCCTGCTTTGCACTGATAACGTGCATTTTCCGCGCATTGTGCGCTTTTAATGGGGGATAGCCCGCATTATCGCAGTCTGTCAGACGAAAAACAGCGATTTCAGGGCCAAATCTCACAGTGGCGCGCTTTTTGCGTGTTTATGACGTCAGTTGAAAATGCCTTTCCTTTTCGTCCAGAACGAGGCTTTGCTATGGAATTGAAATGGTTTGAAGATTTCCTGAGTGTCGCACGCTGCTGTACCTTTACTCGCGCCGCCGATGAGCGTCATATCACCCAATCCGCCCTCAGTCGGCGCATTCGTCAGTTGGAAGAGTGGCTGGGCGTGCCGTTGTTCGACCGTAAAACTTACCCAGTCACCTTAACGCCTGAAGGTCAGGCTTTCTTGATCACCGCCAGTGAAACGGTATTCGCCATGAGCCATTTGCGCAGCGATCTGCATCAGCGCTTTGAGAAACGCACCTCGATCCTGCGTTTTGCCATGTTGAATACCCTCTCGCTGACCTTCTTCCCCGACTGGATTGAACAGCTTAAGCAACAACAGCAGGTCGGCTATATTCGCCTGTGCGATCAAAAGCCGACCTTTGTGGAACATATCGCTCAGTTGCACTCTGACGAAACCGACTTTCTTTTGACCTATGCCCACGACTCCGTGGCATTGATTCAGCAACTCAAACACTATCCGATGCTGCAACTTGGCACGGAACGCGCCATCGCGGTCTGTCGCCCGGACAGCGACGGTAAACCGCTCTATCCGGTTGGCGTCAGCGACGATCCAATCCCATTCCTCAGCTACGGCCATCACTCGTTCTTTGCTCATGCGCTGGCAAAATCGGAATCGATCTGCTCTCTGCCACTGGTGGCGATCTATGAAAACAGCATGTCGATCAATCTGAAAGCGATGACCATGGCGGGCAGCGGGGTGGCCTGGCTACCAGAAAGCCTGTTGAAGCTTGAGCTGGAAAGTGGTGCGCTGGTTCGGGCGGGAAGCGCCTGCTGGGATATGCCGTTGGATATTCGTCTTTATCGCCAGCCGGTACTGCGTGCGGAATCAGCCGAATTGTTCTGGCGCTGTGCTTCTGAATGTGGGGAAACCGCCTCAGCAGCCTGATCGTTTATCCTGAAAGCACGTCATTCTGGCGCATCGGCCACCTTTACCTTCCTTTCCGCGCGGACTGATGCCGCGCGGCCCCTCTGTTCACCGCAAACTATGCAATTTTGGAATGGGCCAGCCAAATTGCTCATTGGTATTTCTGCGCCGCTCTCTTGCATGCTGAAACCAGCCGGGCCACAGCGGCCCCGTATGTTAATCGTCATGTTCTCTGGGGACAGCCATGCAAAACAAAGCGTTAGTCTGGAAGTTAGTGGATGAACACCGCGCCGAATTTTGCGATCTGAGCGATCGCGTTTGGGGTATGCCCGAAATTTGCTATACCGAATACCGCTCGGTAGCGGAACATACAGCAATGCTGAAACAGCAGGGCTTTCGCGTCACGGAAAATGTTGCGGGAATCCCCACGGCAGTGATGGGCGAAGCCGGAGAAGGTGGGCCAATTATTGCCATTCTCGGTGAGTACGATGCCCTGCCGGGTTTGAGCCAGGAATCAGGCGTCGCTCGTCCATCGCCGTTGCCTGGTAACGGTCATGGCCATGGTTGTGGGCACAATCTGCTGGGTTCCGCTGCGATGTTGGCAGCAACCGCATTAAAAGAATGGCTGGCTGAGACTGGCCTGCCAGGCCGCGTACGCTATTACGGTTGCCCTGCTGAAGAAGGCGGCGCGGCAAAATCCTTTATGGCGCGTGCCGGTGCATTTGACGGCGTGGATGTGGCCATCACCTGGCACCCAAGCGGCCATCATGAAGTTGCAAAAGCGCTGTCGCTGGCTAATACCCGCATGGACTTCGCCTTCACAGGCCGATCTTCTCATGCTGCGGCGTCTCCTCACCTTGGGCGCAGCGCGCTGGATGGCGTTGAGTTGATGAACGTAGGCGTCCAGTTTCTGCGTGAACATGTCCCACAGGACTCACGCATTCATTATGCAATGTTGGACTCCGGCGGCATTGCACCAAATGTAGTGCAGGCCAAAGCAACGGTACGGTATGCCATCCGTTCGCGTGATGTCCACGCCATGTTTGATCTCAACGAGCGTGTCAAGCGTGTGGCACAAGGTGCCGCGCTGATGACCGACACCAAAGTGGATATCAGCATTATGAGCGCCGTATCAAACTTGCTGGGTAACCGCCCACTGGAAGAGGCGATGCAGCGCAATTTTGAAGCACTGGGCACGGTGCCCTTTGATGAGGCCGATTTAGCCTTTGCCGCCGAAATTCAGTCAACGCTTAGCCCGGAAGAGATTGCCAGTGATTACCGTAAAGCAGGCGTGAAACCCACTAATCCTAAACCCTTAAGCGACTTCATTATCCCGCTGGATACTCACGGCGAAACCATGATCGGCTCAACCGACGTCGGTGACGTCAGCTGGGTACTACCGACGGTTCAGGCACATGTACCCACCATGGCACTTGGCACGCCAGGTCACTCATGGCAGCTGACCGCGCAGGGAAAAATGCCTGCCGCACACAAAGGGCTAACCCATGTGGCAAAAATCATGGCGGCAACGGCTATCGATGTGCTGACTGACAAGATGCTACTGGCACAGGTGAAAAAAGCCCACTTTGAGCAAACCAGTGAAACCCCTTATCACTGTCCCATTCCTGAAGAGGTTAACCCGCCGCTACAACCGCGTCCTGAAACCCTGTAATTCGCTTGTTCTCTGGGAGTTATCGTTAATGATAAAACTAAAAACGCTTACCGCAGCCCTGATCGTAGCGGGGGGGTACAGTGAGGCCTCCCCGGCTGCAACGCCGCAAGATTCGCTGGTGATGGCATGGAATATCGATGCCATCAGCACCTGGGACCCGGCGCAAATTGGCGAAGTGGTCACCAATGAAATCGTGATGAACACCTGCGACACGCTGACGTCGTTCGATATCAAAGACGAGAAGAAAGTGGTGCCGGAACTGGCTAAAAGCTGGGAGATGACGGAAGACCGCAAACAGATCACCTTTCACCTTCAGCCAAACCTGAAATTCCCGGATGGTTCAGCCGCCAGCGCCGGTGATTTAGCCTGGTCGTTACAGCGAGTGGTGAAGCTGGGCTACGGCAACGCCGCGACGCTGAAAGAGTATGGTTTCAGCAAAGAGAATGTCGATCGGATGATCACCGCGCCGGATGACAACACGCTGGTGATGAAGTTTGACCAGGCCTACCCGACCAATCTGGTGTTACAGGCGATTGCGGCCAATAACGTCGCTACATTGCTGGATCGTAAGCTACTGGAGAAACAGGCGGTCAATGACGATCTGGGCCATAAATATTTGTCCACCCACACCGCCTGCGTCGGCCCTTATCAGTTGATGCGCTGGAATGCAGGTGAAGGCGTAGTGCTGCAAGCCACGAATCACTACTGGGGTACCACACCGAAGCTGAAGCGCATTCTGATCCGTCATGTTGCTGAAACCGGGACTCAGCGCTTACTGCTCACCCAGGGCGATGTCGATATTGCCCGCGATCTGTCTGCAGATGACCTGAAAACGCTGGATGAAGGCGGCAAGGTTAAGGTCGAAAAGGTGTTGAAGCCACAGCTGTTCTTCTGGACCTTTAATAACGAAGATCCGATTTTCAAAAATGAAAAAGTCCGTCTGGCGATGCGTTATCTGATCGATTATGACGGGCTGGCCAAAAGCGTGATGCCGTATCTTGGCGTCCCGCGGGCCAGCTTCGCTCAGCAAGGGGCATTTGGCGCGCTGGATGCCAAAGAGGGACAGCCTTTCAAACTGGATCTGGTGAAGGCCAAACAGTTGCTGACCGAAGCCGGTTATCCAGAGGGCTTCTCGGCATCGGTGATTTTCGGCACCCTGCCTCACTCAGCACCTATCGCCCAGAGCATTCAACAGAATGCCGCCAAAGTCGGCGTGAAACTGTCGCTGGAACGGATGGCCAATGCTCAGCTGTTCAGCCGTGCTCGCGGACGTGAGTTTCAGAGCGCGATGATGGCCTGGCAAACCTCCGTGCCGGATGCCTATGGCAATGCATCGCGTCTGGTTTATAACCCGGATAACCGCAAAGAAGCCCGCGCCACGCAGTACCCAAGCTGGCGGGCGGCCTATTACGACGAGTCAATGAACAAAGCGGTCAATGCCGCACTGCTGGAACCCGACGACGGCAAACGTATGGCGATGTATGCCGATTTGCAACGTGAACAAATGCAGAAAGGGCCAATGGCTATCATGTTCCAGATGTATAACTCCGCAGGCATCAGCCCGGCGGTGAAAGACTGGACCTGGAACGGTTTCCGCGTGTGGTACGGCGCTGCAACAAAATAAAGGGGCGGTCATGTCGCAAGTCATCACTGAAATTGCAGGCCCATCACCGATGTTTCGCTATCTGAAACGGCTGTTAAAAGGCACGTTTTCCATTTTCTGTACGCTAATGGGACTGGCGGCACTGACCTTCTTTATTGGCCGTTTGTTGCCGATCGACCCTGTTGTGGCAGTGATCGGCGATAACGCCAGTCAGGAAGCCTATAACCAGATGTTCCACCAGCTTGGTCTCGACCAGCCGTTGTGGAAACAATTTATCGACTATCTCTGGCAACTGGCCCATCTCGACTTTGGTATCGCACTGACCACCAGCCAGCCGGTAGCACAGGATATTGCCCGCGTCTTTCCGGCGACGCTGGAGCTGGCAACGGTCGCGGCTATCATCGGTGTCGGGCTGGGTATTCCGGCAGGCGTGCTGTCAGCGATGTACCGTAATTCGTGGTTTGACCATCTGATCCGGTTTATCGGCTTGCTTAGCTACTCCACACCGCATTTCTGGCTGGGCTTAATGGGATTACTGATGTTCTACGCCTCACTGGGCTGGATTGGCGGGCCCGGACGGATTGATTTTATGTACGAGTTCGATTTGAAACCGGTCACCGGCTTCTGGCTGATTGACAGTTTACTCGGAGGGAACTGGGCAGTATTCAAAAACGTCTTCGGCCATATCATCCTTCCTGCGTCGATTCTGGGGCTGAGTTCGCTGGCCTATATCAGCCGCATGGTGCGCAGCTTTATGATCGAGCAACTCTCGCAGGAGTACATCATCACCGCCCGCGTGAAAGGCTTGTCCTGGGCACGCTGCGTGTGGGTGCATGCACTGCGCAATATCGCCGTTCCTACGCTGACGGTCGTCGCGCTCTCATGGGCATGGCTGCTGGAAGGCGCCGTCCTGACCGAAACTGTCTTCGCCTGGCCAGGGTTTGGCCGCTATCTCACCAACGCATTGCTGGCAGGTGATATGAATGCCGTGGTCGGCTGTACGCTACTGACCGGGGCGATTTTTGTGGCCATCAATCTGCTGTGCGATTTGCTCTACCGTATATTCGATCCACGAACGCGTCAGGAGGATCAATGACCGATTCCGTTAACCGATCGCTGCCCGCGCCTTCCCACTCGGCGCTGCGTAGCTGGCTGAGCGCACCGGCACCACGCTCCCCTTTCCAGGCCAGGATGCAACAGATGTGGATCCAGTGGCGGCGCTTTTGTGCCAACCACTCCGCGCTGTTTGGCCTGATCGTTCTACTGGTAATTATCTTTGCCGCGCTATTTGCGCCGCTGTTAAGCAATCACGATATCTTTACTCAGGATTTGGCCCATCGACTGAAACCACCCAGCGCCAGCTTCTGGTTGGGTACCGATGAGCTGGGCCGCGATATCTATAGCCGTTTGCTCTATGGCGCACGCATCACGCTGTATATCGCCTGTCTGACCGCAGTGATCATCACGCCACTGGGTTTACTGATTGGCACCAGTGCCGGTTATCTTGGCGGCTGGGTAGATACGGTGCTGATGCGCCTGGTGGATATTTTTCTCGCCTTCCCGAGTCTGATCCTGGCGCTGGCTTTCGTTGCCGCATTAGGTCCTGGCATTGAGAATGCAATCATTGCCATTTCACTGTCTTCCTGGCCACCGATTGCCCGTCTGGCCCGCGCTGAAACCTTGTCGATCCGCAAGATGGATTACATCGCGGCGGTGCGTTTACAGGGTGCCAGTTCGCTGCATATCATCCTGCGTCACATCATCCCGATGTGTCTGCCATCCGTGGTAGTCCGCGTCACGTTGAATATGGCTGCAATCATTCTGACGGCAGCCGGTCTGGGTTTCCTTGGCCTTGGCGCGCAGGCTCCCAGCCCGGAATGGGGGGCAATGCTCGCATCTGGCCGCGAATTTATGCTGAACAATGGCTGGATTGCCGCCATCCCCGGTTTAGCCATCCTTTTCACCAGTCTGGCTTTTAACCTGTTGGGTGATGGCCTGCGTGACGTGATGGACCTTCGCCATGACTGATACTCTGCTGCAGGTTAAAAACCTGAACATTATTTTCACCGGCGCGCATGAAGATCATCATGCGGTTCGCGATGTGTCCTTCAGCGTTGGGCGCGAGAAATTAGCGATCGTCGGCGAATCAGGCTCCGGCAAATCACAAACCTGCCGCGCATTGCTCAAGCTGACCCCAAAAATCGGCCGTATTAGTGCAGACGAGATGCGCTTTGGCGATGTGGATCTGCTGAATGCCAGTGAGAAGCAGATGCGCACGATCCGCGGTAACCGTATTTCGATGATCCTGCAGGACCCGAAATTCTCCCTCAATCCGCTGATGCGTATCGGCGATCAGATTACCGAAGCCTATCGTCTGCACAGCAAAGCCTCTAAAAGTGAGGCGAAAGCCCGGGCGTTGGCAATGCTGGAGTCGGTGCATATTCGTGACGTGGAGAAAGTGTACCGGCTCTATCCACATGAAATCTCCGGCGGGATGGGCCAGCGCGTAATGATTGCGATGATGCTGATCCCGGAACCGGACCTGATTATTGCGGACGAACCGACCTCTGCGCTGGACGTCACCGTCCGTCAGCAGGTGCTGGGGATCCTCGACGAGCTGCTGGCCCGGCGTAATACCGGGCTACTGTTTATTACGCACGATCTCAATCTGGTCTCGCGCTTTTGCGATCGCGTGCTGGTGATGTACGCCGGACGGATCGTCGAGGAGATCGCCGCGAATCGTTTACATGAGGCGCAGCATCCTTACACCCAGGCACTGCTGGCCAGTCAACCGCGTTTACACCATCCCATCGACACGCTTAGCGTTCCTACGCGTGATCCCGCCTGGCTGCATGGCCCGGCGTACCGAAATGGAGTTGCGCTATGATCTCCACTCATCAACGCAGTATTGAAACCGTCGATTTGACCATCGCTTTTGGCCAGGGCAACCAGCGTCGTCAGGTGGTAGATCGCGTCAGCTTTACCCTTGCAGCAGGCGAATCTTACGGATTGATCGGTGAATCTGGCTGCGGGAAATCCACTATTCTGCGCGCACTGGCCGGCCTCAACAGCGATTACCAGGGCGCGATCCTGTTCGATAACAAAGAGCAGCAGCCAATGCGTGATAAGCCGTTCTATCGCCAGGTGCAGATGGTTTTTCAAGATCCTTATGCCTCACTGCATCCGCGCAAAATGGTCTACAACGCCCTGCTGGAGCCACTTAAGCTGCACAGATTGGATCGACATGAAGAGCGCATCAGCGAGGTGTTACAGGCGGTAGGGCTTAGCGATGCCTTCAGATACCGCTACCCCCATCAGCTCTCCGGTGGCCAACGTCAGCGCGTGGCGATTGCCCGGGCGTTGATCATGGAACCTTCAGTGCTGCTTCTGGATGAGCCAACCTCCGCACTCGATGTCTCGGTGCAAGCAGAAATTCTGAATCTGCTCGCCACCATGCGCAGGCAGCGCCAGCTGACTTACCTGATGGTGACGCATGACCTGGCGGTGGTGACGCATCTGTGCCAGCGCGTGGCGATTATGCATCAGGGAAAACTGCTGGAAGAGCTGACCGCCGACGCCGTGCGCAACGGCGATGCCCGTGAGCCTTATACACAGCGATTTCTCGCTGCCAGCGAAGCCTGAGGAGGCCCTCGTGTTTCGTCAACTGGAAAGCTATCTCCACACGCTTGAGGAAGCATGATGAACACTGTGATTGAAAACATGGCTGAATGGTGTGCCCGTGAACCGCAATTCAGCGCTACCGCCCGTCGTCTGGCGAAGGAAGCCATCAGCGATACGCTGGGTTGCCTTTACGCCGGACGGGAGGATTATTCCACCCTGGCCGTCCGGCAGGCCTGGTCTGGCTATCAAACGCCGCCCGCGGCGATTGTGGCGCTGATCAACGCCACGTCAGCCCACGCCATTGATTACGATGACAATTTTGGCCCCGGCATGAGCCATGCGTCGGCGGTTTTGGTGCCCGCGCTGTTGGCTGTCGCCCTGCAAGAGGAGGCGAATGGTGAGGCGCTGGTTAACGCTTACCTGATTGGTCTTCAGGCGCAGGCTTTTGTTGGTGATATGGTCAGTTCCTCGCACTACACTGCCGGCTGGCACGGCACATCAACCATTGGGTGTATCGGCACGGCCGCCGGTGTTGCCTGGTTGAAAGGCCTGGATCAGGCCGGTATTGGCCGCGCATTGAGCATCGCCGTCAGCCTTGCCAGTGGAGTCAAAGGTCAGTTTGGCACGCCTTTAAAGCCTTTCCATGCAGGTATGGCTGCCCGTAATGCGGTGGATGCAGCCGAGTTGGCCGCCACGGGTATGAGTGGCAGGCTGGATATCCTTGAAGGTCAAATGGGCTTTTATGAACTGTTTGCCGGAGCCGGATTTTCGACGGAGAAGCTGGCGCGTTGGGCTGAAGAGCCACGGCATATTATCGAAACCATCGGGGTGATGCCCAAGAAGTATCCCTGCTGCGGCTCCACCCATCGGGTGTTGGATGCGATTGCCGATTTGCAGGCCAGTTCGGCTTTTCGGGCTGAGGATATTGAAGCCGTCAGCTGCAAAGTGGGGATATCCAACCTGCGTAACCTCGCCTATACCGATCCCCACGATGAGATGCAGGCCCGGTTTTCGATGAACTACTGCGTGGCGCGGATGCTTGAGGCCGGTTCGCTCAGCGTGTCAGATTTCACGCCCGCGCGTGTTGCCGTGCAGCGAACGCATCCACTGATGACCTGCATCAGCATGGAAAGCTGGCAGCCAGAAGAAGAGGCGCTAGCTGATAACCTGCCACATCTGGTCACGCTGACGCTACGTGATGGCCGCATCTTGCACCATCAGCGGCCAGGCGCCAGGGGATCGCTGGCGGAGCCCTTCAGCGAAGATGATCGGCGTCAAAAGTTTACCGACTGTTGCCGCGGGCTGGTGGATTCAGATGAAATCTATCAACGGATTGGAGCGATTGAGCAAGAGGAAAGTTTGACGTTTCTGCGCGCCCTGCTGGTGTAAAGCACACATAAAAAAAGGGAGGCCATCAGGCCTCCCTTTCTCATCCACAACCGACGTTATACGGCGGTCTGGAAGATCACACCGTCAGCTTTGTCCGTGTACTGGGACAGCTTGTCGAAGTTCAGATAACGGTAGGTGTCGACCGCCGTCTTATCGACCTGCAACATAAACTGCTGGTATTCGTCTGGGGTAGGCAGTTTGCCTAACAGCGACGCGACCGCAGCCAGCTCGGCTGATGCCAGGTAGACGTTAGCACCGGTACCCAGACGGTTCGGGAAGTTACGGGTTGAGGTGGAGACCACCGTCGCGCCATCTGCCACACGCGCCTGGTTACCCATGCACAGTGAACAGCCCGGGATCTCGATGCGCGCACCGCTCTTACCGAAGACGCTGTAGTAGCCCTCTTCCGTCAGCTGCGCGGCGTCCATCTTGGTTGGCGGTGCCACCCACAGGCGGGTCGGCAGCTGGCCTTTGTGGCTATCCAACAGCTTACCGGCCGCACGGAAGTGACCGATGTTGGTCATGCAAGAGCCGATAAACACTTCATCGATCTTCTCACCCTGAACATCAGACAGCAGACGGGCATCGTCCGGATCGTTTGGCGCACACAGGATAGGCTCCTTGATCTCCGCCAGATCGATTTCGATCACTGCCGCGTACTCTGCATCCGCATCGGCTTCCAGCAGATTCGGTTCAGCCAGCCACTTTTCCATGCCCTGAATACGGCGCTCAAGGGTACGACGATCGCCGTAACCTTCAGAGATCATCCACTTCAACAGCACGATGTTGGAGTTCAGGTACTCGATAATCGGTGCCTGGCCCAGCTTAATGGTACAACCGGCTGCAGAACGCTCGGCCGACGCATCAGAAAGCTCAAACGCCTGCTCAACTTTCAGCTCTGGCAGACCTTCGATTTCCAGGATGCGACCGGAGAAGATGTTTTTCTTCCCTTTCTTCTCAACGGTCAGCAGGCCCTGCTTGATGGCGTACAGCGGGATGGCGTGAACCAGGTCGCGCAGGGTGATGCCTGGCTCCATTTTCCCTTTGAAACGCACCAGTACCGACTCAGGCATATCCAGCGGCATGACGCCGGTCGCCGCAGCAAATGCCACCAGACCTGAACCTGCCGGGAAGGAGATGCCGATTGGGAAACGCGTATGCGAATCACCGCCGGTACCCACGGTATCCGGCAGCAGCATACGGTTCAGCCAGCTATGGATAATGCCGTCACCCGGACGCAGTGAAACGCCACCACGGTTCATGATGAAGTCTGGCAGCGTGTGGTGAGTAGAGACGTCAACCGGCTTAGGATAGGCTGCGGTGTGGCAGAAGGACTGCATCACCAGATCCGCAGAGAAGCCCAGGCAGGCCAGGTCTTTCAGTTCATCACGGGTCATTGGACCGGTGGTGTCCTGAGAACCGACAGAGGTCATTTTTGGTTCGCAGTAGGCGCCAGGACGCACGCCGTCGGTGCCACAGGCACGGCCAACCATTTTCTGTGCCAGTGAGTAACCACGGGTGCTGACCGCCACGTCTTTCGCCAGGCGGAACACGTCGCTGTGCGGCAGGCCCAGAGATTCACGGGCTTTGGTGGTCAGGCCACGGCCAATGATCAGCGGGATACGGCCACCGGCGCGGACTTCGTCCAGCAGCACTTCGGTTTTCAGTGAGAAGGTCGCCAGCACTTCGCCTGTTTCGTGGTTCTTCACTTCGCCTTTGTACGGGTAGATGTCGATCACATCGCCCATATTCAGGTTCGCCACATCCACTTCGATTGGCAGTGCGCCTGCATCTTCCATGGTGTTAAAGAAGATCGGGGCAATGTTGCTGCCCAGTACCACGCCGCCGCCTTTCTTGTTCGGTACGAACGGCAGGTCATCACCCATAAACCACAGCACCGAGTTGGTGGCGGATTTACGCGAAGAACCGGTACCGACAACGTCACCCACGTAGGCAAGAGGGAAACCTTTCGCCTGCAGCGCTTCAATCTGCTTGATGGGGCCAACATTGCCTGCGTCGTCTGGCTCAATGCCTTCACGGGCATTTTTCAGCATCGCCAGCGCGTGCAGTGGGATATCAGGTCGGGACCAGGCATCCGGGGCCGGAGACAGGTCATCGGTGTTGGTTTCGCCGGTGACTTTGAAGACGGTAACGGTGAGTTTTTCTGCCAGCTCGGGACGTGACAGATACCACTCAGCATCAGCCCAGGACTTCAGGATCTTCTGCGCGTGTGGGTTACCCGCTTTGGCTTTCTCTTCCACATCGTAGAAGCTGTCAAACATCAGCAAAGTATGGGAAAGAGCTTTCGCCGCGATCGGGGCCAGCTTCTCATTGTCGAGCGCATCGATCAGCGGGTGGATATTGTAGCCGCCCTGCATGGTGCCCAGCAGTTCTACAGCTTTTTCAGGGGTAACCAGAGGAGAGGTCGCTTCGCCTGCGGCGACAGCAGCCAGGAAGCCAGCTTTCACGTAAGCTGCTTCGTCCACGCCAGGTGGAACTCGATTGATTAACAGATCAGACAGGAATTCTTCTTCGCCCGCAGGCGGGTTTTTCAGCAGTTCAACCAGCGCGGCCATTTGGGAAGCATCAATTGGTTTTGGAACGATCCCTTCGGCAGCACGCTCGGCAACGTGCTTACGGTATTCTTCTAGCACGACGTTCTCCTCGCTCACATTGTTATGGCATACCGGGCGGTTTACCGCGAAGTGAGGTGCGTATTCTGTAGGGTGAAGCGCCCGGTTACGCGAGGGGCAGCATAGCAGGATTTCGTTAGCATGTTAATCTGTTTACAAAAAAGCAACATTAATTCCCCGCGAAGCGCGATTCCATGGGCGTATCGCACGTTACCATAACCAGACGTTTTCACCGGGCAAAAAAAACGGCCCCCTGTTGGGAGCCGTTTCTCAAACCGCGTAGCGACTTACTTCTTCTTCGCTTTCGGGTTTGGCAGGTCCGTGATGCTACCTTCAAACATCTCGGCAGCCAGACCCACGGATTCATGCAGCGTTGGGTGAGCATGGATGGTCAGCGCGATATCTTCCGCATCACAACCCATCTCGATAGCCAGACCGATTTCACCCAGCAGCTCGCCGCCGTTGGTGCCGACAATCGCACCACCGATCACCCGGTGAGTTTCTTTGTCGAAAATCAGTTTGGTCATACCGTCTGCACAATCAGAAGCGATTGCGCGACCGGAGGCCGCCCATGGGAAGGTCGCAGTTTCGTAACTGATGCCCTTCTCTTTCGCTTCTTTCTCGGTCAGACCGACCCAGGCAACTTCTGGCTCAGTGTAAGCAATCGATGGGATCACTTTCGGATCGAAGTAATGTTTCTTACCGGAGATCACTTCGGCTGCCACATGGCCTTCATGCACGCCTTTGTGCGCCAGCATCGGCTGACCGACGATGTCGCCGATAGCGTAGATGTGCGGCACGTTAGTACGCATTTGCTTGTCGACACGGATAAAGCCACGGTCGTCCACTTCCACGCCCGCCTGACCGGCATCCAGACCTTTACCGTTAGGTACGCGGCCAATCGCCACCAGAACCGCGTCGTAACGCTGTGGTTCGGCCGGCGCTTTTTTGCCTTCCATGGTGACGTAGATACCGTCGTCTTTCGCTTCAACCGCGGTCACTTTGGTTTCCAGCATCAGATTGAACTGCTTGCTGATACGCTTGGTGAAGACTTTCACCACGTCTTTGTCAGCCGCAGGGATAACCTGGTCAAACATCTCAACCACGTCAATCTGTGAACCCAGCGCGTGATACACGGTCGCCATTTCCAGACCGATGATACCGCCACCCATAACCAGCAGGCGCTCAGGCACTTCTTTCAGTTCCAGGGCGTCGGTGGAGTCCCAGACACGAGGATCTTCATGCGGGATGAATGGCAGCTGAATCGGACGGGAGCCCGCCGCGATAATTGCGTTGTCGAAGTTGATGGTGGTGGCACCATTCTCGCCTTCAACCACCAGCGTGTTAGCGCCGGTGAATTTACCCAGACCGGTGACCACTTTTACTTTGCGGCCTTTCGCCATCCCTGCCAGACCACCGGTCAGCTGGTTGATGACTTTTTCTTTCCAGGTACGAATTTTGGTGATGTCGGTTTGTGGCTTACCAAACACGATACCATGCTCTTCCAGGGCTTTAGCTTCTTCAATCACTTTCGCGACGTGCAGCAGCGCTTTGGAAGGGATACAACCCACGTTCAGACAAACCCCACCCAGGGTGCTGAAACGCTCAACGATGACGGTCTCCAGACCTAAATCGGCTGCGCGGAAGGCTGCAGAGTAGCCCGCAGGACCTGCCCCAAGTACCACGACCTGAGTTTTAATTTCTGTACTCATCATGACCTCTTAGTTAACCGCTGGGATATTCATTCATCCACCGGTACGTTTACACCGCAAGAGTTTACAGAATTGTTAACAGACTGCAAACCGCTTGATACGAAACGTTTTCAACTACCTTGTCGACTTAGCACATCGAAAGTCGGCTATGAGAAGGCCGGCAAAAGCCGGCCTTGTAACGGTTTACATCACCAGACGGCGGATATCCGCCATGACTGTTGCGATGTAAGCCGCAAAACGTGCACCGGCTGCGCCGTCGATCACACGGTGATCGAAAGAAAGCGACAGTGGCAGCATCAGGCGAGGAACGAACTCTTTACCGTTCCAGACCGGTTCCATCGACGATTTAGACACGCCGAGGATCGCCACTTCCGGCGCATTGACGATAGGGGTGAACGAGGTGCCACCGATGCCGCCAAGGCTGGAGATGGTGAAGCAGCCGCCCTGCATATCGCCGGCCGTCAGCTTACCGTCACGCGCTTTCTTCGAAATTACCGACAGTTCGTTAGACAGCTCAACGATGCCTTTCTTGTTGACGTCTTTGAACACCGGAACCACCAGACCGTTTGGCGTATCAACCGCCACACCGATGTTGATGTATTTCTTCAGCGTCAGCTTCTGTCCATCTTCAGACAGCGAGCTGTTGAAACGTGGGAACTCTTCCAGCGCTTTGGCAACCGCCTTCATGATGAACACCAGTGGGGTGATCTTCAGATCCAGTTTCTTCTTCGCGGCTTCGTCGTTCTGCTGCTTACGGAAGTTTTCCACTTCGGTAATGTCGGCCTTGTCGTGCTGGGTAACGTGAGGGATCACGATCCAGTTACGGCTCAGGTTGGCACCCGAAATTTTCTGGATGCGGCCCAGCTCGACTTCTTCAATCTCACCGAACTTGCTGAAGTCCACTTTCGGCCATGGCAACATGCCCGGCATACCGCCACCGGCCGCTGCTGCGGGTGCAGACTCGGCACGTTTAACCGCATCTTTGACGTAAGACTGGACGTCTTCTTTCAGAATGCGGCCTTTACGGCCAGTGCCTTTCACTTTCGACAGGTTAACGCCGAACTCACGCGCCAGACGACGGATAACCGGCGTGGCGTGGACGTAAGCATCGTTCTCGGCGAACTCACCTTTGGATTCCGCTTTCGCCGGTGCCGGAGCCGCTTTCGCTTCCTGCTTAGCCGGTGCAGCCTGCTGTGGTGCGGCTGCCGGAGCAGCTGCCGCTGGCGCAGCGCCTTCCACTTCGAAGACCATGATCATTGAGCCGGTTTTGACTTTATCGCCGGTGCTGATTTTGATCTCTTTCACGGTGCCCGCGAACGGTGCCGGGACTTCCATTGAGGCTTTGTCGCCTTCAACGGTGATCAGCGACTGCTCGGCAGCCACTTTATCGCCCACTTTGACCATGATTTCGGTGACTTCAACTTCGTCATCGCCGATATCCGGCACGGCAACTTCTTTCGCGCCGCTGGCTGCTGCCGGTGCCGCTGCCGCTTCTTCTTTCACTT
>LIDZ01012997.1_pt1 | contig 16504 bp, 18 predicted proteins | sample 644651 | NCBI WGS metagenome assembly LIDZ01 (sample SAMN03856242, study PRJNA289617) | food metagenome | isolation source: wine grapes on drying loft during traditional withering process | host: Vitis vinifera cv. Corvina | place: Italy: Gargagnago di S. Ambrogio di Valpolicella | collected 2014-01 | reverse complement strand
TTGGAATGCGTCCGGATCTGTGCGGACATGGACTGGGCCACCTCTTTGTAGGATCTATTGTAGAAGCCGCTCTGAAGCGTTACCCGGAACGTGAGATTGATCTGGAGGTGTTGACGTGGAACCAACGGGCGGTGCTTACCTATCGAAAGTGTGGTTTTACGATTACGGATACTTATGAACGTCGGACTCCAACTGGAGATAAACCATTTTATTGCATGGTCTATGATAAATAATCCCTTTATGAATAGCTTCCTAATAAATGAAGTGGGATTTGTTCGTTTTTTTGACACAAATGCTATGATAACGCTTCATATTCCGCTATAATGTAGGGAGCAGCTTACATTGAAGGGACGGATGGGGATGCAAAAATGGATCATGAGCGGTTTGTTTTTTGCCGCCTGCGCCTTTGCGGTAGTACTAATGTTTACCCTTCCTGGCAAAGCAGAGGTCGCTGAACAGGATAAACCTACAATGCCGGTAGTGCAGCTTGATGAAGCCAAGGCAGAGGCGACTGTGAAGGCCAATTGCATCACCTGCCACGGCGATCAGCTTCAGGGCGATGTTGGACCCAGTCTTCAGAAGGAAGGCAGCCAGCATGATGCTGACGGAATCTATAGCATTGTTACCAAAGGACGCGGCCAAATGCCTTCCTTTAAGGAGAAACTAGCTCCGGAGGAGATTGCGAACGTTGCGATGTGGCTATCAGAGAAAAAATAAAGCAATCTGCAACAACAAATACGCCTGTACAGCAGATAGGTAACTATCTAAAGTACAGGCGTATTTTTCGATTAAAGATTAGCATCCCGCTGAGCTGAAGATTAGCGGTTTTTCTCGAAAGCTTCGTTGAATTCATGCGCTTCGCGGACATCAAGTGGCGTAATGCCGCCTGCTTCAATTGAAGTGAGTCGCAACGTAACGGTTTTATAATCAATCGTAATATGCGGGTGGTGTTCAAAAGCCTCGGAAATGGCTGCTACCGCATCCACGAAGGCGATGCCCTTCATATACTCATTAAACATGTATTTACGTACTAGAGTATCATTCTCCAGCTTCCAGCCTTCCAACTTGCTCACCTGCTGACGCAGTTCTTCCTCCGTAAGTAGCAATTCGATTCCTCCCTTACTAAAATAGCAGCAAAGTCTTCACGCCTGCCCTCGCCCTTTATGTGCTAAATAAAACATCCCTTAGCTTCTGAGGACCAAGGGATGTGCCAGGATAAAGTTGATTTTCGATTTAATGTATTCTAAAATCCTGGAAAATATAACTCGGCTCTACCAATTTTAACACGGGCTGTTGGCTGCGGGCAAATCACGTTCAGTCGCACCCTCAAATTAAACCAGAACCACCGAGGCCAAATCTACATCTCCAACCAAGATATTAATGCGGTGCGTCTCCTTGTCATAAATCACGACCCCGCTACCTACTTGAATGACCGGTTCCTCACCCAGCGCGAAGAATAGATCCTCGGCCAGTGCTTCCCACACCTCCAGCTTCGACTCCTGTGGCAGTTCCTGCCACTCATCTGGCTCCATTTCGAAAAACACATATCCGTCAGAAATACGTCCAACCGCTTCCGTTAATTCATTCAGAATTTCAGCGTAATCTCTACCATGCTTAACACCCACATATATCACTCCGTTTTCTCCATTGATGAATAATATCGTACCTTATCCATTATAGCCGAAAAAATGACTTCACAAAAAAGGGAATGCTGTCGATAAATAAGAATATACGTTAGTCGGTTTTTCGCAGGGTGTCCAGCCGCTATTCAGGGATGATGTACGCGGCTTAGTCGGATCACTTTTTAAATCTCATGGACGAGGTGCATAATGGAAATTTCAACAATAATTGGTCTTATTCTTGGTGTAGTTGCAGTTGGCGTGGGCATGGTGCTTAAAGGAGCCCCTTTACACAGCTTGGCTACACCCGCAGCTTACATTATTATCCTGGTGGGAACAGCCGCTTCGCTTTTCATGGCTTTTCCCTTCTCGGAAATGAAGAAGATCCCCAGTCTTTTTAAGATGATATTCATCAGCAAGAAAATGGTCAGCAAATCACAACTAATTACTATGTTCATGGAATGGGCTTCTATCACCCGTCGTGAAGGTTTACTGGCACTGGAGTCCAAAGTCGATGAGATCGAGGATAATTTCCTCAGAAACGGCATGCGGATGATTATTGACGGTAATGATCAGGAATTTGTCCGGGATGTATTAATGGAAGATATCCACGCGACAGAAGATCGCCATAAAGCAGGGGCACTGATCTTCTCACAGGCGGGCATGTATGCTCCAACGCTGGGGGTATTGGGAGCTGTTATCGGGCTTATCGCCGCTCTTGCGGATATGAGTGATATGGAGAAGCTGGCGCATGCAATCGGGGCTGCCTTTATCGCCACATTGGTTGGTATCTTTACCGGTTATGTATTGTGGCATCCAATTGCTACCAAGCTCAAACGGCTCTCTAAACGGGAAATCGAAGTTCGACTGATGATGGTAGAGGGCCTATTGTCTATCCAATCGGGCGTGTCTACTATTGCTATCAATCAGAAGCTCGCTGTCTTCTTAACACCTGCAGAAAGGGCCAAACTGACTGAGAAGGAGGCCAGCCCGAGTGAGTAAAAAGGTTAGACACGAGGAGCATGAGGAACATGCTGATGAGTCCTGGCTATTACCCTATTCCGATCTTATGACCTTGCTGGTTGCCTTGTTTCTCGTAATGTATGCCATGAGTGCTACAGACGCCAAGAAATTCGAAGAAATGAGCCAAGCCTTTAGCTCAGCGCTCAACGGTGGAACCGGTGTTTTGAATGAAAAATCAGCGACCCCTACAAAGAGCCAGCTAGATCAGGGGAAAAATGATAAATTGGATAGCGTTGTTTCTCAAAATACCGGCGAGGCGGAAATCGCCAAGCTGCGGAAGCAAGAACAAGCAGACCTTGAGAAGCTTAAGAAACAATTTGATCAATATATTAAGAATAACGGACTCACAGATTTGCTAAGTACCAAGTTGAACCAATCCCAGCTTATGATTACGATCAGCGACAATGCCCTGTTCGCATCTGGTCAGGCCATAGTGAAGGATGAATCACGCCAGTTGGCCAAATCCATCTCGACCATGCTGCAGCAATTCCCTGATTATGACGTGCTCGTACAGGGTCATACGGATAACGTACCTATTGCGAACACCAGCTATTCCTCCAACTGGGATCTTAGCGTCGATCGGGCACTGCACTTCATGAAAATCCTGCTGCTGAATCCCAATCTTAATCCGCGTAAATTCAGTCCCATCGGATACGGAGAATATCATCCGATTGCGGATAATTCCACTGCTGCTGGACGCTCCAAAAACCGCCGCGTAGAGGTCTCTATTATCCGTAAGTATCAGGCAACCACGGAGTTTACAGGCATCGTTCCTTCCACCAAATAATTTCCGCAGCATAAATATAATAAAGAGCTGTCCCAAAGGTCTAGTCTAAGACCTTTGAGGCAGCTCTTTTTTCTACCAGTACATCAATAGGCACAATCTCATTGCCCTACAGCAATTCGTAATTCAACATAGTCCCCAGCTCCAACTTCTCCTGAGGCGACAGCTCCCGCCATTCTCCCATTTGCAGAGCCCCTAGACGTATATTCATTATCCGGATGCGCTGCAGTTTTCTAACCTCATAGCCAAAAGCGCTGCACATGCGGCGAACTTGCCGATTCTTCCCCTCTGTCAAAATAATACGGAATACTCTCTCTGTAATACGTGTCACTTCACAGGGTAGCGTCTTGCCACCTGCGATCTTGACCCCGGTGGACATACCCAGAATAAAAGAAGGAGTAATCGGTCTATCCACGGTAACCACATATTCTTTCTCGTGCTGTCCTTCTGCCCGCAGTATCTTGTTAACGATATCTCCGTCATTCGTAAGCAGGATTAATCCTTCCGAATCCTTATCGAGCCGACCAATCGGAAAAATACGCTCATGATGTCCAATAAAATCGACAATATTCCCTTTGATATGCTCCTCAGTGGTTGAGGTAATACCTACTGGCTTGTTAAGAGCGATGTAAACGGTTGTACTACCCGTTTCAAGAACCCTACCATCAATTAGTACCTCATCACCTGGAACCGCCTGACTGCCAAGCACAGCAAGTTCTCCGTTGATTGTGACCCTGCCACCTTCCACCAGCTTGTCTGCCTCACGGCGTGAGCAGTATCCTGTCTCACTGATGAATTTATTAATTCTCACCTTGTTCTTCACTCCGTTCTTCATTAATACTCTGCCCGCCCGGTAACCGGATTGTAACCTGGGCCCCAAGTCCAAATTCACTTTGTATTTCCATACTGCCCTTATGGGCTTGGATAATTCGCTGGCTGACCATCAGCCCAAGACCTGTGCCTGATTCCTTATTTGTAAAAAACGGCTCGCCCAGCTTAGGCAGCATATCTTCAGGAACGCCTTCTCCTTCGTCCGAAATCACAATGACTACAGAATTCCCGACTATATTCTGAGTCAGTGTAATGGTCCCTCCATCAGGCATGGCTTCAATAGCGTTTTTGACGATATTAATAAATACTTGCTTTAACTGATTCTCTTCACAGTGTACAATTGCCGGATGCTCAGAGAATCTGGTATCAAACTCAATTCCGAACAAATGCGCTTGGCTGTCCAGTAGAGAAATCACATCACTCAGAATGTGCCGTACATCTTTTTGTTGAAAATGAACCGCCTGCGGTTTAGCTAAAATCAAAAATTCACTGACAATAAGATTAATTCGCTCCAGCTCAGACAACATTAGCTCAATATGAAGCGGTACGAGCACCTTCTTCTCCTGCTGAAGCTGGAGGAATCCCCTCAGTGTAGTCAGTGGATTACGAATCTCATGAGCCACTCCTGCTGCAAGCTGACCAACCGTGGTCAACTTCTCAGAACGTCTGAGCAACTCCTCCATCCGGTTCCGCTCCGTCATATCACGGGAAACGTGAATAAAGGATTGCGGATGACCATCTTCATCGCGAATGATCGAAGTACTGACACTAACCTCAACTACTGAACCGTCCCGCTTAAGTCTTACCGTCTCTATCGGAGGCAGCGCGGTACCTTCCCTCAGCAATTGCAGCCGTGCCGTCTCTTGTCTGAGCGCCGTGGCTGGAACTAGATAGGGAGTTTTGCTCACCGCTGCCTGTGCTGCATTCCATCCATACAGCTCTTCAAAGGCTCTGTTCGTACTTAGTATCCGGCCATCCATGTCGACCGTATGAATAGCATCCGATGTGCCATTAATGACTGATTCCAAATGCTCCTTAACCGCTCGGTTCTCTTCAAGTGTCTGTCCCAGACGATTCGTATGCTGCATGAGATGAAAGGTCATCGCATTAATGCGTAGCGCCAGTTGGCCTAATTCATCCCGGCTGCTTACATCCAGCGGAGGCTCGAATTTGCCTTTTGCTACATCATTTACTTTACCAAGTATGGATTGAATAGGCCGCGTAACGATCCCAGCCAATACATAGCTACATAGGAAAAAGACTACAAGCAGCAGCAGAGAGGTAGAGATATTATTAAATAGTTGAGTTCTGATTACTGAAGAAATCACCGCATAGTCCATAACAACGCTGATAACATATGTCCCAGCCTCCGGCCGGAAGATAGGTATGAAGCTCTTGAGTACTCTTTTTCCAAGAACCTCAGTATCTAACGTAACCGGTTCCTTCCTGTTCAGAGCCTGCATGACCGCAGTCTTATCCTGCTCCACATTACCGTAGATATAGGTACCATACTGAATCGGACGATTACGCAGCTTCACATTTATACTGTCGCTTCCATCAGGTGCCATGCTAGCAGATCCAAAAGTATCCGGATTAATCCCCGTAATTTCCAGAATGCCTGGGTTGACTTCTTTGGACTGCCGAACAATTTCGCTTGGGCTCATGATTTTCACATAATCGCTGACCGCTGTACTGCGGATATAAGGGTCAATAATGTAGTTGCTTTTGGGGTCATGATAATATCCCCACTTCTCGATATAATCAGGTGTAGCAGTTGAATATTCAAACGGTCCAGACCAAAAATTATCCAGAGCCTGCCCTTGCTCAATCGTTACAACCTGATCACGAAATAGCTCCAAAAGGGCTATATACCAGAAACCCCAGCCTTTTGTAGATAATCCGATTTCTTTGGAATCCGAGGACTTGGCCACTACAATATCATTATCAGTCTTGACTAGAAGCGAAATATTAGACACACCCAGCTTAATGGAGAGAGCTTTGAGCTCGTCACTCCTAACATTCTCAATATCCGGATCAAGCTCATAGGAAGCTAGTATTGCGGCCATCCGCAGATTTTTGGCAATTTGACCTTCGACATAATTAGAGCTGTAACTGCTTTGTTCAACAGCAACAGCAATCTGCTTAGCGGTCATCTTCATGTTACTTACATTCTCACTGCGCAAATTACTACGAGCAGTATAGAGGTTCAATGTCAGGTTAAGCGCCAAAATAAACAATACTGAACCAAAGATAATAGCCGATAACTTTGTTTTTATAGACAAGCTTCTTATTCCCTTCTTACTCACTGGTAAAACCTAGCGGAGTTGTTCATAAATATCATACCTTTTGCCCCCTCATTTGAAAAGACATTTCAATGAAGTATTCCTCTTCAAGAAACATTGAAATTTAATAGTTCTTTCTCTACAATATATTAGGAAACCATCCACAAGTTATGCACATATAAACATTTTATTAAAAGACGATGTGCACAAAATTGTGCATAAGTCGGCTGTTATCCACAGAGTTATACACATTTTGTTCAGAACGAATATTTGTTCGTTGTATAATAGAGCAGATCAGAAGGGAAGATGAGTTTGAGTAATTTGGAAAATGAGGCACTGGAGGATGTGCAGGCCGTCCATGAATTTTGGATGAGACAAGCGATTGCAGAGGCCCGCAAAGCTGAAGAGCTTGGAGAAGTCCCCATTGGGGCGGTTATTGTTCATCATGGTGAAGTTATCGGACGTGGATACAACCTGCGGGAGACCACGATGGATTCGACAGCCCATGCCGAAATGGTTGCCATCCGTGAAGCCAGCAGAGTCCTGAGTTCCTGGCGGCTGCTGGATTGCCAACTATACGTCACGCTGGAGCCTTGTCCAATGTGTGCAGGGGCCATCGTACAGTCTAGAGTACCTCTTACGGTTTATGGCACACCTGATCCTAAGGCTGGCTGTGCAGGAACCCTAATGAACCTATTGGAAGAACCACGATTTAACCACCGCACTGAAGTCATACAGGGTATTTTACAAGAGGAATGTGCGGAGCTGCTCACCACATTCTTTCGTCGTTTACGTCAAAAACCAGCTAACTAGTACCTTGGCTTCTATAATATTCACAAGAGGGGAGTCTCATAAGTATGTCTTTAACGTTATACCAGACGTCTCAAGGTATCTATATTTCCCCGCTTCAGCCGGAAAATGCCGAGAGTCTACTCCAACTCCGTCTGCAGAACCGGATTGCACACGCACCGTTTGAACCGAAGCGTGAGGAGGATTTCTATACGCTTAACTATCAACTCCAGCATATTAACCAACGTATTGAAGACGCTTTACAGGATCAAGCCTATATGTTTGGCATATTTTCACTGGACGGGCAGCTGATTGGGCAGATTACACTCTCCAATGTTGTACGGGGTGTGGGGCAATTTGCCGATATGGGATATTTTATAGATCATCAGATGCAAGGTAACGGGTACATGACGGCAGCCGTTGGACTAGTATTAGGGTACGCATTTCGAGCCCTTGCCCTACATAGGGTACAGGCTGCAATTTTACTGCATAATGAGGCTTCACGACGGGTACTGGAAAAGAGCGGCTTTCAGGCAGAGGGAGTTGCCCGACGTTTCATCAAGATCAACGGACTGTGGCAGGATCACCAGACCTATGCCATTTTAGCAGAAGATATTCTGCAGGACGAATAGAGATTACCTTCTAATTGCGTTATGAGCAACTGGACAGCAAACATCCCGCATGAGCGTATGACTACGCACATGCGGGATGTTGTCTTGTCTACAGATTAATACGTGCCCAAGCCACCAAATTGCTTCTGCAGCTCATCCATCGTAATTACAGCATCCCCGGCGGGGATACCTATCTTGAATTCAGCCTTTTCATTAATTTTGCTGTACTGACTGCTGCCAGTTAGTGATAAACCTACTTTTGTACTCGTATCCGGATCATTTACTTTAATGTCCATCAACAAATCTTGATACACAGGGAAACTGTCCTTATTAATCGCTGTATTAAAATGAAAATCATTAATCGTCAAGTAGTTGCCCAGATCCGCGAGACCTTTATCGAGTTCCGTTCTTGCACTACCCGATTGAAGTTCCTCTTTAGCCTTAGCCAAATCGGCAGCATCAATTTTCAGCATATCCTTATATTCGTCTTTACCTATAATATCGATGATCTTCGGCAAGGCGTTGTTCATCATAATAGTGATAGCTTCTTTGATATTGTCATTAGTCACTTTGAACTGAATGACCTGCTTGGCCTCTACATCCTCCGGCAAATTCGCATCCTTAACCTTGATTTCACTAAAATATTTCGTTTCATCGTACTCTGCCAGCAGTGTGCTGATTACTTCGTTAGAAAGCTTTTGCGCTTTCTGAGTATCCAGGGTATCAGGGGTAAACTCAGTGCCCCCTTGCTCTGCCAGCTCTTTCAGGTCAAGCTCTACATATTTACCAACTATAGTCTCCGGAATTGGAAAGAACGGAATAGAAGGCACTTTGATGTAGATCTTCTCCTTAGTAATGACCATAGGTACAGTAAAGCTCATGGCCATATCGCCCTTCAAGTTCAAAACCATTGTTGCTTCAGTCTGCATCGGATCGGCCTGATACACACTATCCACGGAAAGCTCTGCATTCTTGAGCATGCTTAGCACCTGCGTAGTCATAGCACTGGATTCATCGGTAGGAGCGTCAATGGTCAGATTGTTAACCACTATTTTGCTCTTCATCTCATACGATGTCATTGTCGACACTTTAGTCGCAGCTGACTTCAACGCTTCTTTTGGTGCTTGCTCTTTGTTCCCACAAGCCGGCAATATTAATGCTGCTGTGAGCAGCATTGCGGCAGCGGATAACCCCCATTTTTTATTCATTATTGATTTCCTCTCCCATGTAAATATATTTTTCCCTCCTTAATGATAAACCATTTGGTAAATTCAAGAAACATTTCTCAGAAAATCATTTCTTAACCTTGCGGATTATGATGGTCCACATGATTGGCTTGTTTGACTTTTTTGGAACCAGAAAGGGGTTCAGGTCCCTGCGGGCCATGGTCCTTTCGGCGTTCTCCGCCGGATGGCTGCGCTCCGGGAACAGGCATACTCTTAGGCTTAGTCATTCTCTCTCCTCCTAAAAAGTTTTGTGAGCATCTGCCGAAGCATACGCCTAATTTTATAGAGCTTAACTCCTTTGAGCACGAACTATGGATTAGTTAAGCCCTGCAAAGCCTGCGCACATTCATGAATCTGTCGTGTATATTGCTGTGCCAACAGCTGGACAGCATCGCTACGTTCGTCCGTGTGCCGCCCACTCTGTTCAACATCAACTAAATCCACTGCAACCTCTCTACTGTCTACATACGTACAGCGAAAATCAAGCGAATAGCCCTGACGTCCAGCCGCATTGAAATGGATAAGCAGGCTGTTTCGGTCGGCCTCATCACCCTGTACGATAAAACTGTCTCCATCCTCCATCAGAGCAGGCAATCGTTCCTGCCAGGCAGAGATAAGACTATGTTGATCCAGTTCCAATTGTCGATTCATTTTTACTATCAGCCTCCTTCCCTAATACGTTGCGGAGAAAAGAGTCTTTTTATTCTCAACTGGGAGTGGTTCCATAAAGAAGCTATTAGGACTACATGATGACCATACAACAAAAAGCCGCCCCCAGAGGGAACGGCTTCTATCTATAAAATATTTAATTTTTTTTAGGAATGGCGGAGAGGGTGGGATTCGAACCCACGTGAGCTTGCACTCTAACGGTTTTCAAGACCGCCCCGTTATGACCGCTTCGGTACCTCTCCATTGCATAAAAATTTCACATGCAAGAGGATTATACCATGCTCTATAAAGAATACGCAACTATAAATTATAAATTTACTTTAGAGTGGATCGATTTCACATTACGCATATAAGGCAGGAGGCATTCTGGCACCAATATACTACCGTCTTCCTGCTGATAATTCTCCAGAATAGCGGCTACTGTACGTCCCACGGCCAGTGCAGAACCATTTAACGTATGTACGAATTCAGGTTTGCCCTTCGGTTCCTTACGGAAACGGATGTTGGCTCTACGGGCCTGAAAATCCTCTGTGTTGGAACAAGAAGAGATCTCACGGTACATTCCGCTCTCAGGCAACCACACCTCCAAATCGTACGTCTTAGCCGAGGTGAACCCCATATCAGCCGTACAGAGACCCAGCACTCGATAAGGCAATCCCAGCAGCTGTAGCACGCTCTCAGCATCTGCAGTCATCTTTTCCAGCTCCTCATAAGAGGATTCCGGCGTGGTGAGCTTAACAAGCTCCACCTTGTTGAATTGATGCTGACGGATCAACCCACGGGTATCACGACCCGCTGAGCCTGCCTCCGAACGGAAACAGGAGCTGTAGGCAACATGATATTTAGGCAAATCTGCTGCTGTCAGAATTTCCTCACGGTAATAATTCGTTACCGGTACTTCAGCCGTAGGAATTAGATAATACTCCGTATCACGAAGCTTGAAAAGATCCTCTTCGAATTTTGGGAGTTGCCCCGTACCATACAAGCTTTCCTTGTTGACAATGTAAGGCGGCAGCATTTCCTCATAATTATGCTCGCCACTATGAAGATCCATCATAAAGTTAATAAGCGCACGCTCAAGCCGTGCTCCCAATCCCTTATAGAAGGCAAACCGAGAACCTGTAACCTTGGCAGCGGCTTCAAAATCAATGATATCCAGCTGCTGCGCCAGCTCCCAGTGTGATTTTGGAGTGAAATCAAATACTCTCGGCTCGGACCAACGGCGTACTTCGACGTTGTCTTCCTCCGACTTGCCTACTGGAACGGAATCATGCGGAATGTTAGGAATGCTCATGGTTAGCTCGAAAATCTCAGCCTCCACCACACGAACTTCATCATCCAGCTCTTTAATCCGGTCGGATACTGTGCGCATCTCCATAATCAAATCATCTGCTGGTTCACCATTCTTCTTCTTCTTCGCAACTTCACCAGATACGGTGTTACGTTGGTTCTTAAGTCCTTCGGTCTCCTGCAGAAGCTCGCGGCGGTGCAGATCTAACCGTGGAAAATCTGAAATTAAATCCAGTGATTTCCCTCGCTTCAACAATGCTTGTTCTACCCGGGCGTAATCGCTGCGCAATACTTTTACATCTAGCACAATGTTTCCCTCCTGAAAACAGCCTAAACTCTTTCAAATTGCTGATTACAGCTTTGAAAGAGTCAGGATGTTCTTATATGCGGTTCTATTATTTCGCTGCTACGTTAGCCTCCACCATGTCGGCAAAGTATTGATGCAGTCTGTAATCATCCGTTAGCTCCGGGTGAAAAGAAGCGACGAGCAGGTTGCCCTGACGCGCAGTTACAATCTCATCATTATAGATGGTAAGCACATCGACTTCTGGTCCCACCTCGTTAATAAGTGGAGCTCGAATGAATACAGCCCGAACAGGTTCATCAATACCCAATACGTCCAAATCACATTCAAAGCTTTCCCGTTGGCGACCAAAGGCATTCCGAGCCACAGTAATATCCATCAGCTCCAAGTGTCCAGGCTCGCCGCCGGCAATCCGCTTAGCCAGCACAATCATACCGGCACATGTTCCAAAAATCGGTTTACCTTGACTTGAGAAATCACGGATCGCTTCAATAAAGCCATATTTACGCATGAGTTTACCGATAGTCGTACTTTCACCACCAGGAATAATCAGGCCTTCTACCTCTTCCAGCTGCTCTATACGCTTGATAGGCAAGCCTTCCGCTCCAGCCTTCTCTATACTGACGATATGCTCTGTTACAGCGCCTTGAAGCGCCAGCACTCCTATTTTCATTCTGAAACCCTCTCTCTATTAACGGCCACGCTCCGACATACGTTCAGCCGGGGTCAGAGTTGCAATATCAATCCCCTTCATAGGTGCGCCCAGGTTCTTTGATACTTCAGCAATCAGTTTGTAATCCGTGAAGTGAGTAGTTGCCTCAACAATTGCACGTGCGAATTTCTCAGGGTTGTCCGATTTAAAAATACCGGAGCCAACGAATACGCCGTCTGCACCCAAATGCATCATCAAAGCAGCATCGGATGGAGTTGCTATACCACCTGCGGCAAAATTAACTACTGGCAGCTTACCAAGCACGTGAATTTCAAGCAACAATTCGTAAGAAACACCCAGGTTCTTAGCTTCATTATAAAGCTCATCCTTGGACATGTTTGTTACTCTGCGTATCTGGCTGTTAATAACGCGCATGTGGCGTACAGCTTCAACAATGTTGCCAGTCCCCGGTTCACCCTTGGTACGGATCATGGATGCACCTTCGCTAATGCGACGCAGGGCTTCTCCTAGATCTTTAGCACCGCATACAAACGGAACAGTGAATTCATGTTTATTAATATGGAATACTTCATCTGCAGGAGTAAGAACTTCACTCTCATCCAAATAGTCAACACCAAGAGATTCCAAAACCTTTGCTTCTACATAATGACCGATACGCGACTTAGCCATCACGGGGATACTAACCACTTTAATAACCTCTTCTACAATTGTAGGATCGGCCATCCGTGCTACTCCACCAGCTGCGCGAATATCAGAAGGCACACGTTCCAGAGCCATAACGGCTACTGCACCCGCAGCCTCAGCAATTTTTGCTTGTTCTGCATTCATGACGTCCATAATGACGCCACCCTTTTGCATTTCTGCCATGCCTCTTTTAACTCGTGATGTTCCTGTTTCCATGTCAAAGCCTCCCGATTGATCTATCTTAATCTAACTTGTAATTTTACCGTAAGACGGCTAAATATACAACCCATTTACTCGGAATATCTATTTTTATCGACAATAGCTGTCATTAAAACAGGTTTTTGATGCCTGTGAACAGATCGCCGAAAAATTCCCCTATAGCTCTAAGAAGCAACTTAAACCAGCCAGCCTTTTCAGCTTCTTCAGCAGTAATTAGATTCACTGTCTTCTGCTGAGCTTGAGACATGCCTTGAACTTGGTAGGAATACGTCACTTTACCTACTTTAGAGGATTGTGAAATAGGAGCTACCAGTGTTTTTGCATCATTTATTGCGACAGTAGTCTTAATTTGAGGAGAAACCGTTCCCTTAGGTACGATAAAAGTTACGCCCTCATCTGTAACTACAGAAACCTCTTTATTCTTCCCCTTTAATACCGGAACCGTTTCATTTCCAGCGATTACTGCTTTGGGTGCTATAACCTGCTTAACTTCAAAGTTATTGAAGCCAAAATCAAGTACTTTCTTCGTTTCCGTAAAGCGGTGGGCCTCTGAATTCGCCCCCATTACAACACTGATCAAACGCATTCCATCACGGACAGCTGTACCGGTGAAGCAGTTGCCAGCGTTCGTGGTATGCCCTGTCTTTAAACCATCAAGACCAGGATAGGCGTATGCCTTAAAGTTGGCAATATCTTTGTTGGCTTCCAGCATCCAGTTGTAGTTAATCATCGGCGCTGCATCTCGTTCACGAAATTTATAGGATTGAATCGTCGTAAAATCTGTGAAATCAGGATGGTCGGTAACGATAAATTTAGCAAGAAGTGCTGCATCCATCGCCGACATTACCGTTTCACGATCTGCTTCCGGGCGAAACTTTGCCGGCATATCGTCTCGGTCAAGCCCCGTGGAGTTAATGAAATACGCGTTCTTCATTCCCATCCTCTTGGCCGTTTGGTTCATCAATTCTGCGAATTGCTGCTCCGATCCGGATACAAGCTCTGCTAAAGCTACTGTAGCATCATTGGCAGATCCAACAGCCATAGCTATGTATAGATCCTTGACGCTATGTTCATCTCCCTCGGCCAGAAAAATACGCGAACCGATCTGTTTAGAAGCATTTTCTTGCACAATTACTTTCTGATCCCATGTAATCTGACCATTCTTCACAGCATCAGCTACAAGATATTCCGTCATCATCTTGGTCATACTTGCCGGAGGAAGAGGGACATCTGCATTCAAAGATAACAATACCTCACCTGTAGTCGGTTCAATCAACACCGCCGATTTTAAATTCAGACCAAGCGATTCTACAGAAGGAATCTTTACAGCCGTTGCTGCCGCTGTAGTCGTCTTAGTGCTTGTCGTACCCGATTCTGTGGTTGCCGGAGTCTTACCCGCCTCAGCGAATGCCGGGGCTGTAGGAGAAATTAGCATATTTAAAAGTAGACCTACTGTCGCTGTCTTAATCACAAATTGCTTCCCGCTGAATTGTCGCTTGTACTTCAATGATTACTACTCTCCTTTGAACCTCATATCAATTGCTTGTTCTATTCTAACACAGGGGTATCTGCAAAAAAAGACAGGCAGGACGAATTTAGCCCTGTCTGTCCATAAAATAGTATTAATAGTCGATTATAAGGAATAGTTAGGTGCTTCTTTGGTAATTTGAACATCATGTGGATGACTCTCGCGTAGTCCGGCTCCAGTGATCCGAATAAAGGAGGTATCATTCCGCAATTCCGCCAAGTTCTTCGTTCCGCAATAGCCCATACCCGAACGCAAGCCACCAATCAGTTGGTGGACAGTGTCGGAAAGTGGTCCTTTGAAAGCTACACGACCTTCAATACCCTCAGGAACAAGCTTTTTGTCATCATCCTGGAAGTAACGATCCTTGCTGCCTTGTTTCATCGCACTCATACTGCCCATACCACGATATACCTTGAACTTACGGCCTTGGTAAATCTCGGATTCCCCAGGGCTTTCCTCCGTACCCGCAAATAGACTACCCATCATGACCGCATGCGCTCCGGCAGAAATAGCTTTTGTTATCTCACCCGAGTACTTAATACCCCCATCAGCGATAACTGGAATTCCATACTCACGAGCAACGGAAGCACAATCATAAATAGCGGTAACCTGCGGCACGCCAATTCCGGCGATAACGCGCGTTGTACAGATAGAACCTGGCCCGATACCCACTTTAACAACCGAAGCCCCTGCTTCAATCAGCTCTCGGGTTGCTTCGCCTGTGGCTACATTGCCGGCAATGATTGTCAGATCAGGATACAAGCTGCGCAGCTTACGAACTGCATCAATAATATTAATATGATGTCCATGTGCAGAGTCTACACTGATCAGATCCACACCTGCATTGACCAAGGCTTCAGTACGCTCGTACGTATCCTTAGAAATCCCGATAGCCGCCCCCACAAGCAGTCGCCCTTGAGCATCCTTGGCTCCGTTAGGAAACTGGATAGCCTTCTCAATGTCTTTTATAGTAATAAGTCCTTTTAGGATATTGTTCTCATCTACTAAAGGCAGCTTCTCGATCTTATGGCGCTGTAAAATCCCTTCTGCTTCCTGCAGTGTCGTACCCACAGAAGCGGTAACCAGATTCTCATGCGTCATTACTTCTTTTATTTGAATATTATAGTCATGAATAAACCGTAGATCTCTATTAGTCAAAATACCCACTAATTTATTGGCTTCATCAACAATAGGAACTCCGGAAATCCGATATTTACCCATCAAATGTTCAGCGTCAGAAACCCAGTGTTCAGCCGTAAGAGAGAAAGGATTAGTAATAACTCCACTCTCGGAACGTTTCACGCGGTCCACCTCTTCTGCTTGCTGCTCTATCGACATATTCTTATGAATAATGCCAATGCCACCCTCACGAGCGATAGCAATAGCCATAGCCGCTTCTGTTACGGTATCCATACTCGCACTCATAAGTGGAATATTAAGCTTTACGTTCTTACTCAGTACAGTGGACAAGTCCACTTCCTTCGGCAACACTACAGATTTGCGCGGCACCAGTAACACATCATCAAACGTTAATCCCTCTTTACCAAACTTATCTTCCCACACCTGGGTCATTCCTCCTCAATAGTATTTATTCTACCTGCTCACAAACTTTATGAAAGAAGAAACTTCGAATCAAGTCCATTCACGACAGACAAATGTGCAAACTTGAGGTTGTAGATCTTCCTATCTTCGATTCAGGTTTGAGATGCTTGTCCAAAAATATATTATTGCCATCTTAGCAAAGGGTTTTTGGCCTGTCAAGAACATTACATCATTAGAGTAGGTATTCAGATAACCAACCCCCAGTAAGCGAATTCTTGGACGAAAGTCCTTCTCCAGTGGACACTACCTGCAATATATTCCAGTGTTTTATGTTCCTCTATTACATTCCTGAAATGCGCGGATACAACAAAAAGCCACTGTTGAATGAATCAACAGTGGCTTCATTTGCTTGGCAACGTCCTACTCTCCC
>LIDZ01015333.1_pt17 | contig 16509 bp, 15 predicted proteins | sample 644651 | NCBI WGS metagenome assembly LIDZ01 (sample SAMN03856242, study PRJNA289617) | food metagenome | isolation source: wine grapes on drying loft during traditional withering process | host: Vitis vinifera cv. Corvina | place: Italy: Gargagnago di S. Ambrogio di Valpolicella | collected 2014-01 | reverse complement strand
CCTAGTGTCATGGTTCTTCCAACAACATTTTTTGACCTCTGCCAGCATGCGGAAGAGAACCGTCAGACTCCTTTTATGGGCACGTACTTGCGCTGGGTCCGCTTCATTGGTATTTTTGCATCCATGTTCCTACTGCCGCTTTGGATGCTGCTGGTTATACATCCTGAACTAAAGCCAGCGATGCTTGAATTTATCGGGCCGCAAAAGACAGCCAAAATCCCCTTGCTTGCCCAATTTCTCATCGTTGAACTTGGGGTTGATCTATTGCGGATGGCTGCGGTGCATACACCGACTCCGTTAGGGTCAGCGATGGGCCTGATTGCTGCGATATTAGTTGGAGACATTGCGGTGCAGACCGGCTTATTTGTTAATGAGGTGGTTCTGTATATGGCGGTAGCCTCGATTGGGATGTTCGCGACGCCAAGCTATGAGCTGGGGCTGGCGAACCGCATTGTCAGGCTGGCGCTGCTGATTGCTGTTGCTGCATTCCAAGTACCGGGCTTTATGATCGGCTCTACATTACTCATTGTGCTGCTGACTACACACCGCTCCTACAATTCCTCCTATTTGTGGCCGTTTATACCTTTTAATGCAAAGGCGATGGGTGAGATTATTCTGCGCCAGCCTGTTTTATATTCGAAAACAAGGCCGTCATTCAATAAAACCAGAGATAACACGAGAATGCCGCCTATCCAAGAGAATGAGCAACAATCGTAGGAAAATACAAATCAACTGCGAATTAGTCCATTCAATGGTGTTCCACCCGTCTGCTATACTGAATACAATAAGACGGATGGAATAGGATATTCCACAGAAATTGGAGGACTGCACAATGTTTTTACACGGGACGAGCCGAATTAACGATGCTGGACATCTGGAAATCGGCGGATGTGATGTAACTGAATTGAAAGCGGAATATGGAACCCCGCTGTATATATTGGACGAGCAATTGGTCCGGCGCCGCTGCAGCGAATATATGGACGCTTTTAAAGCTTCTGGACTTGGCTTCCAGGTCGCGTATGCCAGCAAAGCCTTTTCAGTAATGGCGATGTGCCGGTTGGCGGATGAAGAAGGTTTATCGCTTGATGTGGTTTCAGATGGTGAGCTCTACACAGCACTGAAAGCTGGCTTTCCAGCGGAACGTATTCATTTTCATGGCAACAACAAGACACCAGACGAGATTGAAATGGCGATTGATGCCCGTATTGGCTGCTTTGTAGTCGATAATCTGGTTGAACTCAGCCTTTTGCAAGCCATTGCGGCCCGCAAGGAAATAACGGTAAATATCTTGCTTCGTGTTACTCCAGGCGTTGAAGCACATACCCATGAATATACAGCAACTGGCCAGACGGACTCCAAATTCGGCTTTGATATCGGAAATGGTTCTGCTTATGAAGCGGTCCAAGCGGCAGCAGGTAAAAGTAATCTATCGCTGTTAGGTGTGCATTCTCACATTGGCTCGCAGATTTTTGAAACGGAAGGTTTCCAGCTTGCCGTAGAGCGTGTGGCTGGTTTTGCACGCAGTGTCAAGGAAGGTTTGGATGTGAATTTCCGGGTAGTCAATCTGGGTGGAGGTTTTGGCATTCGTTATGTTGCAGGTGATACACCGCTGCAGGTTTCCGAATATGTGCTTGCCATCACGGATGCAGTAAAGACCCACTTTGCCGGAATTTATAGTGCACTGCCAGAGATTTGGGTAGAACCCGGTCGCAGTATTGTTGGCGATGCCGGAACCACGTTGTACACAGTGGGGACTAACAAGGATATTCCCGGTGTGCGCAAGTATGTTGCGGTAGACGGGGGGATGACCGATAATCCTCGTCCTGCCCTGTATCAGTCCAAGTACGAGGCGCTGCTGGCTAACCGTGCCAATGATGCGGCAACAGAGAAGGTCTCCATCGCAGGTAAATGCTGCGAGAGCGGGGATATGCTGATTTGGGATGTGGAGCTGCCGGAAGCTGAAAGCGGCGATTTGCTGGCTGTATCCTGCACGGGCGCTTATAATTACTCCATGGCGAGTAATTACAACCGGATTAGACGTCCTGCTGTAGTCTTTGTACAGAATGGATTGAGTGATCTTGTGGTGCGTCGTGAAACCCATCACGATCTTATCGCTAATGATATTGTACCGGAGCGTATTGCCAAGCAGGCGGTTGCGAAGTAACAAGACTTAACCAGCCATTGAGTAATCCGCATAAGCAAAGCCTAGTGGGAAAGCTCCTGCTTGGCTTTGCTTTGTGCGGGGTTTCATAGTAAAATAATAAAAGTGTTCAACATTTGGTAAATTCGAAAGGGGTCATTTACATATGGCAAAGCAAGCGAAAGTTACACTCGAGAACGGCGGAGAAGTACTGATTGACTTGTTCGATCAAGACGCTCCCAACACTGTAGCCAACTTTGAGAAGCTGGCATCTTCCGGTTTCTATAACGGTTTGGTCTTCCACCGTGTTATCCCAGGTTTTGTAGCGCAAGGCGGATGTCCTAACGGAACAGGTTCCGGCGGACCTGGTTACACCATCAACTGCGAGATCAACCCTAACAAACATGAACGTGGAAGCCTTGCTATGGCACATGCTGGCAAGAACACTGGCGGAAGTCAGTTCTACATTGCTTATGGTCCACAGCCGCATCTGGACGGAGTACACACTGTATTCGGTAAAGTTGTTAAAGGCATGGAATTTGTAGATTCTTTCAAAGGACGCGACAAAATGACTTCCGTGGAAGTTATCGAAGCGTAAATTCTAATTTATTAATCACGAACGATCTATACAATAAGGGTGTCTCGGGAGTCATACAAATGACTGCCGGACACCCTTTTGTTTTTGATTGCTCCAAGAACGAAGCGTAGCGTAAATGGCTCGTGTTCTCTCTTGTTAAGGAGCATCAATCGTCAGAAGATAGGCTGCTCCTTCAATGTGGACATTAGTCTTCCAGCCTAACTGATCAGCTACGAACTGCATGGGCAGCATGGTTCTGCCGGCAGTCAGCAGTAGAGGATTAATCATAGGTACCTCTTTCCCGTTAACCTGGGCATTGTTATTCCCCACGGTCATTTCCAGCTTCATTTGCTTGTTGGTGAGGATGGCTGTTTTGCTGACAGAGTCCCACGTAAGCGTTGCTCCAAGTGCTAAAGCGGCTTCTGTAGCCGTTACAAACAGCTCTCCATTCCCCTGAATTACCCGACTAGTGAGTGGGAAACTCTTAGCATTTATCCGAATATCATAGGCATACACATTCCCTAGTTTGTCCATTGAAGCTGATGTGGTCTGTGAGATTAAGGTATTGTTTAGTGGATCAATATTGTCTGCGGATACCCGATATTTGGAGTCATCTCTTCCAATCGCTTGGGCGATCCAGCTGTTCACCTGCTCGTTGTGATGGCTTATATCTTTATAGAGATCCAGATTGAAGGTCCATTGTGCTTCAGACTGAAAGTCATAGAGCCGGGCGTTGGAATGTTGCTCAAATTGCTGAAACATCCATTTACGCATCTCGAGCTGATTGTTATAACGTTTCGGATTAGTGTTGTACCAAGCCAACTGCCGCATAATGCTGTAAGGTGGATAATAAAAGTAAAATTGCACATCGGGATAATCAATGAGCAGCTGATTGATGTATGTATCGAAGCGCTGCTGGAGCTGCGGCGTATCTTCTTCATTTAGACCGAAGTATGCTTCGCTGGCGCTCTGATCGTTATAAGATTTAACCACACGCGCTTTTGAAAATACGGATTCATCGTTCCAATTATTGAGATGCTCCAGATCGTTATCCTGACCCAAGTACATTTTCTTGAGGCTTACGGCAAATTGAGTATAGACTGAAGAATTGTACCAGTATTTATAATCGTTCCACCATTTGTCATCATACAAGTAATCAGGAAAGCTCTGTTTGTCTTCCTCCGCAACATCCTTTAACGAAAAGTAGTCCAACCCCCACAGCACTTTTTTTACCTTGCCGCTCTTTAGAGCCAGTCGGGCAATTTTGTAATGCTCCTCGACCGTCGAACCCTCGATAGACAGCTTCAAGGCCTTTCCGCCCAAGCTTTTATCTACCTCTGCTGGCAGAAAATTCTCCGTCATGGAGGTGCCGATAATAATGGTGTCGTAGTCGTAATTTTTGGCCAGACCCGGATTCTGATACCTTTCCTGTGTAGAGAAGACAGGGGTATACCAGGTCGAACGATGATAAAATTGCAGCGGGTCCAGAAATACGATCAGCAACGCCATCAGTGCTGCAAGAATCACAGTAAAAAAAACAAAGTAGCCTACGGCTCTTTTGGAGCGGCTATGGAAACCTGTTGGTGGAATTTGATTCGTTACGAAATCCGGTTTTTGTTGTGGCAACACTTGGATTTCCTCCTAACCGAAATAAGATAAACCTAGAAATTAAAATATAAGAATTCAGTAATCCGGTTGAAAAAGAGGAGCGAAATCATAAACAGGACTGCCATAAGCAAAGAAGTTCGCCAATTTGGGCGCAGCTTGCTCAGTCTTTCTGTTAAATTCGGCGAGGTCAGCATTACCAGCAGCAGGATTACCAGAACAGGAAGCACCAGTATGGACTCAGCGAGCGTGGATAGACCTAATCCGTTAATACCGATCATCCCCCGGAGAAGCCTTCCAGCTTGTTGAAGGTTATGCGCACGAAAAAAGACCCATGTTACATTGATAAAACCGAAGGTGAGCAGCCAGCACAACCATAACGGAAGTGGACGACCCCAGCGTTTCCAGATGTTCTGTAGAGCCTGTCCTCCACCATGCAGCAATCCCCATAGAATAAACATCCAGCTTGCTCCATGCCAAATTCCGCCAATCAGGAAAGTGATGAGGACATTACGAATGGCTGTCCAGAATCCTCTTCTGCTGCCACCTAAAGGAATATAGATGTAGTCTCTGAGAAAATGGCTTAGCGTCATATGCCAGCGTCTCCAAAAATCCTGAATGCTTGTGGCCCGATAAGGTGAATTGAAATTCTGCGGCAGCCGGATGTTAAACAAAAGTGCAACACCGATAGCCATATCCGTATATCCGCTAAAATCATAATATATTTGGAAGGTATAGCTGAGGCATGCGACCCAGGAATCGATGAATTGGGTAGCATTTGCAAATCCGCTGTTGGCATAGCTGGCAAGAGTGTCGGCGATCAGCATTTTTTTGGTGAGGCCAATGCAAAAGAGCAACGCTCCTGACATCACATTACTCCAGTTCCAGACCTTGTTACGCAGTCTTTCGAACTGTGGCATCATGTCCTTGTGATGAAGAATGGGGCCGGCGATCAGATGAGGGAAAAAGGTAACAAATAAAATATAGTTAATCAGCTTGTACTCCTGCACACGCCCCCGGAAGGCATCCACGAGATAAGCGATTTGGGTAAATGTGAAGAAACTGATGCCAAGCGGCAGCAAAAGATGAAGTACAGGTACATGAGCCCCTGTCAGTCCATTCCAATTCACAATGAAAAAATCGGCGTATTTATAATATCCAAGCAGCAGCACATTAAAGGCTATTCCTAAGAATAGGATTACAGATCTACGTGTTGTAGAAGATACAAGTCTGCGTCCTACAATGTAATTAACTGCAATAGATAACAGAATTAGCGGGATGTAGTGCACATTCCACCAGCCGTAGAAAAATAAAGAGGATAAGGCCAGCCAAAGCTTTGCTATGAAAAAGTATCGAAGCTTGAGAAATAGAAAATACATAATCAGCACAATGGGCAGAAAAGCAAAAATAAAGCCATAAGAATTAAATAACATAGCAGTCCTCGCTTTTCTGGAAAATGGGAAGGGATAGGAAGGAAGTGATGAATCTATTAATAATATGATTTATCGGCGAAATCGCACTGTGATATAAATCAACAATAAGGAGATTTTTACAGATCTTGTTTAAATATAGCGATCTATAGGTTTCTATGTCTGGACCGATACCGCTCGGGAAGTTTGAAAAATATTAAGAACATAAATAAGAACAAGGTGAATCCGAATAACTCTTCAACCAGCAGATAGTAAGGATAAGGTCCAAAATAATCCAAGATGGAATAGGTGCTTGGTTTATGGGCCAGGAACATATAGTTGGAGTCAAGCAAATAATCGGCGATCCTGACACAGGCAGCTACTATATTGAGGCAGAGCATAGTGAAGAAAAGCGATCTCCAGGTCGGCTTATAGCCCTCAACCCAGGTCATGTAAAGGGAAGCCAGAATAATAGTGCCGTGAGCAATGAAAAACAGCAGGAAACGGAAATGTGGATACGGATAAACTAGATTAGGCGTAATGAGGGCAACAAATGCTCCACCGATGCCGGCGAAGTAGAGGAAAGAATAGAGCAGTCGGCTGCGTGTAAGCAGCATAATGACAGACAGCAGCAAAGTAATCCCGCATAGCTCTAGTGGCAGGGATGAACTGGCTTTCCATATGTCCTGCGACCTATACCACAATTGAAGTCCTGTCTCTGAAGACAGAAGAAGCAGTACTAGCAGCAGGCGGACGCCTCGGCGCAGTTTGGGATGTGTCCGCAGAGCCACCCTAGAGCTAAAGAACACAAGGCATACCAAGGCGATCGTAGTCAGGGCAATCCAGTGAGAGAGCGAGAACATGATGAAGTTTTCAGAATGTTTGCGGTCAAAATAATACGGAAGTTTCATTCCATCTACTCCTTTAGAGGGTAGTAATATTACTAAAAATATAATTTATAAAAAACTAAATATTTTGATTCTATGGACCTATATAATGGTGATATAGTGATATATATTAGATATTGAAACGGAGGCGTTCTAGATAATGCTGAGAAAAAGAACCAGCTTGTTAATTGTTATTCTTATACTTATTACGCAATACGCATATGGCATGGGGTATACGTCTCAAGTCAAAGCAGCAGCGATAGAAAACGAAAGAGACATCATCACCAGTGTTTCGATGGCTGTTTACGGACCGGATGGAAATACTGTAACGGATAGTGTCTACGACCTGAATTCTAATGTTACCTTGGATTATACATGGTCCCTTCCCAATAATCATAGTTATGTATCGGGAGATACTTTCACGTTTCAGCTACCCGCACAGTTTCAGCTTTTTAATGATATTAATGGATTTCTAGTCTCTGATGAGGGAGATGTAGGAACCTTTAATGTCAACCAATCTTCACACATGGTTGTTATGACTTTTAATGATTACATTGAACAGCATGATAACGTGCAGGGGACACTCCAAATTAAGACTAATTTTGATAAGCAGGTTATTTCGCAGAGCACGGTACAGCAGATTCTATTTCCGGTAAATGGAGGAATTCAAACTGTTACTGTGAATTTCAAACCGGCGGTAGGCTCGACGATTGAGAAGAAGGGTACAGCTCAAGGATTCAACGCACACAGCATCCTGTGGACTGTTGATGTCAACAAAACGCTTGAGGCAGTGGGGAATGCAGTAGTCACTGATCCCATGCCTGCCGGACTTTCACTAGATGCTCCACTAACCATAGCCGTGTATCAGTTGGACGTTCAACTGAATGGTACGGTTTCGCAGGGAGCATTGATTGACAGCAGCAAATATACAGCAAATTTTGCGGAAGGCATGTTAACTGTTCATTTTACCGATCCAGTCATCACCAGCGCATACCGGATCGAGTACACCACTTTAATCACCGATGACAATCAAAATAGCTTTACAAATACAGCAACCTTTACTGGAGACGGTCGTGTCCCAGCTGCTTCCTCCTATACAGTTAATGTAGAACGAGGCGGGAGTCTGAAGAAATACTCAACAGCATATGAATGGGGCACTCAAACCATTTCTTGGGCTATTGAATATAACTACAATCATAAGACGATCCCGCAGGGGAATGCAGTGTTAACAGACTTGTTCAATAATTCTCAGTATTTGGTGGGCAGTTCGCTAAAGGTTTATCCAGTAACTTTGGATTCATCCGGTGCGGCAACCAAGGGCATTGCCTTGACAGAGAACGTGGACTATACAGTAAGTGATGCTGTTGACGCTGGTAAGAAAGGTTTCCGGTTGCAGTTTGCAAACGATATTTCCTCTTCATATCGGATCGAGTATAAGACAAAAGCGACTGAACGCGTATTCAGCGATACAACGATAACCAACTCAGTTACTGATAGTACCTATACTGAACAGGCGACTCAACTCATCCGACCCGTAATCATCTACAAAACCTTGTCGGGGGTAGATTATCAGACTAAGAAGGCTGATTGGAAAGTTACAATTAACGGTGACAATTACCCGATGGCCGAAGTAGTGGTTACCGATACTTTTCCACAAGGTGGGCTGCAATTCATACCGGAGTCGCTGGTCATAAAAAATGGCAGCGGGACGGTATTGAGCTCCACGGCCTATCAATTGGATTATGTTACTCAGGCACAGCCGAATAAAGGATTCAAGATAGTGTTCAATTCGGCAATATCGGGTACGTATACCATTGGCTACCAAACTTTTTTCAACAAGGACTGGATCTGGGGAACAACGGATAATTTCATCAACAATGCCCGAATCGATTGGGTGGATGATTCAGCTATCCCCCATTGGACAGAGGCAAAAGGACTATTTATCCCTCGAATCGAAGAGAAGAATAACGGCTTCAAATCGGGTTCCTACAACGCGACTGCCAAGGAAATTACGTGGACAGTGGGAGTTAATTACAATAGTAAAGCCATTGAGGATCCACAAGTGACCGATCTTTTGAAGGCAGGTCAAGTGCTTGTTCCTGGCTCACTTAAAGTCTATACCATGAAAATTGCGAAGAACGGTGATCCCTCACAAGGCGTAGAAGTAAATGACAATCTTTATCATTATAGTGTGGATAGTGACAATCAGTTGATGGTGAAATTTTTGGGATCCATCAATACTCCCTATTATGTTGTCTTTACAACAAGTCTTGAAGGACAACTAATCAACAGTACAGTAGATAATACGGCTGCACTATTTGACGGATCAAAGAAGGTTTCAAAGGATTTGACCGCGGCTGTTTCCATTCCTCACGGAGATGAATATGTCGTGAAGAGTGGTGGACAGAATGGCGATAAGATCGATTGGAGAGTGCTCATTAACGCTGGACAGTCTTATGTACTGAACGCAGTGCTCACAGACACTCCTAGCTCGAATCAGATTCTACTTCCGGATTCGTTCCATGTGTACCCTACGACCGTAGCCGTGGATGGAGTTGTAACCAAGAGTGGGCCTGAACTGGTTAAGAATACGGATTATTCCGTAGCGATCAACTCGGATACTGAAGGCAAACAAACCTTTATATTAAGTTTCGCTCACGGGATTAGTACAGCTTATGTGCTCGAATATCAATCTTTGATTGTGGCGAACTCAGGCGATAAAGTTACCAATACTGTTAATTTCAGCGGCAACAATGTTATCTTGGTGACTAAAGACACCTCGTATGAAATCATTGTTGGTCTTTCCAGTGGCTCCGGAACAGGCAGCGGAGTAAGAGGAACCTTAACCGTCAAGAAGCTGGATGCTCAGGATAATACCAAATTGCTCAGCGGGGCGACCTTTGCTTTATACCGCTTGAGCGGCTCAGAACGCTTACTCATAAATACTTTAACTACGGATTCAAGCGGAATCGTTTCATTCAATAAAATTTGGTTAGGCAGCTATGTATTGACTGAGACTCAGGCTCCTGAAGGATATGTCCTAGATACCACCGAATATCCAGTGACGATTAATTCCGCAACAGCCATTCAATTGAGTATAACCAATCAGCAGACTGAAACACCGGCCACACCAGAACCAACAGTTACACCAGCAACAGAATCACCAGGACCAACAGCTTCAGTAACACCGGTGGAATCAGCAGCTCCAACACCTTCACCAACTGCGGGCATACCAGGCAGCGTGATTGTGCCAACACCGACAAGTTCAACGACACCGGGGATCATTATTGATGATCCAGCAATTCCGGCTGGGCCTGGTATTACAACGGATGACCAGCCCACTCCTGACAGCGGAGACACTCCAGATATAGTGATTCCAGTGGATGATGAAGTTCCATTGGGTGGTGTGACGATTAAGGATGACGAAGTTCCCGCAGGGACGGTGACTGATCCTAATGTCAGCAAGCTTCCGAAGACAGGCGAAGATAGTCCACTGCCGCTTTATATGACAGGGATCAGCTTGATTCTTGCAGGCTTTATTCTAAATAGAGTATTCAAGCGGAGCAAGAAGCAGGAGTAGTAGGAATCACAGGTAAGAACATCATCTGAAGTGCAAGAGCACCAGGGAAGTTTAATCCCGGGTGCTCTTGGCTTTTATGCAGATAGTTGTTAATCAATGGTGATATACTATATTTTAAATTAGAGATTTCGGAGGGGATTAGAGAATGTGGAAAGAATTCAAAAGTTTTGCCTTGAAAGGAAATGTACTGGATCTCGCGGTGGCTGTTATCATTGGAGCTGCTTTTGGGAAAATTGTATCTTCATTAGTCAATGATATTATTATGCCTATCGTAGGTTTAATCAGCGGGGGAATAGATCTGAAGGATCTCACCCTCACCTACAAGAAATCAGTTGTGAATTATGGAATGTTCTTGCAGTCGGTAGTTGATTTCTTTATTATTGCTGTTACTATCTTTGTGGTTATAAAGCTGGCAAGCAGATTCAAACGCAAGGAAGTTGTTAAAGTTGAGGTAGTTGAGCCTCCTGCGCCAGCACCGGAGATTGTCTTGCTTACAGAAATTCGAGATCTGCTGAACGCAAGTAAAAGAAGTGAATCATAAATTAGTTACATAAAATAAGTAAATATAATAAATACACTTGCATTTTTACTGTTAAAGTGCTAATTTTGATGTAAGTAAAATTGTTTTTTAACTAAATAAAGTATCAAACCTTCAGGGCAGGGTGTAATTCCCTACCGGCGGTGATGCAACTGTATGTTGGCGGAAACGTTAATCTACATTGCTTAAGTCCGCTACCCGCTTCACGTTTTTTACGTGAACGGTGGACCTGGTGCAATTCCGGGACCGACAGTATAGTCTGGATGGAAGAAGGGGAGATTGACGTTCTGTGCTCATTGAGCTGGACGTGCTGCAGCATTTTCGAATATTATGTGCGATATTTCACAATACCGATTTTTGGCGGGCTTTTGCGCACAATTTATTAATACTGCCAGTAAACTCTCTTTATAACCCATCTTGAACTCCTCCTGGAGATTAAGATGGGTTTTTCTGTATATATCAGACAAGGTAGCTAATGGGATGGAGGAAAGTATGGACACTATAAATGACGAGTTCTATATGTCACTGGCGCTGGATATGGCAGAACGTGCGCAAGGGCAGACGGGCATTAATCCGGTTGTCGGCTGCGTCGTTGTGAAGGACGGGGCTATGATTGGACTGGGTACACATTTACAGCGTGGGACGGGCCATGCCGAGGTGCACGCGCTAAATATGGCAGCTGGCAAGGCACAAGGAAGCACTGCTTATGTGACGCTTGAGCCATGCAGCCATTACGGCAAGACACCCCCGTGTAGCCAAAGGTTGATTGACGAAGGCGTAGCCAGAGTTGTGGTTGCATGTGAAGACCCTAATCCACAGGTAGCGGGACGCGGAATCGAGATGCTGCGTGAACAGGGCATCGAAGTCGAAGTGGGATTGCTGCGCAACCGTGCGCTGCGGCTCAACGAGAAATTCATCAAGTATATTCTGACGAAGCAACCTTTTGTTACGTTGAAGAGTGCTAGTACACTTGATGGCAAAATAGCTACCAAAACCGGAGATAGCAAATGGATATCAAATGGAGAAGCGCGGAAGATTGTACATACACTGCGGCACCGTCACCAGGGAATTATGGTGGGAGTCAACACGGTTATCGCGGATAATCCTTCTCTGACGACGAGGATGGAAGTGCCTGGCCTGAGTCCGATTCGTATCGTTATTGATTCCGCATTGAGAATTCCCCTGAACTCTTCTGTTGTATGCGATGGCTTAGCCAGTACGATTGTCGTAACGACAGAAGCGGCTGATTCAGTTAAGAAGGCTGCGCTTATAGCGGCAGGAGTTCAAGTCGTCGTTAGCGGCGCCGGACCTCGAGTGGATCTGCAGGCAGCCATGCTGGCACTTGGAGAAATGGAGATTGGTTCTATTCTGCTGGAAGGTGGAGGCACGCTGAACGGTGCAATGCTGGAGGGCGGTTTGATCGACAGAATAATCCTCTTTTTCGCTCCCAAAATTGTGGGTGGAGGAGCAGCCGGAACATTTACATTTCCAGGCGTTGAATGGATGCGGGATGCCATTACTCTTGAGGGATTGGAAGTAGAAGTGCTCGGGGATAATGTGTGTATCAGTGGTACGCCAGTTCGTTAAGTGATGCTCACAAAACTTTAGCGTATGCTTCCGATGCAAGTTTTGTACGAAGCAAATTTCACAGAAGTAATGCTTACAAAACTTTCAGGAGGGATAATATGTTTACTGGTTTAATTGAAGAAGTTGGCGTCTTGCGCAGTGTCTCTACTGGTGGAGAAATGATGGTGCTGAGTATAACGGCTTCGGTCATTATGAGCGATCTGAAAATCGGCGACAGTGTGTCAGTCAATGGTGTATGTTTAACTGCGACTTCGCTGGGTGAACGCTATTTTAACGTGGATGTAATGCCACAGACCTATCGCAACAGCAACCTGAAGGAGCTGCGGATTGGCAGCAAAATGAATCTGGAGCGAGCGATGGCGGCCGGAGGCCGTTTTGGCGGACATATTGTGCAGGGACATGTAGATGGAACAGGCACAATAAAGAGCGTGAAGCGAGATCAGAATGCAGTTGTATTTGAAATCACACCTGATCACAATTCATTGTTCAAATTTATTATTCCTAAAGGTTCAATCACGATTGATGGCATTAGCTTAACCGTAGTGAATGTCGGTAATTCCTTCTTTAGTGTGTCGATCATTCCACATACGCTTGGAGAAACCGTATTGGCGCACAAGCGAGCGGGTGACAGTATTAATATCGAGTGTGATGTGCTCGGCAAATATGTGGATCATCTCCTGCATTACGGCTCGGCAGCACAGAATGATAAAGACGAGAGCAGCTCCGGTATCAGCCGTGATTTTCTGGCGGCGAACGGATTTGTATAAAGTATAAGAATTTGTATAAAGTATAAGATTTTGCTTACGGAGACAACAGATGATTCCGTAAAGCTTTCAGGAGGAAAGTAAGATGAACCAGAAGAAGAAGGATTCTGTATTGGACCCAATTGAAGATGCTATTTATGATTTGATGCGCGGTAAGGTGGTCATTGTCGTGGATGATGAGGACCGTGAGAATGAAGGGGACTTCATCGCACTCGCAGAACGTGCAACTCCTGAAGTGATTAACTTTATGATCACTCAGGGACGGGGTCTGGTCTGCCTGCCTATCACCGCAGAACGGGCTGAAGAGCTTGATCTTAAGCCGATGATCAGCCGGAATACGGATTTCCACGGGACAAATTTCACCGTCTCCATTGACCATAAGGATACAGCTACAGGTGTTTCCGCAGTCGAAAGATCCTTGACCGTCAAAGCCATTATGGACCCTAAGGCCAAACCTTCCGATTTCAACAGACCAGGGCATATGTTTCCGTTGATTGCTAAGAAAGGTGGCGTTCTGCGCCGTTCAGGACATACGGAAGCTGCGGTCGATCTGGCCCGCTTATGCGGAGCATATCCAGCCAGCGTGATCTGCGAGATTATTAAAGAGGACGGTACGATGGCCCGTCTGCCAGATCTGGTAGAACTTGCTAAGAAGCATGACTTGAAATTGATCAGCATCAAGGATCTGATTCATTACCGGAATGAGAAGGAGCATCTGGTTACTCGTGAAGTATCGGTGACGCTGCCTACCGATTTTGGGGATTTCCAGACGATTGCTTACACGAATGAAGTAGATGATAAAGAACATGTGGCCTTGGTTAAAGGGGATATCTCCGGTGATGAGCCTGTACTTGTTCGGGTGCATTCCGAATGTCTGACCGGTGATGTATTCCATTCACACCGCTGCGACTGCGGCCCGCAATTCGAAGCGGCGCTGCGCCAGATTGAAATTGCGGGTAGAGGCGTGCTGCTCTACATGCGCCAGGAAGGCAGAGGTATTGGCCTGATCAATAAGCTTCGTGCTTATAAGCTCCAGGAGGAAGGATTGGATACGGTTGATGCCAATCTTAAGTTGGGCTTTGAGGCCGATCTGCGCGATTATGGCATTGGAGCACAGATTCTAAAGGATCTGGGTATAAGCAAGATCAAGCTGCTGACCAATAACCCACGCAAGATCAAAGGACTGGAAGGTTACGGGCTGGAAGTTGTTGAACGCATGCCGATCGAAATGCCGGAGACTAAAGATAACACTAGATATCTTCATACCAAACAGGCTAAGCTTGGACATCTGCTGTCTTTTGACAATATTGAACAAAATGAGGATTCAAAAGTATAACCAAACCGCTTGAATAATGTATAACCATATAATTTTACTAACGAAGGGTTGATGAATGATATGCCGAATTATTTCGAAGGACATTTAGTTTCCGAGGGTTTGAAATATGGGATTGTGGTTGGCCGTTTCAATGAATTTATTACAAGCAAGCTGCTGAATGGTGCACTCGATGCCTTCAAACGTCATGGCGTAGCTGATGATGAGATTGATGTAGCTTGGGTTCCAGGAGTTTTTGAAATTCCGTTGATCGCTCAAAAAATGGCTGAAAGCGGCAAGTATGATGCCGTAGTTACCTTGGGAACCGTTATTCGTGGTTCAACCACGCATTATGATTATGTGTGCAATGAAGTTGCTAAAGGTGTAGCTGCAATTAATCTTAAGACTGGTATTCCAACTATTTTTGGCGTAGTAACTACCGAAAATATTGAACAGGCCATTGAGCGCTCCGGTACCAAAGCCGGCAACAAAGGCTGGGATGCAGCTAATGCAGCCATCGAAATGGCAAACCTGAACAAAATGTTTAAATAAATAATTCAGCTATTGACGAATCCATAACAAACGTGCTTATTTATAGATATAAGAAGAAAGCATGGATTATAAGAATCTTTCTACTTGTGTAGCGTCCTTTAGCGGCGCTGCACTTTACTTTTTTTGGCGGGAGGTTGCCTCGTGACTGTATTGTACAAGCTGGAGACGTTTGAAGGTCCGCTGGATCTGCTCTTGCATTTAATTGATAAGGCGGAAATCGACATCCAGGACATTCCGGTCGCCGAGATCACCGAACAGTATATGGAATATCTGCGGAGCATGAAGGAGCTGGAACTGGATATTACCAGCGAGTTTCTCGTGATGGCCGCAACGCTATTGTCTATTAAGAGCAAGATGCTGCTGCCCAAGCCGCCAGTTATCGAAATCGAAGATTTCGAGTATTACGAAGAGGACGGTTTCGATCCACGGGCTGAACTGATTGAGCGATTGATTGAATACCGCAAATTCAAGAGCATTGCTGTTCATTTATTTGATATGGAGAGTGAACGCAGTCTAATCTTTACGAAGGAGCCGGAGGATTTAGGCCCATTTGTGCCCACTCAGATTGATAATATCCTTACAGGGTTACATACTGCTGACCTCATTGCCGCTTTTCGCAAAGCACTCAGCAAGGCAGCCAGACGGACCTCCTATCAACGGATCACCCGGGATGAAATCTCGGTTAAGGACCGGATACGCGATGTGTCGGATGCGTTGCAGCGTAGAGGCAAGGGCGGTAGATTGAGCTTCTCGGCACTGCTGCATGATGAAATGGCCAGACACGAGATTGTCGTGACCTTTCTTGCCATTCTCGAGCTGATGAAAATGAAGGCTATTTATTGCTATCAAGAGAAATTGTTTGACGATATCGTCATGGAGTGGAGAGGAGGAGAACACTTCGATGGACTACAAGGATCTGAAATCAATTATTGAGGGCCTGCTATTTCTGTCTGGGGATGAAGGGATTTCCATTCGACAGATTGCAGAAATTACCGAGCAGCGGGCGGAGCTAGCTGCTGGAGCATTGAAAGAGCTGAAAGAGGATTACGTCTCTCAGGAGCGGGGTCTGCAAGTGGTGCAAATAGCCGGGAATTTCCGACTGGCTACACTGCCTGAACATGCGCCTTATTTTGAGCGGCTGGCCTATTCACCATCCAGATCCTCATTGTCACAAGCGGCTCTAGAGACGCTTGCAATCGTTGCCTACCGTCAGCCAATTACGCGGGTAGAGATAGAAGAGATTCGTGGCGTGAAGTCGGAACGAGCCATTCACACGTTGAACAACAAGGATTTGATCTATGAGGTTGGACGAGCGGAGGCCGTGGGCCGTCCGATTCTGTACGGAACTACGAAATCTTTTCTGGAGAGCTTTGGCCTCGCCAATCTTAAAGAGCTACCCGAGCCGTCAAGCTTCGAAAGCACTGATAATCTGGAAGAAGAAACGCAACTGCTATTCAGTAAGCTCGATAGCCAAATGACGTTCGAGGAAGCTGACCAGGTATAATATAAGCTATTAAGAACTACTGCATTTCAAGAACCAGTGTTTCCTTAGGGAGCA
>LIDZ01009413.1_pt75 | contig 16529 bp, 14 predicted proteins | sample 644651 | NCBI WGS metagenome assembly LIDZ01 (sample SAMN03856242, study PRJNA289617) | food metagenome | isolation source: wine grapes on drying loft during traditional withering process | host: Vitis vinifera cv. Corvina | place: Italy: Gargagnago di S. Ambrogio di Valpolicella | collected 2014-01 | reverse complement strand
TTTCTTTAAATTGACCGGAATTATTCCTTTTGGTGAAGCGTTAGGTATTTTAAAAGCCGAGGCCGATCGCAGCTATCGACGTAAATCGATGGAAATTGTTGAAAAAAATATTGCGGCGATGGATCGTACGGTGGAGGCGTTGCACCAATACCAAGTGCCAGAAGATTGGCATCATGCTGAAATACCGGCTAAAGTTAGTTCTAAAGCAGTGTCACAATATGTAGAGCAAATTTTAGAGCCGGTAAACGCTATGGAAGGTAACAGTCTTTCTGTAGGCACTTTAGTTAATAATGGAATGACTGATGGGAGAATACCTGTAGGTACAACAACCTACGAAAAACGCGGGGTAGCCTTGCAGGTTCCGGAATGGATCAGCGATCGTTGTACGATGTGTAATGAATGTTCCTTTGTTTGCCCCCATGCAGCGATTCGTCCATTTTTAGCTGACGAAGATGAAATGCAAGAAGCGCCAGAAGGATATATTGTTCGCGAAATGCGCGGTGAGGATGGATTGAAATACCGTATTCAGGTATCAATTGAAGACTGTACTGGCTGCGGCTTATGCGTTGAGGCCTGCCCAGCAAAAGGTAAAGCTCTTGTAATGAAGCCTTACCAAGAGCAAAAAGAACAAGCAGTAAACTGGGCCTTTGCTATGACTTTGAAACAAAAAGCGAACCCGGCTAAACCAAATACGGTTTTGGGCACTCAATTTAACCAACCGTTATTAGAATTCTCCAGTGCCTGTGCGGGTTGCGGAGAAACACCTTATGTCAAGCTGCTGACACAAATGTTTGGCGATCGCATGATGATTGCCAATGCTACCGGCTGCTCGTCTATCTGGGGAGCTGCAGCACCGGTTAGTCCTTATACCACAAATGCACAAGGGCAAGGGCCGGCATGGTCTAACTCTTTATTTGAAGACAATGCAGAGTTTGGCTACGGTATGTTACTAGCTAGTCAAACGCGTCGTCAGGAACTAGCTTTCAAAATGTCGCAGGTGCTGGATATAGTATCAGAAGAGCTGAAAGCCTTAATGGAAGATTGGATGGATCATTTACACGACTCAGAAGGCACTCAGCAGCGAGCGGCTAAATTAGCAGCTGTTTTAGAAGATGAAAAAGAAAAGGATGTGCGTTTGGAGGATATTTACAATAGTCGCGACTTATTCGTGAAAACAAGCCAATGGATATTCGGCGGCGACGGCTGGGCCTACGATATCGGTTTTGGTGGAATTGACCACGTTATTGCCAGTGGCGCAGATGTGAATATTTTAGTTATGGACAATGAGGTATATTCCAATACTGGCGGACAAACGTCTAAGGCTACTCCGGCTTCAGCAATTGCCAAATTCTCCGCCAACGGAAAATACGCTTCGAAGAAAGACTTAGGACTAATTGCGATGACCTACGGCAATGTGTATGTGGCACAAATTGCTTCAGGAGCCAACCAGATACAAACAATTAAAGCTCTGGAAGAAGCTGAAAAATTCCCTGGGCCATCATTGATTATCGCCTATACGCCATGTATCACTCATGGCTTGCAAGGCGGAATGGGAAGAAGCCTTCAAGAAGCTAAAGATGCGGTTAATTCTGGTTACTGGTCACTTTATCGTTATAATCCACTGCTAAAAGAAGTTGGGAAAAATCCGATGAAGCTAGATTTCAAACGACCTGATTTTGGTCGGATGATCGACTTTATGAAGCAGCAGGTCCGTTTTTCTTCCTTGCAAGGTGTTCAGCCCGAATTTGCTGAAAGTCTCTACCATAAGACGGTAGAAGATGCTAAGACGCGATTTTTCAATTATGCTAAAATAGCTGGACAAGAAGAAAAGTTACGGGCAAAAATTGAAGGCGTTCAAGAAGTGACAATAGAAAAACCAAAACGTGAGAAAAGGGAAAGAAAAATAGATCCCGAAGCGGAAGCGCGTCGAGCAGCCAGAAGAGCAGCTCGTGCTGAAAAGCGACAAACCAACGAATAATTTTAGAGTTCTCAGGACTTTTGTTCTGAGACTTTTTTCTTCTAAGGAAACAGTTAAGCTATATCTATTTTTTGTTTCTCTTATGGTATACTTGTAGAGAAACTGTATAGAAAGAGAGGTTGCCTATGCCTAGTCGCTTGAGTGAATTATTTAATTCCGATTATTGGCTGAGCTTCTTTTCTGAGAATCTTTCAACTTGGGACATTATTGCGAATCTTTTAGATATCGTCGTTGTTTGGTTTTTGATTTATAAGCTGTTTCAGCTTGTAAGAGGGACGAAAGCCGTACAATTAATTAAAGGCGTTGCAGTATTTATTGGAATTCGTATTTTAGCTGAATATACAGGCCTGCATACTTTGTCATGGCTGATGAATCAGATAATCACTTACGGCGTCATCGCCGGAGTAGTTATCTTTCAGCCGGAAGTACGCAGAGGGTTGGAACACTTAGGAAGAAGTTCATTTTTTAAACCGACCAAAAAAGAGGATCATGAAGACGAGAAGATGATCTTGGCGTTTGATAAAGCGATCCAATACATGTCTCGTCGAAAAATCGGTGCTTTGATCACGATTCAACGTAATACAGGTTTGGATGAGTATATTGAGACTGGTATACCATTAGATGCGGATATTACCGGTGAGCTATTGATCAATATCTTTATTCCCAATACACCGTTGCACGATGGGGCAGTTATTGTGAAGAACGGAAAATTAGCAGTAGCTTCCGCTTATTTACCGTTATCTGACAGTATGCTGATACCTAAAGAATTTGGGACACGACATCGCGCTGCTGTAGGTATCAGTGAGGTTAGCGATGCAGTAACAATCATTGTTTCTGAAGAAACAGGTGGAGTTAGTTTAACCTTTAATACCGACTTCTTGCACGATTTGAATCAAGAAGAATATCTAGCTATTATGCGAAGAGAACTGATCTCAGATGAGAAAGAGCGTAACAAAAAAAATCTGTTGCAAGCCTTTATTGACGGTGTCAGCAAAGGAGGCAAATAGCGGATGATGATTAAGTTTAAAAAGTCTAATTTACCGTACCTGCTGATTTCTTTGCTTTTTAGTCTCATGTTGTTCTTTAATGTAAATAGTCAAAATGTTAGTGACTTTTTTTCATCAAACCCGACTTACCAAGAAGCACTGCAAAATGTTCCAGTCACACTGGAGTATGATTCAGACGCATATTTTGTTCACGGATACGATAACACAGTTTCGGTACGATTAAGCAGTGCCAACCGCATTCAACTAGATCGTGAACTAGATGAAGATACTCGGACGTTTAGTATTGTGGCAGACCTCACTGGGTTAGATATCGGAACCCACGAAGTGAAGCTGAAAACAGATAATTTGATGAGTTCGATTCATCCATCGATTGAACCACAAACAATTTCTGTGACTATTGAAAAGAAAACTACCAAAACTTTTGATGTAACTCCAGTCATCAGTAACGGTGCTGAGGAAAACGGGATGCAGGTAGATAGTTTAACGCCTGATCCTAATACGGTTGAAATTACTACGGGTGAGCAAACAATGGAGCAAATCAGCCAAGTAATTGCTAGCGTAGATGCTAGTCAATTAACTGGCGAGGATGACACGGTAAGAACCCAAATTCAAGCATTAAATGCTAATGGCGAAGCTTTACCAATTCAGGCGAATCCTCAAGCGGTGACTGTGTCATTCAGGGCAGAGCAGGAAACGAAACAAGTCGCTCTTGAACCTAAGCAAGAAGGAACCGTTCCGTCTTCGGTTCAAAGTTATGATATAGAACTGGATCAGGCTGATGCCACTATTCGAGGGATTAATTCCGCGATTGAAGCGATTGATACAATTGAAGTTCCGGTAAACATCTCGAATATTACAGAACCTGTCAGCCGAAGAGTTGATATCCCGATAGATGACGGGATTGAAGTTAATCCGGTAGCCACTACAGCAAGAATTAGACCGATTTTGCGCAGTTCGGCTTCAACAACGAGTTCTGCTGGATCAAGTAGTAGTACAAGTCAAACCACTTCAACTGTTGACAGCGGCGGAACTGCTTCCTCTTCAACAGAGCAAACAGAGGTCAGCAGCGAATCAACAACCGCTTCAACAAATTAGAAGATGAAGAAGGGAAATTTTGAATTATGGGTAAATATTTTGGAACAGACGGCGTCCGCGGGATTGCCAATAAAGAGTTAACACCAGAGTTAGCATTTAAATTGGGAAGATACGGAGGCTACGTTTTAAGTCAGCATGAAGAGCGAGAATCGCGTCCTCGTGTGTTAGTTGGACGGGATACGCGTATTTCTGGCGAAATGTTAGAATCGGCTTTAATCGCAGGGTTATTGTCTGTAGGAATCGAAGTATTTCAATTAGGTGTGATTTCAACACCAGGCGTTGCCTACTTAACAAAATTACAAAAAGCTTCAGCTGGTGTTATGATTTCAGCTTCTCACAATCCAGCAGAAGATAACGGCATCAAATTCTTTGGTTGTGACGGCTTTAAGCTGGTAGATGATCAAGAAGCAGAAATTGAAGCTTTGTTGGAAGCAGATGAAGACACCTTGCCACGACCTTCAGCTGAAGGGTTGGGATCATTGGATGAATTTCATGAAGGTCTTCTGAAGTATTCACAATTTTTAGTTCAAACCATTCCTGGCGATTTATCAGGTATAACTGTCTGTATCGATGCAGCCAATGGCGCTACTTCAACCAGTGTGAATCGTTTATTCGCTGATTTAGAAACCGATTTTTACACCATGGGAACATCACCTAATGGGTTAAATATTAATGACGGTGTCGGCTCCACTCATCCAGATAAATTAGCAGAGATGGTTGTTGAGAAAAAAGCTGATGCTGGACTTGCCTTTGATGGTGATGGTGACCGTGTAATTGCTGTGGACGAATTAGGAAACATCATCGACGGAGATCAAATCATGTTCATTTGTGCTAAATATTTAGCAGAGCGTAAACGCCTGAAGAAAGATACCGTGGTAACTACTGTTATGAGTAATCTTGGTTTCCATAAAGCAATTGAAGATATCGGACTTCAAGACGTAATTACTCAAGTGGGTGACCGTTACGTAGTTGAAGAAATGCGTAAAAATGAATACAATCTTGGCGGTGAACAGTCTGGACACGTATTGTTCTTAGACTACAATACTACTGGTGATGGCATGTTGACTGGTATTCAATTGTTAAACATCATGAAGCAAACTGGTAAGAAATTATCTGAGCTTGCTGGTGAGGTTACGATTTATCCACAAAAACTAGTCAATATTCGTGTAAGTAATAAATACGGTGCAATGGATGTTCCGGCAATTAAGGCGGTCATTGATGAAGCCGAAGCAGAAATGGGTGGAGAAGGACGTATTTTGGTTCGACCTTCTGGTACGGAACCCTTACTGCGTATCATGGCAGAAGCTCCTACTCACGAAAAAGTGGAATATTACGTTGAGAAGATTGCAGCAGTTGTGCGTGAAGAAATTGGATTAGACTAATAATAAAAATAGAAACTGCATTCGTGAAAATTTGTGAATGCAGTTTTTTTTGCTGTCTCTGAGTTTATATACTTTATTGCGGTAGCAATGAGCGTATTCTTCGCAAAAAAAGAAAGACCAGCGAACTGATCTTTCCTTTAACCATTTTATTCAACAGTAACTGATTTTGCCAAGTTACGTGGTTTATCAACATCATAACCACGTTCAAGCGTAGCGAAGTAAGCAATTAATTGTCCAGGAATTACAGAAACTAAAGAACGTAAGAAGTGGTGCACGATGGGCAAGATGATTTGGTCGCCTTCCTTGCTTAGTTCTTCTGAAACAATTACGAAGGTGTGAGCACCGCGACTTTCCACTTCACGTAGATTTCCACGAGTATGAGCGGCTGTAATTTCGTCAGTGATAATTCCGATTACGGGCGTTCCTTCTTCGACTAAAGCAATTGTACCATGTTTTAACTCACCAGCAGCAAAGCCTTCAGCTTGAACATAAGAAATTTCCTTCAATTTCAAGGCAACTTCCATAGCTACGTAATAGTCTTCGCTTCGTCCAATGTAAAAAGCGTTGCGAGTAGTACTTAGGTAGTCAATCGCTAATTGGCTGATTAATTCTTTTTCACTAATCATTGCATCCATTGCGTTTGCAGCAATTCCTAATTCCTTCACGAAATCAAAATCTTGGGCAGCTGCTATTTTCTTGGCTTCACCAACAGCTTTAGCTAATACAGTTAGTACCGCAATTTGCGCTGTGTAAGCTTTAGTAGAGGCTACAGCGATTTCTGGTCCAGCATGCAATAACATCGTGTAGCTCGCTTCACGAGAAAGAGTAGAGCCAGCAACGTTAGTGATTGTCAATGAAGGATAACCCATTTCGTTTGTTTTAACCAATACTTGACGGCTGTCAGCAGTTTCTCCGCTTTGAGTTAAGAAGACAAAGAATGGTTTTTCTGAAAGTAATGGCATGTTGTAACCAAACTCGCTTGAAAGATGTGCTTCCACTGGAATATGCGCTAGATTTTCAAGCACTTGTTTGCTTGCTAAACCAGCATGGTAGCTTGTACCGCAAGCAATAATATAAATACGATCGCTATCCAGTAATTTTTGTAACAAATCATTTTCGATTGTCACATTACCTGATTGATCGGTATATTCGCTGATGATTCGGCGCATAGTAGCAGGTTGTTCATCAATTTCTTTTAACATGTAGTAAGGGTAAGTACCTTTTTCCATATCTGACAAATCAATTTTTGCTTCATAAGGAGCACGTTCAATTTGATCGCCTGCTTGGTTTTCAATTTGGATAGAATCTTTGGCAACGATAACCATTTCGCCATCATTGATTTCAACAAATTGATTGGTCTGTTCCAACATAGCCATCGCGTCACTGCAAACAACGTTGAATCCGTCGCCTAAACCAATTAACAATGGACTTTTGTTTTTAGCCACATAAATAATGTCACGATTTTCTTTGTCGATTAATCCGAAAGCGTATGAACCATGGATTTCTTGCAACGCTTTACGGAAAGCTTCTTTTGTATCTAATCCTTCTTTAGAAAAATGCTCAACTAAATGGACCGCGATTTCTGTGTCAGTTTCTCCATAGAAGGCATCATCTGATAAAAAGTTTTGTTTCAACTCATCGTAGTTCTCGATCACTCCATTGTGAACTAAAACAAAACGACCGCTTTCTGAAGTATGAGGGTGGGCATTTTGTTCACTAGGTTCTCCGTGAGTGGCCCATCTTGTATGACCGATACCGATTGATCCGTGAACGTCGTCCGTAATTTTGGCCGCTAATTCTTTGATGCGTCCTTGTGATTTTACTAAATAAGCTTCTTGGGCATCTGCCACGAAGATACCTGCGGAGTCATACCCGCGATACTCTAATTTCTCCAACCCGTTCAACAAAATCCCTGCTGCTTGCTCGTTACCTACAATTCCTACAATTCCACACATAATGACTTTTCCTACTTTCTTTTTCATTATCTGCTTCCGTACCACTTGATTGTTTCTTTGTTTTTCCTTCACAGAAATGTTTTAAAACAATCTGTAGAGCGTGGCGACCCTGAAGCCATCCGCCGAATATTTCGATGAGCTTCTTCCTCGTCATCTCATAGAGACCTGGCGCTATCGTTATTGGTCTAACCAATAGTGATTTTTGGTATTGCTAACGGAAACACTGATTAATATATAATAAAACGATAAAGAAGTCAACTGTCATTCTGAAAATGTCAAATTGGTCTAATTGAGAGGCGCTTGAAAACCAGTTGTTTCAGTAATAATTCAGTGCAAAATTTTCATATTTACCTGGAATAAGGTAGAATGATAGAAAATAGAGGAGGAGCATTATGCAGCAAGTAGAAAATTTAACAGTTGGACAATTACGGGAATTTTTGGCTGATTTAGAAAATCATTCAGGCGTAACAGATGATACCAAAATCTTTCTTGATACAGGATGGGATAGTATTCAAGAAATCGCCCCTGATGCTTTGAGTCTTGAAGAGGCTAAAACCTTCCAAATTGAAGATCCCTTAAATCAGGAAGTTTTTGAAGGATATTCATTACTGGAAAAAGCTGAGAAAATGAAAGCCACAGGGCCGGAAGAAAAAGTATTGATTATCCGTAACTTGTACTAATAAAAAAACAAATAGAAAGTAGGATGGAAAATGAATAAACGTCGTTGGGCAGCAGTTGGTATTGCCGTATTTTTACTAATTTTCTCAGCAGTCACATCGACTGTTACTAGAGTTCGAGAAACAAGTGAAAGTATGAGTCAAATGAATGAGTTGCTTTATGGAAATGGAGAGCCGAGTGAAACTATACTCGAGACTGGAAGCAGTACACAAAAAATTGCTAAGTTGACGATTGAAGGGACTATTTTAAATACGGGGACTAGCGGGTTGTTTTCCAGCGCTGGTTACAATCACGAGACGTTCATGAAGCAGTTGGAAACAGTAAAAAACGATTCAACGATTGAAGGGGTTCTTTTAGTAGTGAATACTCCCGGTGGCGCAGTATACGAAACCGCTGAAATTACTAAAGAGCTACGAGAAATTGAAGAAAGTGTCCCAGTATATGTTTCAATGGAGAATCAAGCAGCGAGCGGCGGATACTACGTTTCAGCGAACGCCGAAAAAATCTTTGCTAGTGAAGATACTGTAACTGGATCAATCGGGGTAATTATGTCTGGCACTAATTACTCTGGTTTAATGGAAAAACTGGGGATCAGTGATACAACGGTCAAAAGTGGGGAATTGAAAGATATTGGCTCAAGCTCAAGACCGCAAACAGAAAAAGATCGAGAAGTTCTTCAAGCTTATATTGACAGCAGTTATGATCGTTTCGTTAAAGTAGTTGCTGAGGGTAGAGATATTAAGGAGGATCGGGTCAGAGAACTGGCTGATGGACGAATTTACGACGGTGCTCAAGCTTTAGAGAACGGTCTAATTGACGAAATTGGTTATCCAGAAGATGCGCTGGAGGCTTTGAAGAAAGATAAAGATCTTTCTGACGCGCAGGTAGTTGAATACACAGACGGCAGTACAGATTTCGTCAATAGCTGGTTAGGCAGTCAACTAGCTGAGATTCAAAACTTAAAACCTTCAGAAGAGCAGCAGATAGCCAACATCATTGAACAGGTGGGTACACCTCAGTCACCTAAAGCGATGTATCTATATGGAGGTGAGTAAAGATGGCAAATGAAGAATTGGGACGGCCGGCGGTAGCGCCCTTAGCAGGTAGTGAGAGGAACAGTTCTTTATCTCAAGCGAGCTCTTCGAAGGAAAATAAGCATCGGTATCCATATTATTTTTATGCTGGTTTTTGGATTCGATTTTTTGCTTATATAGTAGATACATTGTGTATTACAGCAATTACAGGAATTTTTATCGGTGTACCATTCAATTTATTGGGATTGGAGAAAAGCAGTCAGATCTTCTCAGTATATGGGATTTTGTCTTTAGTCATCTATTTAGCTTACTTTATTTTGTTAACGAAATTAAATCGTGGTCAAACCATTGGTAAAATGATTTTTGGTATTAAGGTAGTTTGCTTTAGCGAAGAAAGACTAAGCTGGTCAACTGTGTTAGTTCGTGAAGGAGCTTGTCGTTTCATTTTGAAAAATATGATTTTTTCTCTTGGATACTTAGTATCAATTTTTACGCCTAACAAGCAGCATTTAGGTGATTTGTTTACCGAAACCAGTGTTGTCACCCTGAATATGCTGAAAGCTTCAAACGATAAAGGAGTCTTGAACTATCATGAGCAACATTGATTTTCCCGGAAATTACGATTACTATCTGCGAAGTGGTCAGAAAGCCTTAGAAGAGCATCGACCTAATGATGGCATCCTGCAACTGGAGGCGGCTTATCAAATAAAACAAGAGCCGATTGTTAATTGGCTGATTGCTACTACAGCTTTTGAACTAGGAGATTATGAGAAGAGTCTATCATATATAGTTGAGCTTTCGGATTTTTACATGGAAGAAGAAAATCGGGCGGAACTCTATTTGCAAAATCTTCTGATGAGTAAGCAATACCTTTCGGCTCGGAAACTGCTCTGGGAAATCCAAAAGCTGGGCAAGCTGGATAAAGAAAAAGTGCAATCTTTCGAAGATCTTATCGATATGCAGGAAAACTTTTATCAGCAGACTCAAAAAAGTATGATTCGTGACATAAAACAAGAATTAGCTGAGTTGCCCCATGTGCCAGCGGTTTATCAACTGCAGTTAGTTCAAAGAGTGAAGGAGCTTCCACGAGCAGATTTGTTGGAAATATCCAATCAGCTAATGATAAATCCTCAAGTCTCTCCATTAGTTAGGAATTTTTTGTTTGAAGAGCTGGCGAAAACGGGAACGAAAGATATATTACCTATATTGACGATTGATGGAAATATTGATATGTTATCACCGGAAAAAATTGGAATTTCTGCTTCCAATTCACTAAAAAACGATATTTTGATCAGTCTGGAAGAGATTTTGGAAAACCATGATCCTGTTTTGTTGACTAGTCTGATTGAAGAGGTTAAGGTTGAGCTGGCACTTTTATACCCGCTGTTTAAGCCTTATGAAAAGAGTCAGTTTTGGGTAAACAGCTATCTTTCAGAGTACTTGAATGATGAATATCCGTTGGATGAGGAAATTGAAGAGATTAGAAAGAAAATTAAGCAAGAGATAAACGGGTTTTATGAAGGATAACGTGCATAGAAACATAGCTTTATATTTACAATTGCCAGCCAGTAGTGTACTATTTAGTAGTATGCAAATTGCAAGTATTTTAATATTCGGAGGGAACAAACTTGACAGCAACTTTTGAAAAAACAGGCACCAACGAAGGTGTATTAACATTCTCAATCGATCAAGCAGAGATTCAAAAAGGCTTGACGAATGCATTTAACAAAGTGAAAAAAGATTTAACCGTACCAGGTTTCCGTAAAGGTAAAATTTCACGCCAAGTATTTAACCGTATGTATGGTGAAGAAGCTCTTTACGAAGATGCCTTGAACACTGTTTTACCAGAAGCTTATGAAGCGGCTGTTAAAGAAGCAGCGGTCGAACCAGTATCTCAACCAAAAATTGATGTTGATACAATGGAAAAAGGTAAAGACTGGGTGATTAAAGCAGAAATCACTGTAAAACCTGAAGTTAAATTAGGTGACTATAAAGAGTTAGAGGTTCCTAAACAAACTGTTGAAGTTACAGACGAAGATATCGAAAACCGTTTGAAACGCGACCAAGAAACTCAAGCAGAATTAGTAATTAAAGAAGATGAAGCTGCTGAAACAGGCGACACTGCAGTAATTGACTTTGAAGGCTTTATTGGTGACGAAGCGTTTGAAGGCGGCAAAGGCGAAAACTATTCTCTAGAATTAGGTTCAGGCTCTTTCATTCCTGGATTTGAAGACCAAGTAGTTGGTCATAAAGCGGACGATAAATTTGACGTAACTGTTACTTTCCCTGAAGAGTACCAAGCAGATGGTTTAGCTGGTAAAGAAGCAGTCTTTAAAGTAATTCTCCACGAAGTAAAAGCTAAAGAATTACCTGAATTAGACGATGACTTTGCTAAAGACATTGATGATGAAGTTGAAACTTTAGATGAATTGAAAGAAAAATATCGTAAAGAATTACTAGAACAGCGTGAACAAGCAGCAAAAGATGCAAAAGATGAAGCAGCAATCAAACAAGCGGTTGATAATGCTGAAGTTGTTGAACTTCCACATGTAATGGTTCATGATGAAGTACATCGTTCAATGGACGAGTTCTTGAACAACATGAAACGTCAAGGTATTTCACCAGAAATGTACTACCAATTAACTGGTTCGACTGAAGCAGACCTTCATACACAGTTTGAAGACGAGGCTGAAGGCCGTGTGAAAACAAACCTTGTAATGGAAGCAATCGTTGAAGCAGAAAAACTTGAAGCATCTGATGAAGATGTTGAGAATGAAATTATCGAATTGGCAGAAATGTACCAAATGCCAGAAGCTCAAATCCGTCAGATGTTAACAGAAGATATGCTGCAACATGATATTAAAATGAAAAAAGCTGTCGAATTAGTTACTGGAACAGCGGTTGAAAAATAATTTTTTCTTTGAACTCCGTCGCTAACGAGCGACGGAGTTCTTTTAATATCAGGTTTGATATTTACTGCATAAAAATAAAAAAACGAAACTTTTGGGATAGACCTTCTAATTTACGCGTATGTTTGTTAAAATAAGGAAGAAAAAAATTGTACTAAAGGAGTGAAAGAATGAAAAAACGATTGTTAGGTATGAGTTTTTTAGCAGTACTTTGCCTGAATATAAATACAACTGTCTACGCTGAAGATATGCCTGTGACTGCTTCTGGCGAACAAACAATAACGAGTACTACCGAGAGTGATACAGAGATGCAAACCACCGAGACGACGGATGCTTCGACAAGAACTGAGTCTAGTGCAGAGGTTTCTGGAGATTCACAAACGGAAGAACCTTCCCAAGAAACGATGGTGTCTGAAGAAAAAACAGAGCAAGCCGAAAATCCATCAGAAATAACTACAGATGAGGGGACCTTCTATTTGCCAAGCGGTCGGTCAGATGCTCCTTCGCTTTTCAGAACGGCCAGAGCAACATTGCCGTCTGTTCCGGCGACGAATAATAATACACCAACGAAAAGCTTTATTGATGTTTCTTCTCACAATGGAACAATCTCGGTTGCTGCATATCAAAGTATGAAAAAATATGGAGTTACTGGCGTAGTAGTGAAACTAACACAAGGTACTTGGTATACGAATCCTTATGCGGCTTCTCAAATTAATAACGCCAGAGCGGCAGGATTAAAGGTTTCAGCTTATCACTATAGTGAGTTCACAACTGATGCAGCAGCGATTGCAGAAGCAAACTACTTTGCAGCACATGCAAATTCTCTTGGCTTGGATAAGGGTACAGTGATGGTAAATGATATTGAAGAACCTAATATTGCTGGAAAAGGGGATCACACTTCGAATTCAAGAGCATTCGCAACCAGGTTGAATCAACATGGGTTCGGGAACGTTCGTCACTATGTCGGTCTTTACTGGATAACATCTGGAAGAATCAATGCAAATGCTTTAGGAAATAAAAATATTTGGGTTGCTGCGTATCCTTATAGCCTTTCTAAAGAAAACTATTACACACAATATGGTGCTTGGCAATGGAGTTCACAGCTCCGTTTTCCTAATGTAAATGGCAATTTCGATATTTCAGCTGATTATACTGGGACTTTCATTAATCCAATACCTGTAGTACCTGAAAATACTGTAGCGATGCATCGTTTGTACAATCCAAATAGCTCAGAACACTTCTACACTCAAAATGGTATTGAAAAAGATATATTAGTATCAAAAGGTTGGCGTTATGAAGGAATTGGTTGGAATGCACCAACGTCAGGTACTCCAGTTTATCGTTTGTATAATCCAAACGCTGGCGATCATCATTACACGTTAGATTTTAATGAGAAAGAAAGCTTGGTAAAATCAGGCTGGCGTTATGAAGGGATCTCCTGGTACTCAGGAGGCGGCATTACCTTGTTGCGTTTATATAATCCAAATGCAAAAGCTGGAGCTCATCATTATACGATGAATGTAAACGAGAAAGATAATTTAGTTAGACTAGGTTGGCGTTATGAAGGTCTTGCATGGTACGGTAAATAGTTTCAATAGAAGTTCTCATTTGAGAGCTTCTTTTTTTGTTTAAAAAACGACTAAATTCGCCTGCTATCTTTGTCTTTTTCAGTGAATATGGTATTATATGTAAAGACTGCAATCGTGGAGACACTTGTAGGAAATGAATCAAGAGGTGAAAGCCATGTATGAGAGCACTGGCGCAGGGGATACAGTTCGCTGTTCTTTTTGCGGAAAGACCCAAGAGGAAGTCAAAAAGATAGTCGCGGGACCTGGCGTGTACATTTGTAACGAATGTATTGATCTTTGTAAAGAGATTATCGACGAGGAATTCCACGAAGAGGCAATACGTGAGTTTATTGACGTTCCAAAGCCTAAAGAAATTTTGGATGTATTGAATGAATATGTAATCGGTCAAGATCGTGCCAAACGTGCATTATCTGTGGCTGTATATAATCATTACAAACGAGTAAATACAGAAGCCGAAGAGGTCGACGAAATTGAATTGCAAAAGAGCAATATTTGTTTAATTGGGCCAACCGGGTCTGGTAAGACATTTCTAGCTCAAACATTAGCGCGTACATTGAATGTACCGTTTGCGATTGCGGATGCAACCAGCTTAACAGAAGCTGGGTACGTCGGAGAAGACGTTGAAAATATTCTGCTGAAACTGTTGCAATCGGCTGACTACAATGTTGAACGTGCTGAAAAGGGTATTATCTATATCGATGAAATCGACAAAATTACTCGTAAAAGCGAAAACACTTCTATCACAAGAGATGTTTCTGGTGAAGGGGTACAACAAGCATTGTTGAAGATTCTAGAAGGAACCGTTGCAAGTGTACCGCCTCAAGGTGGACGAAAACATCCTCATCAAGAATTTATTCAAATTGATACAACGAATATTCTCTTTATTGTTGGTGGAGCCTTCGACGGCATCGAAACAATTGTAAAAAATCGTTTAGGCGAAAAAACAATTGGCTTTGGTACTAACAATAAAAAAATTGATGATAATGTTAGTGTGATGCAGCAGATTATCCCAGAAGATTTGTTGAAGTTTGGTTTGATTCCGGAGTTTATCGGACGATTACCAGTGACAACAGCTTTAGAGAAACTTACTACTGAAGATTTGGTTCGAATTTTAACTGAACCAAAAAATGCTTTAGTGAAGCAATACCAAAAACTGCTTGCTTACGATGAAACTGAATTGGAATTTGAAGAAGAAGCATTAAAAGCGATTGCTAATAAAGCAATTTCTCGCAACACGGGAGCACGTGGGCTTCGATCTATCATTGAAGATATTATGATGGATGTAATGTTCGATATTCCTTCTGATGAAACCATCAAAAAAGTCATCATAACTGAAGAATCTGTCGAAGGCACTGGAGAACCAGTGATTGAATACTTGGACGAGAAAAAAGCTGGATAGTAAAACAGTGAGCCGCAATTTAATTGTGGCTCTTTTTTAAAGGAGGAAAAAAGGTGAAAGTTCATCAGGCGGAAATTGTTATCAGTGCGGTTTCTCCAGCACAGTATCCGGAGACGGATTTTCCGGAAATTGCATTGGCGGGCCGTTCCAATGTAGGAAAGTCTTCCTTCATCAATACATTAATTGACCGAAAAAATTTAGCTCGTACATCTGGTAAGCCAGGAAAAACGCAAACTTTGAATTTCTATTTAATTGAAAATTCTCTTCACTTTGTAGATGTTCCTGGATATGGTTATGCGAAAGTATCGAAAACAGAGCGCGCTAAATGGGGGCAAATGATTGAAACTTATATTACGTCCCGTAAGCAATTAAGAGCGGTTGTTTCGTTGGTAGATATGCGGCATGAACCTAGTAAAGAAGACGTTCAAATGTACGAATTCTTAAAATACTACAAGATTCCAGTGATTTTAGTAGCAACTAAAGCAGATAAAATTCCACGAGGTAAGTGGAATAAGCATGTCAGCGTAATAAAAAAAGCGCTGGATTTTGATCCAACAGATGATTTTATCATGTTTTCTTCGGAAACAAAGATGGGAAAAGAAGAAGCGTGGCAAGCCATTGAGGCAAAAATCAAAGACGAGCAAGTCAATTAAGACTGCTCGTCTTTCTTTTCGTCCTTCGGTTTGAGGAATTTTTCGATATCTTCGTTTGTTTGAATATCCTTTTTCTTATCAGGATCAACAGCAAATTCTTCAAAAAGTTTATCTAAATCATCAGAGCGTTCAAATTTTAGGCCCAATTGATTCACCTCCACCATGTTAGTTTAGCACGTTTGCGAAAATTTATAAAAGGGATAAACAATTTTTTATGTATTTCTACAACAGTAAGGTATAATTGATTTATAGATAGGAGTGAAAGCAATGGGAGAACCGCAATTGTATAGTGTGAGTCAGCTACATGAGTTAGATGAAGCTGCAATTGAAGAAACTGTCCGTGATTGGTTAGTCATGACTCGCCTATTGCTTGAGCCGGTAGAAATGTCAATCAATGGTGAGGAAGAGCCTTTTGATTTAATTAAGCTTAGTAGGGCAATTGGTGAGTTGACTTCGACGGATGATAAATGGTTTCAAGTGAAAAAAGGCGATATGGAGTCCACAGTTCATTTCTTAGGAACTACTTTATTTGAGAAAAGCTTGATTAATGAATCTGTTTATCAACATTGGGAGCCTGTCTATTTAGACTATTTGAGTAAACGACTGGAAAAATATGGATTCTTCGGTTATATACGTGCCCATGATGAGTATTTGTACCACAATACGAGTGAGATCGAAAAACGCAGACGGTTTGAGAGCGCTGCAAAAACGCAAGCGCTTCCTAAAATGCGAGGGATAAATGGAGAATTAGTTGTTGATTGTAATAGCTTTCCCGGATATGATGTTTTTCATACAGGGCATTGCCTCACGTCTTGTTGGCGTATGTTTTACGGGGAACCTTACAAGCAGT
>LIDZ01001103.1_pt1 | contig 16595 bp, 14 predicted proteins | sample 644651 | NCBI WGS metagenome assembly LIDZ01 (sample SAMN03856242, study PRJNA289617) | food metagenome | isolation source: wine grapes on drying loft during traditional withering process | host: Vitis vinifera cv. Corvina | place: Italy: Gargagnago di S. Ambrogio di Valpolicella | collected 2014-01 | reverse complement strand
CGGTAATCACGGTTGGTTACCAAACCGACAATTTTGCCATTCAAGGTGCCGTCTTCAGTGACTGCCATTGTGCCATGTCCAGTGCGCTCTTTTAAGTCCAGCACATCCTGCAAAGTCCCATCCATATGCAGATTGGTATCACTTGGCACAAAACCAGCCTTGGTTTGCTTAACTTTGCGCACCATCGCTGCCTGTTCTTCAATCGTTTGGGAACAAAAAATGAAGGAAACGCCGCCTTCTTTTGCTAAAGCCACTGCCAAATCACTGCCGGAAACCGACTGCATCACCGCACTTACCAACGGAATATTCATGGTTAATTCAGGCTGCTCGCCCTTTTTGAAACGGACTAATGGAGTCTCCAAGAGCACATTATCCGGGGTGCAGTCTTTGGAGGAATAACCGGGAACTAAAAGATATTCGCTGAAGGTTCTAGAAGGTGTCGTGTAATAGTAAGCCATGATGTGTTTATCTCCTTTTATCCAATTTTAGCCATTATACCATTTTGCCACGAGGAAATTTTTAAAAATTGAAGAGAATTATAGAAAAAAGCGGTATCATTTTAAAACAAAAACCTCAAAACAGCAGGTCGATTCCATAAAGGCTTTAGAAATGGCAAAGCCCCCGGAATTTCCTTTTGTTTTGAAGGTTAGTGCGTTACTTGATCTTTATAGTTTGTTGTCTAAAACAATCCACGCAACCAAGTAGGTTACGAAGGCTACAACCATGCAGCCGCCCAAAATCAGAATACTTACTACCCTCAGCAAAGTGATCGACGTCAGAAAAACATTGAAGAAGAGAAACAGCACTAAGGCAATCCCCAGAAAATAAATCAAGACACGATAAGTAGTGGTGGCGGCTCTCAATCCGACTGTCTTTTCCCGTTCATCTTCGGCACTCAACTCGGCATCTTTTTCATTATAGCCGTCCTGACTTCCCAGCTTCCTTGCATAGAAATACCTAGCCAACGAAAATAAAATCACTCCGACAATTAGCATAAGCCAGGTACCGCTAAATACGAATTCAAATTCAAAATTTTCGGCGTTAAATTGATACTTTGCTGAAGCGGCTGTTTGGCAGGCAGCTATCGTTAATAAAATAGCCAAAACTGCATTCCCAACTTGCTCAAAAATAACCTTTCTCATGATGACCTCCTACTGTTGCTTCATTTTTTGTTTTGTCCCTCTGACACTTCATCCAATTGAAAAACCTCGTTGATGTCCAATTCCAATTCCCTAGCAATCTGAAAGGCCAACAACAATGAGGGCGTATAGTTGCCTTTTTCTAAGGAAACAATGGTTTTACGGGATACCCCGATTCTTTTGGCAAATTCCTCCTGCGTCAGCTTTTTTGCCTTGCGAAATTGCTGAACCTTATTAACGATTATCATATGCTCTCCTCATTAAATGTGAAGTTAACTACACATTTAATGTTACACCAAGACAAAAGAGAAGTCAACTTCTCTTTTCGAAGATATACAAAAACGCCACAAAAGAGTCTGACTCCTCTTTTGTGGCGCGATTAGCTGTCGATTATATCTTCTCCCCTGCCAAAAAGACCTGCTCCACCTGCCGCAGCTGCTCAATATCCGCCGTCGCATCACCAGCAACCACCAAAATATCCGCTTGTAAGCCAGCTTGCAGCTGCCCGGTCACTTCGGCTAAATCAAACACCTTCGCTGGATTTTGCGTCGCCGTCTGAATCGCTTCAACCGGCGTCAGACCATAGCGCACCATCAGCTCCAGCTCTTCCACAATCGGCACACTTGGCGCCTCCAGCATCACCATATCCGTCCCGGCTAGAATGGTCACTCCTTCATCATAAATCTGTTTGAAGTTTTCCGAATAAGCAGCCACCGATGCTTCAAAGAAATCCAAATGATGGGAATAAGTTTCGGTGGACTGGTTGGAATGATCCACCCCCACCTCCTGCACTTTTTTGTTGTAGTCAGCCAAGAAATGATAAGCAAACATCGTCGGCGTCCAGGACTGGTGATTGGCCGCCATTTGTTTCCCTTGCTCCACCGTCAAAAAATTGCCATGCTCGATCGTATCAAAGCCAGCATCAATACACATCTGAATCCCCGGCTGCGTTCCCGAGTGAACCACGCACTTCATCCCTAAACGATGAGCCTCCGCTACTCCGGCATCCAGCTCCTCTTGGGTAAACTCGCAAATATCATCTCGATTGGTAGTCAGCAGCTTGATCCAGTCAGCCCCGTCCCGCTTTTGCCGCCGAATCGTGTGACGAATGTTTTCCGCCCCATCAACTTCTTCAATCCCGTCTTCATGACCATGCCCGCCGGTAATACAAATTCCCCGATCCGTATGCAAAATCCGAGGCGCTTTAACAAATCCCTTTTCCGCCGCCAAGCGCAGCGTCTCCAACAGAAAACGCGGCCCGCAACAATCGCGAATCGTAGTCACACCCTTTTCCAAACAAGTCTGAGCCTGCTTTTGGGCATAAAAAGCAATCATAAAATCATTGTAGCGATGCAAATCCGGCTGCGTCCAATAATAGCCCAGATGAATATGGGCATCCATCAATCCCGGCAAAATTGTCGCCGCCCCGTAATCCTGAATCTCAGCCTCCGGATATTTTCCCTGCAGATCTGACGCTGCACCAACATCCAAAATCCGATCCTCTTGAAACACTACACCGCCATCTTCAATCACCGTTTGCCCGTCACCGATGATGACCTTAGCCGCCTTCAATAAAAACATACGATCCTCCCTTTCTCTTCTACTGATAGTATATTTATAAAAGAGGGCGCTTACAAGAGAAGGATCACTATTTGCAGGAAATGTTTGCCAGCGCTCCTGCGTCAGAACTTTTCTTTTAACCAGCTGTTGAGACCGGTCTATCAGTTTCCAGATTCCTGTAAACCCTCTGCTTTCAATCTAATTAGAAAAATCTCATCTGCCAAAGCCGGCCACAACTATTTTAGAAGTCTGATATGCGTGTTATAATAAAATTGAAAACGAATTCAAAAGGAGGGTTTTTATGGATAAAGCAAAAATTATCAAGGCATCGTTGTTAGTAGGAATGGGCATCGCAAGTTTCGCAGCCGCAGGTGAAGCGGCGGACGCGGCTATGCTGTATCGTGCCTACAATCCCAACACTGGCGAGCATTTGTACACACAAAATTACAATGAAATCCCATTTGTGGTACAAGCTGGTTGGCGGGATGAAGCACTCGCTTGGGAAGTACCATCAAGAGGCACTCCGATTTATCGTGTATTCAATCAAAATAACGGCGGCGACCATCACTACACAGCAAATATGGCGGAAGTTGAAATGTTAGTGGACGTTGGTTGGCAGTTTGAAGGAATCGCCTGGTACTCTGGCGGCGGCACACCAGTTCACCGCTTATACAATCCAAACGCAATTACTGGAACCCATCATTTGACCGCTAACGGCGATGAAAAAGATATTTTAGTCCGTGCCGGCTGGCGTTATGAAGGTGTTGCTATGTATTCAGGTCCTGATGCAGCATTAGAAGAATAAATCCTTGAAAGGACAGGAGAAATGAAAAAGGGCAGTATTATTAAGGTAGCTTTGTTGGCGGGTATGACTGTCGCCGGCTTCACCGCTGCAAGCGAAGCAGCAGACGCGGGGATGCTTTATCGTGCCTACAATCCCAATACAGGGGAGCATCTTTACACCGGCAATCACAACGAAATTCCCTTTGTGGTAAACGCCGGCTGGAGAGATGAAGGCCTTGCCTGGCAAGTGCCAGCGACAGGAACACCGATTTATCGTATGTTCAATCCAAATTATGGCGGCGATCATCACTATACACCGAACCAAGAAGAAGTCGAAATGCTGATGGCAGCCGGTTGGAAGTTTGAAGGCGTCGCTTGGCATTCTGGCGGCAGCACACCGGTTCACCGGTTGTATAATCCAAATGCAGATACCGGAACCCATCATTTTACGATTAACGGAATTGAAAAAGACCTGCTGGTAAAAGCTGGTTGGCGCTATGAAGGAGTTACCATGTATTCAGGTCCTGATAAAGGTCCGGTTCCAGCTACTCCAACGCCAACCGAAGCTCTCGGCAACAGCGGGATTTTAGAAGAGGATCTATTTGTAGCAACAAAAAAAGCTCAAACCATGTGGTGGGATCCAAATCACAAATTCTATTCCGACTGGTTTGTCGATCACGAAAACAACCCAAATAAGTTTTGGGCATTCCAATCAAGAGAAATTATCATGAGCAATGGTGAAAGATGGTATACCATCGATTTCTATGTTCAGTATGCGTCATAAGCAGCAGCAACTAGTTCTGAAATAGCATGATTATGTATAGAGTTCAAAGGTTGGGTTGAAAATCTGACCTTTGGAGAAAAGTACATTGATCGTGCTTTTTGGGGTTCAAAAGAAAAATTCCGAGCGGTGGGCGCTCGGAATACGTATCGGTTGTTTGGTTTGATTATCTTTATTCAGTTAGTTGGATGTATTTATTTGGGGTAACATAGTTTAAGTTTAGAAATAGGTTATCGTAACTTGGTCCTGCCAAAAGAAAGCTTCCAGTTACTGTAATGGTCTCACCTGGTTCAATAGGCTGAGAGTCTGATTCCTCTTCTACCACATGATCAACAATTTTCCCTACTACCGTAGGTAATGGATAATAAACTACGATCAAGTCTATATAAGGAGTAATCGGATTGGAGAGGTCCTTGCGAACAAGATTTGTTTCATACGGCACATCAGTGAAACCACCCTCTTTTTCGGCTAGTCTTCTTACTTGCGCATAAAAACTATAATCAACTGTTTTATCAGAAACATTTTTTATATTGAGTTCAATTTCTAAGTATTTCGGCTTGATTTTAAGCTCTCGTATTTCTTCGTTCAAGGTATTTTTACCATCGCCACGTGAAAATTCTGTCGCGGTAAAAGGCTTGAGCTTACCCTTTTTGTCCCATTCTACATTGTATTCTAAATCGTAACTCGTTCCTACCTTCAGTCGTTCATTCAAAATAGATAGGGTTTCTGGAGCAATCATATCGCTGAGTGTTACTTTAGTCACAGTCACCTCTTGCATCGGTGATCCGCTTATATCAGCAGTTTGGATTGACTCATTGAGTTGAACCAACTCACTTTTATTATTAATGTCCAATGCCAGAGGTTCTATGCCTTGAGAAATTCCAGCTATCCTCTCCATATTGTCCTCACTACTCATATATTCAGCTACCGAAGTCGCCTCTTCCATAGTATCAACGCTTACTAAGGAAAGATTATCCATGATCTCTTCAATATCTTTTTGTGGAATATCGCCATTCCACATTACTTGGACAAACATATTTTGTTTTTCAAAAAACATTCTAGCTATGGCACCCATTGTATTTCCATAAGTGTCTGTTTGTTCAATCATGTAGGCTTTTCTATCTGACAGCTTGATTTCTTTATAGTCTTTCACGTATTCGTCGACAACTGTATCTTTTTCATTCAATTCATAAAGAGCAAAGGATACATTACGAGTTTTGCTCAATGCCTCAAAATCCTCATCCGTTTCTGGCTCGTCTATTCCTATATCTTCATAGAGAAATAATTCAGCCGATTTATCATCTACAGTCAAGTAGCTCGGCACATACTCAGCCTCTAGCCGATAATACCCGGTATCTAGCTGTTGCTCCGTAGGCTTATCAATTTTAGTAGTGAGCTCATAGTTTTTCTTCTCAACATTAATTTCCCACAGTTTTGCAGCCACGTACGTTCCTACGGGGAGGAAAAACAATACGATGACCGCCACCAACAAAAGCCGACTTTTAGAAAAAGTGACTTTCACCACTGGTTGTCTTGTCTTCATCTTCGCCTTGCGTTTGATATTTTCTTTATTTTTAGCAGAATAATCGCTGCCGTAATTTTCTAAAATCTGATCCAATTCTTCATCAGATAGTTTCCCTAATGGATGTTCTTCATATTTCTTCGTCATTTTTTTCAGCTCCTTTGCCTAGTAAATTCATATTTGCATTTCTTGGCGTTCATATGCCTGCTGGATCAATCGTTTCCCCCGATACAGATAATTGTTGACCGTTTTTTGCGGCATCTTCAGCTCGCAGCTGATCATGGCTGGTGTTTTTTCAAAAATATAGCGTTGTAGACAGATTTCCCGCATTGGATTATTTAAGCTGTTGATCAAATCAAACATTTGATTCACAAATTCCTGATTTTCTTCAACTGCTGGAATGTTTTCCAAGGTAAAGTTGTCCTCCAGCAGATAGTCTTTCCTGTTGCGCTGAAGCTTGTTAATGCTTAGACTTTTGGTAATCAAGATTAAATAATTTTTCAACGAGCCCCGCGATGGTTGATATTTTCCTGGCGCCTTCCATATCCGTAAAAAAGTATCACTGACAATTTCTTCAATGTCCTGCGGATCGTGATTTTTCCCTAGTATTGATAAGGAAACCACCCAAAGCAGCTTTGAGTATTTGTCCATCAGCAGCTCAAATGCTTCTTCGTTGTGCTGCTCAATTCCTCGCAGCAATTCCAAGTCCTCCAAAAGAATCCCTCCTTCATTTATTTCTTCTGTCATATATATATACACAGCGATAGTGGGAATACACTAGAATTATTTTTATTTTTTTTCGAAAATCCATAAAAAATGTAACTTCTGCCCATTTTTACATTCATAACTATTTTATCATTTCAGCCAGACCCATAGTCTCTGTCTAACAGCAAAGTAACCCGATCCATCATTTTTCTTTTTATCTATGTATAACTACCAAAAGCATGACTGACAGCTAGCTCCTTTTACGGAATTGATTTTTCCAAGCCCAGGAAAAATCACTCTCTTTCTCGTACGCATATCATCATGCTAAACATTACGAATCTCTATTTGTATAGTTCATTCGTGATTCACACTCGCTCTTTTTATACTGCGAAAAGCATGACTGACAAAAAACAGCCCCCCTCCATCTTTCAACGGAGGCAGACTGCCAAGTTTCGTTCTATTTTAAATTTTAGTATGCACCATCTCTGTTACCGCTTGAGAAGTCAAATGATGTTTGTTTAAATGGTACTGCTCCACTAGTAGTAACATCAGCACCGTTCTTGAATACTTTCAAGTTACGTACAGTTGTTGGTGCGTTTGTACCCACATGCAGAATGTAAGTGTCGTTGGTAGTAGCTAACTTCGTTTGATACTGACCAACTAATGTGTTGTTTACAAAAGCTTGCATATAGCCAGAAGTAAAGTATTTCACTTTCAGATTCACCGCTTGACCCTTATTAACTCTAGGTGCATTGGTGTTTACAGAATAATACTGCTGACCAGAAGTCCCCGCACCTGCTGGGAAGTTGATATTAGTCGTATTAATCCGTCCTTGAGCAAAGTTCGCGTCAGAACCTGCTTGATAGTGCAAGCCAACACCAATCTGGCCATCTGGTCCTTTTGTTCCTCCGATTACAAATTGTGTTTCATAATCGTTAGTTGAACCATTGATTGCAACATCAGCAGAAAACTCAACAGCTGCTGCACCGCTCAAGTTTGCATTATCAAAAGCTTTATTAGAATAAAGAGTACGGTAAGAACCAGGAACATTGGCTTCTTGTCCGCCAACTCCCGTGATATTCACATCAACCTTCTTAGGCGTTACTCCTGGATTTGGAGCTGGAGTGTTGCTTCCCTGACCTACTGAAGTCGCATAGAATGCCGTACCTTCAGAGCGCCAGCCCAGACCTACTAAGTGATTGCGTTCATTGCCATCAGTTGTATAATGGTGAGTCCCTGATTTTGCGTTTGGATTGTACAAACGATACACCGGAATTTGTCCACCTGAGTGCCATGAAAGACCTTCGTAAGTCCAACCGACTCTAGTTAAATGATCCCGTTCGTTCGTATCTAAGGTATAGAAATGATCGCCCCCGTTGTTCGGGTTGAACAAACGATGCACCTCAACGCCTTTGTCTGGAGCTGTCCAAGCTGTTCCTTCATCTTGCCAACCTGCGTTGACAACAAATGGAATTTCATTGTGATTCTGTGTGTACAAATGCTCCCCAGTATTCGGATTGTACGCACGATACAAAGTAGATGCTTCAGCAGCATCCCCATGGACCATTATGGCGCCGCACATAGCAAGTGCTGCCCCAACGAAAACATAAGAAAACCCTTTTTTCATGTTATCTCCTCCAAAATTGCGCTTGTCAGCGCTTTTATTATTGTTGCTTTATTTTACCTTTCCCGTCAAACGAATGCAACAATTTAACACGCTTGATACGCTCGCAGCCGATGAAAGAATAAAAACAATGGAATTTGATACGGTAAAAACACTTTTCTTCTATTATACTTACGGTTTATAATGGTTGCCTTGTTTCCACCAACCGCAACTATCCATTTTCTCTTATAAATTCTAAAACACTTGAATTAAAGACAATGGTTATAAAATAATAATACAACAAACAAGCAAATTAATACAGTCTTATCCTTATATTTTTCGCAACAAATTTATTCTACTTAGTCAAAAAATAATTCAATGCAAAAAACAGCCTGTACTTCATTTTTCACGAAGACAGACTGCTCATTCAAAAATTTAGTAGCGATCCTTCAGTACGGTCAGAGCAACAGCAAACAAGATCACCAGACTGATACTAAACACGACATTCATAGAACGCTTGCTGACGTCTAAGCCTTTTCCACGGCTGCTGAATAGTGGCACCATTGTTAAAGCAGCCGGAATAAAGTAACGTCCCTGCAGCCCTTCAATCGTCTTCTTAGCATTGACCGGATTCCAAATCTGGTACAAAGCAAAGAAAGTCAGCACCGTATAAATAACCAGCAGCAACACTACGATCCCCTTCTGGTAAAGGACCAATGAGTCGCCATCCTCCTCCTTCAGCAAGGAAGCCACGATCAACAAGCAAAAATAGAAAATAATCCAATGAGTCGCCATCGGTGCATCCAACAAACCAAAATCAGCCACTGCTGACCGGGTGATATAATCACCTTTCAGCCCCAACACATAGTTCTCATAAAAGTTGGTGAAGAAAACTGATGGATCTTTAAAGAAGGCCGACACTTGCTTGGCCGGATCAGCGAAATCGCGGTAAAGAATCTGCTGGTCAACCATGAAGTTGTTCCACAAAAGGTAAAAGCCAACGGATAGAACTAAAATCAAGATCCCCCAAGCAATTTTCCTTCTGACATTCAGCGCCTTATTCGGTAACAAGAAGAACAATAAACCCAGCACAATCATCGTCGGTTTCATTAAAACTAAACCGATCATCATGATGGTGCTTATTAGCATGGCTGGTGAGCTGATACGCTTTTTCCCTCGTAAATGCAAAATCCAAGAAGTGAAGAAAAAGCCGCCGGCGATAATCATGGCATCCCCTGAAACCGTCGAAGCCAAAAACAACGCCATCGGGTTCAAGGCTGCCACCGCCCCGCCCCACTTAGAAAACGGGAAGATCGCTAATGCCGCAAAAATCACGATAATATAGGCAAACAAATTAAAATAGCGGGCCAAATAATATTGATCCAACGGCCGCTGATCGAACATCTTACCTATCCAAATCGCCGAAATTTGTGGAATGTAATTGACGAAGCTGTAGTTCGTCATACCGCCAGTTCCGATAAATTTGTCGGAAGTATCTCCATCTGATTTAATCATATAGGGATATTTTTCATTTTCACCCCATTTATCAATGGCGTATTCGTTCATACGATAAATTTCATCCGGCACCTCAAAGCCGTAAAAACCCCAAGTCTGGTCATTTTTTCGCGGCTCTTTCCCCGTTCGCGTCTCCGGCCGCACTTTAAATTCCGACAACGCATGGGCCTTCACTAAATGCCCAACTTCATCCGGCGCCTGCAGCGGCGGAATGGTTTTAATAAACGTAACACCAAAAAAAATGGCAAAAATCAAAAAGAATAACGTTGGAAATTGCAGATTCTTTATTTTATGAAAGATCGGATCAGACTGCTTTTTCTCCGATCGAAGTTGTGTGATGGTCATAATTATCTCCTCAATCAATTGGTCTACGTCTAATTTATCATACTTTGGAGAATTTTGACCGGATTTCTTCTATTTATTAAGGGGAAATTTGGACCAAAGGAAAAAGAGACGCCCAAACCTCGCGTCTCTCTGATAAGCTATCTTAATTCCCTAAACACCAACCTTCTCCAACACCGCATCACTCACCGCTTCAGCAACCACTTGGGCCACACCAGGCTGGAAAGCATCCGGTATAATGTTGGTAGTGCTCAAATCCTCATCCGTAATCAGACTAGCAATCCCACGAGCGGCAGCGATTTGCATATCCACCGTGATTTTTTTCGCCCGAGCGTCCAAGGCGCCGCGGAAGATTCCAGGGAAAGCCAACACATTGTTGATCTGATTCGGGAAGTCGCTGCGGCCAGTGCCGACAATGTAGGCGCCCGCTTCTAATGCTTCATCCGGAAAGATTTCCGGCGTTGGGTTAGCCATGGCGAAAATGACTGGTTTGTCTGCCATGTATTGAATCCATTCTGGTTTTAACACGCCAGGAGCCGAAACGCCGACAAAGACATCTGCACCTTGCAAAGCATCCACTAATGTTCCAGAACGTTTTTCGCGATTGGTCAGCTTGGCGATTTCTGCATGGTGAGGAGGCAATTGATCACTGTCCTGTTCGTTAATGATCCCCACTTTGTCTACCACCATCACATTTTTCGCGCCCGCTGCCAAGAATTTCCGAGTCACTGACAAACCAGCTGATCCACCGCCGTTGACTACAATCTGAACCTCATCAATACTCTTGCCGATTAATTTCAAGCTGTTGAACAACGCTGCTAGAACCACAATCGCCGTCCCATGCTGGTCATCATGGAAAACTGGAATATCACATTCTTCGATCAAGCGCTGCTCGATTTCAAAACAACGAGGCGCGCTGATGTCTTCCAAGTTAATCCCGCCAAAGGTTGGTGCGATGGCTTTGACGATTTGAATAATTTCTTCCGTATCCTGCGTGTCTAGAACGATCGGCACCGAATCTACGCCAGCGAAACGTTTGAACAAGGCTGACTTGCCTTCCATTACTGGCATCGCTGCTTCGGCGCCGATATTACCTAGGCCTAGAACCGCTGAGCCGTCACTGACAACCGCCACGGTATTTTTCTTAGTGGTCAATTCATAGGCTAAGTTCTTATCTTCCGCAATCGCTGAGGAAACTGCTGCAACTCCTGGTGTGTAAGCAATACTTAAGTCTTGTTTATTTTCGATGCTGACCTTAGAAACCACCTCTAATTTTCCACCGTTTTGTTTCGCTTGCTCTAACGCTATTTCTCGTACATCTCTGCTCATAATTACGCTCCTTCTTCAATTTAAGGTATTATTTTTTTCCAAAAAATAGTTTGATTTTCAGGCCGCATACCATTCTGCTAAACGTGCCTATTGATATCTCTGCTAAAATTCTTTGGTGTTCGTTCTGCTTTTGTTAAACTGTCAAAAGCAGAACTGGCACCCTTCTTCATTTTAAGGTATTATTTTTTTCCAAAAAATAGTTTGATTTTCAGGCCGCATACCATTCTGCTAAACGTGCCTATTGATGTTTCTGCTGAAATTCTTTGGTACTTGTTCTGCCTTTTACTAAACTGCAAAAAGCAGAACTGGCACCCTTTTTTCCTATTTTACTCTTGTTTAACTAATTATCTTTAAAATATCATCCGCAATATCGCGGTCATACTAATTACGGTAATCGCACCGCCTAAACGAGTCGCAACTTGGGCAAATGGCATCAAGTTCATGCGGTTTGCCGTACTTAAAATCGCTACGTCACCGGTTCCCCCCATGCCGCTTTGGCAAGCTGAAACGATGGCTGCTTCCACAGGGTTCATGTTCATGAAGCGAGAAACCACAAATCCGGTAGCAATAATCGTGAATACTACACTGATCACGACTACAAAATACTGCCAGCTCAACGTTCCAATCACGTCTTTCAACGGGATGTACAACAAGCCCAGACCTGCCATCAATGGGAAGGTGAAGTTACCGGAAATAAATTTGTATAATTGTTTCGAACCGCGTTGTGTTTCTTTAGGAACGATGTTCAAGTATTTCAAGAATGAAGCCAAGACGATCATCAACACAGGTCCCGGGAAGCCAGTTAAATGCTCCAGCAAACCGCCGGCGATGAATAACGTACAAGCTGTCATTACACCAGCACCCATCATTTTTACATCAATTGGCGAGTTGTCTTCTTTTAACGCGTCCGCCATATCGTCGGCGCCCTTCATTTTGATCAATTGACCTTGACCAGAAAGATGCGGCCGTTTTTCTCCTAAACGAGAAAGCAAAGCCGAACACATAATGGCGAAGAAATTACCGATAATGGTTGCCGGAATTAATTGCGCTACCAGCTGTTCGCTGCCGATGCCGGTAATCGCACTGTAGCCTAGCGACAATGGCAGGATGCCTTCGCCGATTCCGCCGGCTAATACTGGGGTTACGATGAAGAACAATGCGTGCTGCCAGTCAAATCCCACCAACACACCTACCAACGTGCCTACGCCCATTGCCGCAAGCATCCCAACTGTCATCGGAATAATCATGCGCATCAAGCCTTGAACCAGCATCTTGCGGTTCATCCCCAAAATACTGCCGCAGACTAGACAAGCAATATAGAAGTAAAGGAAATTCGCTTGCTTCATTAACAAATCTGCTGAGTCCAAAATGTTTTGATTGATTAAGTTGAAAAAGACTAGAATAGATGGCACTAACAAAGATAAAATAGCTGGACCGCCGAAATTTTTCACAAAAGGAATATTGGCACCGATTGTTCCTAATAACCATCCCAGTGTCAAAATAACTGCGAAGCCGCCTAGCATGTTAACTGGCAATTGCTGCATCAGGCCGGTAGCGATGATTACCGTAGCCATTGCTGCGTATACTGGCAATGGCATCGAGCCTACCTTGACGTCCATCCATTTTTCAAGAAATTTCTTGCCCTCTAGCTTCGGCTTTACCGCCAATGCCGGTTGTGCGTTTTCGATCTTTTTTTCCATTTATGTTTGCCTCCTTGTTTTGTTTACGGTTTCAGTCTACCTCCTGCTGAAAATTTTAAATAGATTATTTAACTAATTTAAGTAAGTCAATTTATTTAAGTACTCAGCGGAAAAATAGTCTGTGCTATACTCAAAGTGGAGGAATTTACCATGAAAAAAGGACTTAGGCTATGGACGTTGCTGTCGATCATTTTCGTGGCAACCTTATTAATAACCAACACCATTCTATACGGACTGATTCTGTATCAGGACGCCCAAATGGTACAAAAGAAGGAAGAAGATTTGCTGCTGGCAGTCGGCCAACAGCTGGCAATTGAGCCGGGGGTTCTTCAAGTACTCAATGAAGACACGCCCTCAGATACAGTAGAAGAATATACCAAAGAAGTCGCCGCCATTCACGGGCTGGATTTTATTGTGGTGATGAATATGGAAGGCATCCGCCTGACTCACCCGGATGAAAGTCAAATCGGACAGCCCTTCAAAGGCGGTGATGAAGCTCCAGCGCTCCAAGGGAAAAATCACATATCCATTAGCGAAGGTACGCTAGGTACTTCTCTTCGAGGATTTGTCCCTGTATATGAAGGAAACCAGCAAATTGGCGTGATTGCTTTGGGGATTCGCCTAGATTCTTTAAGCACCTTAGTCGAAAATTCCCGCAGCCGCTATACCATCGCGTTAATCGTCAGTGTCGGCGCCGGTTTAATCGTGGCATTATTAGTTGCCTACTATTTAAAGAAACAGCTGCTGAATCTGGAGCCGCGAGAAATTTCCAGCCTGTTGGAAGAACGCAACGCGATGCTGAACGAGACCAAGGACGCGGTAGTGGTGGTGAACACGGAAGGGATCGTGACTTTAGCCAATATTGCCGCCAACGATATGTACCAACAGCTGACCAACCAGCCCACCGATTTAGCTGGTCAGCCCATCAGCCAGCTGCTGCAAGACACGAAGCAAATCGATTTCGAGCGTTCAGTGGAACAGTTGTATCGCCAAAATGGCCAGGACTATCTCTTTTCGGCAGCACCAATTATGGTGAACAAACGCCGCATCGGTTCGATTGTTTTCCTGCGCAATGCCACGGAATCCTTATTCGTCACCGATCAACTGGCTAACACAACAGCATATGCGACGGCTCTGCAAAGTCAGTCCCACGAGTTCATGAACAAGCTCCATGTCATTTACGGTTTGGTGGATTTGGAAGCCTATAATGAATTAAAAATTTATTTAAGCGATATTTTGCAGCCGGAAAAGGAATTTTCTCATCGTCTGTCGATCCTCGTGCGCAATCCCATGCTGGCCGGCTTTTTCATCGGCGAACGAGAAAAATTTGCCGAACGGAAAACCCAGCTACTGATTGAAATCGCGCCGGAAATTCCGGAAGCGGCTGATCAGGAACAGACCACCACCATTATCAACATTTATCGCTACATTCATCACGCCCTGCTGCAGCGCTGGTTGCCGGAAGAATTAGCGATGTCCATCGAGTATCGCAACCAGCAGTTAACCACCACCTATCGCTTAGCTTTAAAAGAAGAAAAAAGTGATTCGCTGGAGCTGGTGTTTAAGGAAAATTATTTCCAACAGCTGTTAAAGGATGCTGACGGAGAATTCCGGCTGGAAACAATCGAAAATCAACTGATCATCCACGTCACCACCGCTTACGAAGGGAGCCCGACATGAACGTATTAATTATTGAAGACGATCCGATGGTGGAATTCATCCATCGCAATTATTTGGAAAAGCTGGCTATCTTTGAAGAAATTTACTCCGCCGATACCGTTGACGATGCCCAACAGCGCCTGTCCGAAAAACAGGTAGATTTGATTTTACTGGATATTCATTTAAAGGAAGGCAACGGCTTAGATTTTCTAACTCAGCTGCGGGCCAACCGTACGACGGTTGAGGTTATTTTAATCACCGCCGCCAACGAAACCAACAGCGTTCAAACCGGGCTGCATTTAGGGGCGATTGACTACTTGATCAAACCCTTTACCTTTGAACGCTTCCAGCAAAGTATCCAGCAGTTTCAAGACAAAAGACGCCAGCTGGATTCCAGCCAAGTTAGTCAGGACACGATTGACCGCTTGCTTAATTCGTCGCAGCCAGCACCCCAGAAAATAGCGGAGCCTACGATAGAACTAGACAAAGGCTTATCTAACCAAACCCTGGACCATATTTTTAAGGTGATTGATGAGATCCACCAACCCTTTACGATCCAGGAGCTGGCGGAACAATGCGGATTATCCCACGTTTCAGTGCGGAAATACATTCACTATTTAGAAAACTTAGGCCAGCTAAAAAGCGAGACGATTTACACCAAAGTCGGTCGGCCCTACAAGGCATTTCGTTATATAAAATAAAACAAGGCCCAGACTTTTCACGCCAAGTCTGGGCCTTTTTTCAACTACTCTGCTAGATAACAACAGCTGTAATCGACATATTTTTTCACTTTCACTTGAAACTCACTATTTTTCGGAACGCTGAACTCTTCCCCTTCAGCGATTGTCCGCCAGTCGTTTTCTCCCGGCAGCAGGACCGTCATTTCCCCCTGCAGCACCGTCATTAATTCCGCTTCCTTGGTGCCAAAGGTATATTCACCAGCCAGCATGAATCCTAAAGTGACTTTGCTTCCGTCTCCTTGGATCAACGTTCGACTGGTTACTTTTCCATCAAAATAAATGTTGGCCTTTTTCACTGCATCGACTTGTTTTAACAATTTATCAGCCTCCGTTTTTCATTTTACTCACAATTAAGTTTTTTGTACTCGCGCCATGTTGCGACTTTTTTGAATATAGGTAAAACCAGAGTAAATGATCACCACAATAACAATCCAAGTCAGCACGGTAATATCCAGACCCGTTACGAATTTCGCCGCAATAATGACGCCGACAATCCCGCCGATGGTAATCCCTAAGCTGACTTTCCGTGCATACTCACCGGTGCGGATAAAGTTGATACTAGCCACTGGCATCAAAGCCCCACAAGAAGCCGACATGATCGGAAATGCCACTAGCGGACTCAAGCCCAGCATGTAGACCATCGCCATACATGGCGCATAAAGTCCCACACCCATGGTCATTAAAGCACCTAAGCCAAAGTTCCCAACAATCCCGATAATCAATTTGATTCCCGTCAATCCAGTCGCCACATTGCCTTCACCCAAAATGTTGATTAAACCCGATTGCTTCAAGGCCATCAAAATCGCCGTCAAAATCAACGCACAGCCCATCACGAACTGAACCTTTTGCTCTGGCAGTTTGGTGACATACTTCGAACCAATCCACGAACCTACCGTCGCTGCAGCCACCAGCGAGAACAAGGTCAACGGCTCTACCTTCACCACCGTAATAAAAATAATTGCTTCCAACAAACACGACAACGCATGACTAACATTCAAGGTGCCCGGCACCTTGCGGTCATCATCCAGCTGTTTGGTCACGTTCATTAACAAAGTCGTCGGCGCAAACGCACCAATTCCCAAGGTGTCCAAAAAGTCTGTGATAAACCCAATCCCGATAGATACCGGCATGCTTCCACTGCCAAGATCAGCCTTGTTCTTCACCAAATCCCGTCCTAAAACCCCGATGTGCAACAGGATAAAAACAACCAATACACC
>LIDZ01000071.1_pt1 | contig 16663 bp, 15 predicted proteins | sample 644651 | NCBI WGS metagenome assembly LIDZ01 (sample SAMN03856242, study PRJNA289617) | food metagenome | isolation source: wine grapes on drying loft during traditional withering process | host: Vitis vinifera cv. Corvina | place: Italy: Gargagnago di S. Ambrogio di Valpolicella | collected 2014-01 | reverse complement strand
CATAGGTTCAATTTTGGCGAGATCAACTTTTACAAGACCTTCATAGTAGGCAACAGCTGTTGGTTCTAATTTTGAATATGCATCCTCACGTCCATGAATAGTATAATATTCTTTTATTGTATCATCTGTGCACCAAATAGAACTAAGGCAAGTTGTTTCTGTAGTCATAACATCTATGCCAATTCTGTAATCCGCAGAAAGATTTTTGATTCCAGGACCAACAAATTCCATTATTTTATTCTTGACAAAACCAATTTTAAATACAGCACCAATAATTGCAAGAGCTACATCTTGAGGTCCTACTCCTTTCTTTGGTTCTCCCTCTAGGTATATCGCGATTACTTCAGGAGAATCTACATCGTAAGTTTTGCTTAGAAGTTGTTTAACAAGTTCAGGTCCACCTTCACCAATTGCCATTGTTCCTAGAGCACCATACCTAGTATGACTATCTGAACCTAAAATCATACTTCCACAGTGACTCATCATTTCTCTCATGTATTGGTGAATAACAGCTTCATGAGGTGGCACATATATTCCACCATATTTTTTTGCAGCAGATAGTCCAAAAACATGGTCATCTTCGTTTATTGTTCCGCCCACGGCACAAAGACTATTGTGACAATTTGTTAAAACATACGGAATAGGGAATTCTTTAAGTCCACTTGCCTTTGCTGTCTGAGTTATAGCTACATAGGTAATATCATGAGAAGCTAATGCATCAAATTTTATTCTAAGTTTTTCACTACTGTCTGATGTATTGTGATTAGTTAAAATACCATGGGAAATAGTATTTTTTCGAGCATTATTTTTATTCAGAATGGTACTTAAATTTGATGTAGTTTCACCTTTCGATTTCAGAAATGATGTTATATCATCTGCTACTAAATTATCTTCATAACCCAAAATACCCTGATTCTTGTATAAATACGCACCTTTGTTAATTATTTCAACCATTTGTGTACCTCCATGTCAATTTTAGTTATCCAAATTATCCAATTAGTAAATCAAAATATATTAATCACTCTGTTACTATAATATATTTTTTTTGGGGTTTTGTAAATTTGTTTTTTTAATGGATTAATTCGATATCATAAAGTATTAACTTATAAAATTATAAGAAATTACATATATCATGCACATTTTAAAATTCAAATGAATAGACTAATAATATGAGTTTGAATTATTTAGGAGGAAAACCATGATTCCACAATATTATTTTAATTCACTAAGCAGACAAATGCCATTATCTACAGAAACTCCAATATTGCCGCTGGAAAACGATGATGAAATATTTGATAATAGGCAGCAACCGGGAGCACCATCACCACCAATTACACCAGGTCCAACCAATCCAACAGTGCCAATTATGTCACCACAATACACACAAGGATATTTACAAACTCAAATTGGTAAGAGAATAAGAGCGCAATTTTTAATTGGTAGTAACTCTACCCAGGATAGAGTTGGGATATTAACCAAAGTTGGAATAAGCTATATTATCATACAAAATGAAGACACAAATACATCAGATTTATGCGATATATATTCATTAAAATTTGTTGATATTTATCAATTATAACGAGGTATAAAAATGACTTATTCAGATAGAGAGCTACTTGCAAGAATTATAAAATGTGAGGCTGGAGGCGAAGGCGAAAACGGAATGAAGGGCGTTGCCACAGTTATAATGAATAGAGTAAGAGTCCCATATGGTGAATATCAAAGAGTAGGGGAAGGCGATGTTAGAAAGATACTATATCAAAAAGGACAATTTGACTGTATGAGATCTGTTTTAGGAGGCGTTGCAAATCCACAAACAATTTGGGCAAGTCCACCTGAGCAAATACATTACAATATAGCAGACTGGGCCCTTTCAGGACATAGACTCTACAATATAGGTTATTCTCTTTGGTATTTTAATCCATTTAATCCGGGATGTCCATTTGTATTTCCATTTAATGGATCTGGGAATTTCCAAGTAACAGTAGGGGAACATTGTTTTTATAATCCAACGGAATTATATGCACAAACATAATAAGTAAAGTGAAGGAGAGAAAATTAATGATACCAGAATACTGTAAACAGTGTATAGGCAGAAATGCAAATCCATATATGTCTAGTGAATTTGATTCAAATCCAACCCCACATTCTTCATCAATTATAGCAAATACAGTATCGCAACCAAAAATGCAAACACAGCCACAACCAAAAATGCAAACTCAAATACAGCCGCAAATGCAAAATTGTAATTGCGGAGGCGTACCAACTCCAGCAGCAACCACAACAGAAGATCAATTTGTTGTTGCACCGGGTTCACCTACTGTACTTGGAATTGAGTATACCCAAGGATTTTTAAGGACAATAATTGGATCAAGAGTTAGAGTTACTTTTTTAATTGGAACAGATTCTCTTACAGATCGAACAGGAATACTTCACGAGGTAGGAATAAGCTTTATAGTACTACAAGATACAAATACAAAAGTGAATACATTATGTGATATTTACTCGATAAAATTTGTGGCTATATTTAATTAAGTAACCGCATTAAGAACATAGTTCATAAAAAATAGTTAAAAGTTAAGAGTTAAAAGTTAAGAGTTAAGGAAATTTTGCCTTGGGGCAAAATGGTGGAATTAGTTAGGAGCAAAACAATTTATGATTGCTGAAAATTGGGGAATGTAAATAGATTTGTGTAACAAATCTATTTACATTCCTATTTTATTGACTTTTCTGCGCCAGCAGAAAAATCTTCATTAACTCTTCTCTCTTCTCTTTTAACTAAAAACGGTTTTTGCAATTTACAACTACTTTGATATAAGCGGTGTTAATAATAATTTGTCTAAAATTTAGTTTAAGTACTGGTTGTTAAATGTTTCCATGAATATTAATAGCTGTAGATGTCAAAGATTTATGTATAAGCGCAAATTATAATTCGCTAAATTTATGATGGGAGTCTTATTATGAAATTAGGTATACCAAAGGGGTTACTGTATTGTAAATATCATTTTTTCATAAATAATTTTTTACAATCATTGGGAGTGGATTTTATAACTTCACAGGATACTGACAAGGAAATATTGGACTTAGGGGTAAAATACGCAGTTGATGATGCTTGTTTACCAATAAAAGTATTCCACGGACATGTAGCCTCATTGAGAGGAAAGTGTGATGCTGTACTGATACCACGGTTTATGAGTGTGTCAAAAGGTGAGTATATATGTCCTAAGTTTTGTGGGTTACCTGAGATGATAAAGTACAGTATACCAAATTTACCGACTATTTTAACGGAATCAATAAATAGCTTGGATGAAAAACATCTTTATTCTTTTGCAAGAGGAATAGGTAAAAAGTTAGGAGGTAACAAACATAAAATAGAGGAGGCATTTGTTGCGGCAATGGCAGCTCAAAGAGGAGCTAGTTTAGAAAATCCAAATGAGAATAATAAATATAAAATAGCACTTTTGGGCCATCCGTATAATGTTTATGATAGTTACTTGAACATGAATATTATTAATAAACTTATAAAGGATGATATTTCTGTTATTACAGAGGAGAGTGTGGATAAGAATATTATAAATGAAGAGATAAAAGATTTGTTTAAAAGACCGTTTTGGAATTTTGCAAGAAATTCATATGGATTTGCCTCTTATGTAGGAAAAAATCAGCTAGTGGATGGAATAATATATATATCGTCTTTTGCTTGTGGAATTGATTCAATTGTTATGGAACTTATAAAAGATAAAGTAAAAAACATTCCAATATTAGTGCTTAAAATAGATGAACAGACAGGAGAAGCAGGTGTTGACACAAGAATTGAGGCATTTTTAGATATGTTAGAGAGAAGGTGCAGCTAAAAATGAAGATAACACTTCCACATATGGGGAACGTATATTTGGCAGCAAAAGCATTATTTCTTGATCTTGGTATTGAATGTATAATACCTGAATTCAGTAATAAAGAGGCTTTAGAGATAGGCTCGAAGTATGCCCCAGAAGATATTTGCCTGCCCTATAAAATAATGCTTGGGAGCATTATTTTAAGCTTTAAGGCTGGAGCGGATACCGCTATAATTACAGGAAGTTGTGGGCCTTGTAGATATGGTGAATACTGTGAATTATTTAGAAACACATTTAAAAAACTTGGTTACAACATTAATTTGATTGTAGTTGATTATCCAAAAGATATTGGAATTAAAGAACTAATGAATAGACTTAGTAACATATCTGTGGCAAGTAATAAGAAAACCAATGAAAAAATTACAGCTGTGTATAATTCAATTAAAGTTATAAAACTCATTGATTACATAGAAGTAAAAGCAAGGAATTTAGCTGGATACGAAATTGAAAAAGGAGTTTTTAAAAAGTTTTTATATGAATGCAAAAAAAATGCTTTTAACTGTGAAAGTGCATCTGATATGTTAAAGGTCCTGCATGAATACAAAGTAGAGTTAGACAAAATTCCAATTGATAAAGATAAAGAACCAATTTCCATAGCAATAATAGGAGAGATTTATACAATACTAGAACCATTTTCAAATCTTTATATAGAAGATAAGCTTATGGATTTAGGCGTGTCTGTGAAAAAAGGAATAACACCTAGTTGGTGGGTTAAAAATGCTATATTAGCCCCATTTAAACTTAATTCATTACATATTAGATTAGCTTCTAGGAAATATCTTTCAGAATATATTGGAGGGCATGCAAGAGAGTGCATTGGAGAGGCGGTTATTGCTAGTGATGAAGGATTAGATGGAGTAATACAGATATTACCTCTTGGGTGCATGCCGGAAATAGTTGCAAAGGCGATACTTCCCCAAATCTCAAGGGATAGGAATTTTCCGATTATGAGTTTAGTAGTTGATGAGATGACGGGAGAAGCAGGATATTCTACTAGAATAGAAGCATTTATTGATTTGATTGAGAGGAGGAAAAGCAAATGTATTATATAGGGGTTGATGTTGGATCGGTAAGCACTGATATTGTACTTTTAGATGATAATATGGAAGTAGTTGAATCAATGTATTTGAAAACAAAGGGGAGACCTCTTGATATTATTAAAGAGGGTTTTAAGAAATTGAGTGCTAAATATGAAGATGAAGAAATAAAGGCTGTAGGTACAACAGGGAGTGGAAGGCAAATTGCGTCTTTTTTAATTGGAACAGATGCAGTTAAAAATGAAATTACAGCCCATGCAATAGCATCACTGGAAGAGGATAAAAATCTGAAAACTATTATTGAAATTGGAGGTCAGGATTCCAAAATTATAATAATTAAAGATGGTATAGTCACGGATTTTGCAATGAATACTGTATGTGCTGCGGGAACGGGTTCATTTTTGGATAGGCAAGCTGAAAGATTGTCTATCCCGATAGAAGAGTTTGGAAAACTAGCATTAAAGTCAAAAAATTCAGTTAGAATAGCTGGAAGATGTGCTGTTTTTGCTGAATCCGATATGATACATAAGCAACAGGTAGGTTATGGAGAAGAAGATATAGTAAGGGGGTTGTGCGATGCGTTAGTAAGAAATTATTTAAATAATGTTGGAAAAGGCAAAGAAATTCAGCCTAAAATATTTTTTCAAGGGGGCGTTGCAGCAAATGAAGGAATGAAATTTGCATTTGAAAATGAACTTCAGATGGAGTTATGTGTTCCTAAGCATTATGACGTTATGGGTGCCATAGGTGCTGCAATTATAGCCAGAAACACAATAGAAAAGCAGAAGGTAGCCACTAAATTTAAGGGCTTCAAGGTAGTAAGCGGAGAATTTAGGGCTAAAAGTTTTGAATGTAATGGGTGCTCTAATAGATGTGAGGTAGTAAAAATAGCTAATAGGGATAAAGAAAGTGGATTTTTTGGTGATAGATGTGGAAAATGGAGTAACTGCAGCTAATGGTACAGTTAGGGCTAGTTCATTATGTCTATTTAGGAATAATATTATGCATAATAGGCATAATGTTTTTAAAAAAAGATGTGATTTTACCATGTATTATAGGAATTCTAATAATTGGTTTTATATATAGTGGAAGTATTGTGTCATCTGTACAAATAGTGTATACAGCCATAGTAGTTTCGGGAAGAGAATTTATAGAAATTGTAATAATTATAGCATTAGTTAATGGTATGTCTAAGGCTATAAATAGTTTAGGTGCAGATGCTGTAATGATTAAACCAATAAGTAAACTTATGATTAATGAAAAAATAGCATTTTTTGTTTTAGGTTTTACAATGTTAGCTTTTTCTTGGTTTTTATGGCCAACGCCAGCAATAGCTTTTATAGGACCACTCATGGTTCCAGCAGCAATTGAGAGTGGACTAGAACCAATTTGGGCGGCTGTTAGTTTGGACTTATTTGGAAATGGAATAGCCCTATCAAGTGATTATTTTATACAAGGAGCACCATCCATTACAGCTAAAGCAGCAGGAATTAAAAACCCATTTGAAATTGCAAAAGCTGGATTTTTTATGTGGCTGTTAATTTCTATTATAGTAATAATTACGTCAAGTATTATAATGAGCAGAGAGAGTAAAGAAAAAATAAAAAACAAGAAAAGTGTAGAAGTTCATAAAATAATTAAACACAGTTTCGGAAGTAGATTTGTTGCAATATTTACATATACGTTTTTTATAGCAGATATCATTATTATGTATGTCTATAAATTAAGGGGTGCAGATGCAACGTCACTAATTGGTGGAACTGCTATAGTTATAATGTTATTATGTGTACTTATTAAGTGTGGTATAAAAAATTCATTGGGGCAGATTACTGTGCTTGTAAGGGAAGGATTCATGTTTAGCATAAAAATTTTTTCTCCAATTATAATAATCGGGGCATTTTTCTTTTTAGGGAGTAAAGAGACAGCACAGGAAATTTTGGGTTCAGGCACAAATGGTATATTAACAGATGTAGGTATGTATGTATCACAAAATATACCAATGAATAAATTTTCTGTAGTAATAATTCAAGCCTCAATTAGTGGTCTTCTTGGTGTGGGTGGATCTGGATTTTCAGGGCTACCATTAGTTGGAACTTTGGCACAAGTATTTTCTTCAGCTGTGAATGTTAATAGAGCTGGCATGGCATCTCTAGGTCAAATAATTACAATTTGGGTAGGCGGAGGGACTATAATTCCTTGGAGTGTAATTCCAGTTGCAGCAATTTGTAACGTGGAACCTTTCGAAGTGGTGAAAAAGAATATTATTCCTGTTACTATAGGTTTAATATCTATAACTATTATGGCTGTATTTATACTATAATTTAGGATTATAAGGTGAACTATGACACATGCGTTCTTGCTATTGTTTTTATCAATGATTTGCCTACAATATAATATGAAATCATTCACACATGCTGTGTAGTTTTAATATACTATAAATGTGAATATTAAATTGAGGTGGATGTTTTGGTAAATTATGTAGTCAAAGCAGGCGATTCACCATGGTCCATAGGAAAAAAATATGGTGTTAATTACAATGATATTATTACCATAAATGGACTTGCCAATAGAAAAAATTTGGTGATTGGTGAAAGCCTACTTATACCTATAAATCAGAGTAAATACAAAGAAGAAATTGAGGTAAATGGATTTATTATTCCTACTACACCTGAAAGAGATACGAGCATTATAGAAGATGTTCAAAAAAGTTTAACTTATATAACTCCATTTAGCTATCACGTAAATGAAGATGGTACATTAACAACATTAAATGATGAGGTTATAATTAAACAGGCGAAAAAGTATAGTGTTGCACCAATGTTATGTGTTGCAAATATTTCTAGCAGTGGTGGTTTTGATACAGAGTTAATAGGGAGAATATTGAATGATAAGAACATACAAAATACTTTGATAAACAATATAATTATTACTTTGAGAAGAAAAGGGTTTAGGGGAGTTATTGTTGACTTTGAAAGAATACCACCTAAGGATAAACAAAACTATAATGATTTTTTAAAAGAATTAGTTAGAAGGGTGCATGCAGCAGGTAGATATTTAGTCGCAACTGCATTGGCACCCAAACAATCATCAAAACAGATAGGACCATGGTATGAAGCGCATGACTATGAAGCTCATGGCAAAATTGTTGATTTTGTCATACTTATGACATACGAGTGGGGCTGGTCAGGTGGACCACCAAGAGCAGTAGCACCAATAAATGAAGTTATCAAAGTTTTAAATTATGCAGTATCTGTAATTCCAAGTTATAAAATAATGATGGGAGTACCATACTATGGATACGATTGGAAACTTCCATTCGTACAGGGTGGACCATTTGCAGAGGCACTAGGAAATCAAGAAGCTGTAATAAGAGCAGCAAAATATGGAGCAAATATTAAATATGATGTAATATCTCAATCACCATTTTATAATTATATGGATGAAAACAGAGTTATGAGGGTTGTATGGTTTGAAGATTCTAGAAGTATGATGTCAAAATTCAAATTAGTTACAAAATATGGATTACGAGGGGTAAGTTATTGGGTTTTAGGCAAGTCATTTCCACAGAATTGGGCATTACTTAATAGTATGTTTAGAGTTAAAAAGGTTTAGGCGAAAATTCAATATATATTAAGTTTTACGGGGGCTGTCTTATAGAATGATTTTTTAATCATTTTGAGACAGCCCTTATTTATTTTATTAAAATATTATTCCTTAAAGTATAAAAAAATGAGCTTAATTTAATATGGAGAACGGTATAGATGTTATTTTTTTGAATTGTTATTTATCTTGATAACAACAAAATATAATGATGTTAGAATTATACGTTATGCCACTATTAGTATTTTATATCTCCAATAGTGTATTTTACATTTTGTTTATCTTGAGGAACTACAACAAGGACTAAGTCTATATTATTAAAATTCAAATATGGTTGAACAGTAATTATTTTGCTTAGAGTCCCAACATCATTTTCTTCATTCAATACATATCCTATCTTTATTCCACGAGGAGTAAAATTTCCAATATTCCATGTACTTACTATATAACCTGATTTTATATCTTGAATAGTATTGGGAACAGACATTTGTAAAATATTTTTATTGTCATAACTATTAGAATTACCATTAACAGTGCCTGAATTTTCTTTATCATTTTGAATGATAGCAGAAAATATAAGGTTAGTACTTTCAATAGATTCAACAACAGAATAATTTTTTGTTACTGAAGTTATTTTTCCAAATAGCCCTTTAGGAGTTATAACTATCATGCCTTTTGATAAACTATTCTTTAGACCTTTATCTATAATATAAGTATTTGTAACATCTTTTTTATTAATTCTCGCAATGTTACATGTTATAAATTGATAATCTGGATTTTTATTCTTAAATTGTTCTATATCATTTAAAGAAGCAACTTGGTTTTTAATAGAATTAATTTTTTTTGTTTTATTAGTATATTCAATATTCTGTTTTTTCAATATATCATTTTCTTTTTTAGTATCTATGATATTTTGTATAAAACTAAAATTTATATTAGGTATTTTTTTAATATCACTTTTATATGCTATTAAAATTAAAAAGATTGTTGATAAGAGAATAAGTATAGCGGCTATTTTTTTTATTGTAATTAGTTTCATATTTACCCCATTTCATAAAATAGAATTTTAATAACATTATAATACTTAATTTACTATTTATATATATAATATCAAAAAAATTATTGATCAGTTATTATCAATATAATTTTTATTATTAACATAAATATTTTTGTTTATGTTAATAATAAGTTTATAAAAGGAGGTGCTTTTTATGAATCATAATGATAGTATTGGTTGTGAAGTAAATGAATGCGAATATCATTGTAAAGAAGATAATTTTTGTACACTAAATAAAATTGAAGTTATAAAACATGAAAGTGTTGCTAAAACACCAGAATGTACAGACTGCGGAAGTTTTAAAACAGTACAATAATGTAAAACTATGTAAAAAATTCAACACAAATGAGTATAAGGCCATAAAAAGGAATTCTCTCCTCTTTATAGCCTTATACTTTATTTGAATATAAATTAAAATTTCTTTATATCTGTAACCTAGTAACAACTTCTCAACCTTCCATGTGTTTATCAAAAATTTTTTCTATTTCCTGGCATATTTGATTTAGTATTTTGTCTATATTGAATATATAAACAATATTATGTCAATAATTAAGAGGAAAAATTAGTATAGGGAGGATAAGCTTGTGAATAAAATTGAATTGGTAGGTCGTATGGTTAAAGACCCTGAGTTAAAATGCATTGAGGAAACAGATAAAAAGGTATGTAATTTCACATTAGCTGTAAATCGGAATTTTACTAATGCTAATGGGGAAAGGGAAGCAGACTATATACCAGTGGTTGTATGGGGAAGAATTGCAGAAACAATATGTAATTATATGAAAAAAGGTAGGCTAATTAGTGTTATTGGCAGATTACAAATAAAAAGGTATGAAGGAAAAGACGGAATGAGAAGATATATTTCAGAAGTGGTTGGGGAAGAGGTAACTTTCCTAGATTCAAATAAAGAAAAAGCAGAGTAAAAAAAGCTGGGTTAAATAATAAAACACATTATTTAATCCAGTTTCTTTTATTAAGGTAAGACTATACTTATAGTTAAATAATTTAGAGGTTTTAAATTTCAAACTGCTCAATTGAGTTTTTAAGAGTTAAAACAAGGGCATCTAGTTTTTTTGTGGTTTCAACTATTTGATACATGCCAGCTGTCTGCTCTTCAGTTGTAGCAGTAATTTGTTCTGTAATTGCTGAATTTCCTTCTGCTACAGTGGCAACATTCTCAATGGATTCCAATGAGGTGTCAGCTTTTTCTGACATATTGTTAGCAGTTTGTGATACTTTATTTACCATATCAGTTATATTATTTAAAACTTTTTCCATATTTTCAAAACTTGTAACAACGTTAGATGCTACGGTGACACCATGTGCTACTTCATCAGTACCGTTATTCATGGACTGTGAAATACTTTCAATATGCTTTTGAATTCCAGTAATAAGTTCGGCAATATGTGTTGCGGCATCTCCGGATTGTTCTGCAAGCTTTTTTACCTCATCTGCAACAACTGCAAAACCTTTACCTTGTTCGCCTGCTCTAGCCGCCTCAATAGCCGCATTAAGTGCTAATAGATTCGTTTGAGATGCGATATTACTTATTACATTTACAATTTCTCCAATTTCATTGGATTGATTGAACAAAACTTGAGTTTCTTTTACATTATAATTATTTGATTTAGCTATAACTTCAATACTATCTACAGCTTCTTTAACAGCCTCTGAACCAGAATTACTTACTTTAATTGATGATTCAACAACTTCTATCATATTGTTGCATTGATTAAGGATAGTGGAAATGTAATCAACAAGTTCACTTGTTAGGCTAGAAGCATTACTAGCATTTTCTGCTTGCTTTATTGCACCTTCAGATATTACCTGCATGCTTTTAGATAATTCTTCTGTTCCCTTTGTATATTCATATGTAGTTGAATTTAAACTATTTGAAAGCAAGTTAACTTCATTAGCAGAATCACTTATGGAACCTACCATTCCTTTCAGTTTAAATACAGTATTATTCATGCTACTAGCAACTTTGCCTATCTCATCATTTCTATTCAAGCTTAAATTAGATTTAAGAGATCCTTTAGAAATTTTTTCGGAAAACTCAGATAATTTTATCAGTGGTGAAGCAATACGATTTGCAACTAACCCAATAATGATGCCAATTATAATTACTATTAGTGAAGCGATTAGTAGTAAAGTAAGCATCATTTTATTAGCAGCAGCAAATAATTCGTTTTCACTTACTACGCTTGCAATGCTCCAACCCGATAAAGGCACTTTATTGTAAAAAACCATGAATTTTTCATTGTTTTTAATGAAAGAGAATGTACCCGATTTTTCAGTAAGCATTTTTTTATCTAAAAGTTTCATATTTGTATCTTGTACATCAGATAGCTTTTTTTTCATTACTAAACTTTTGTCTGGATAAACTACCAGTGTACCATCAGATCCAATTAGCATAGCGTATCCTTTTTCACCAAACTTGAAGTTCTTTACTTTGTTTTCAACATAAGTAAGATTTACAGCAGACATCATTAAACCAATAGAACTGTCGGAATCATCTTTAATTTGTGAGCCAATTACACTTATTGTTTTTCCTGTGCCTTTTGATACAACAGGATTAGATATATGATAAGTAGAGCCACCCATTAAAGCTTTATACCAAGGTTTCTTTGAAACATCACCTATTACAAAATTACCATTTGCATATTGAGCTCTTGATTTTCCATCGTTATTATACAATGCTGAGGCAGCGTTATCATACTCACCTGGATAAGTTTTGTTTAAAAATTTTATTCTTTCAGCATTAAATTTATCTGTAGATGAAATATCTGATTGAATTGATCTAGCAGTAGGTGTATCTGCAGAACTTCGTACTTCTAAAAGCTTACCTTCTAGCCAAGTGTTAATATTTTCTGACAGGCTTGCGGTATTGGCCTTTTTATCGCTAATAATTTGATTATCAATAGTACTTCTAAATTGTGAAAAAACTATAAAGCTTAATATTAACATTCCAATTATTACTACGGGTAAAATACTTAATAATAAATTCATTCTAAAAGATAGTTTCTTGAACATTTAATCACTCCTTAAATTTTACGGAAAATTTAATATACATATATATAATATACTATATATATATTATATATATTAATTTTAAGTAAAAAAATGTCCTAATTTGTCGTTTATATCATTGATATAAAACAAATTAAGACATTTCTTATAGAAAATCAATACTAAGATTCCCATTTTTCATAAAGTGATTCCAAATCGACTTGTAATTTAGTAATTTCGTTATTTATATTTTTACTCTTTTCTGGGTTGGAATACACTTCTTCAAGGCAAAGGTCATTCTGTAATTGTTTTATTTTAGTTTCAGTGTATAAAATATTATCCTCAATTTCTTGGGATTTTTGTTTCTCTTCCCGTTTTTGTTTCTCTAATTCTTTTCTCTTTTTCTTTTCAAAATTAATTTGAGTTTTTGTTTTACCATTAAGAAGTTCATACTCATCTTCAAATCTATTTGGATTTTTCTTCTTTTCTACATAATAGTTGTAATTACCCAAATATTCTTTTATACCATCTACCTGAAGGTCTTCTATCTTAGAAACAACTTTGTTTAAAAAATATCTGTCATGAGAAATTACAAAAACAGTTCCATCATAGCTTAAAAGAGCATCTTCTAATGCTTCTCTTGAAACTATGTCAAGGTGATTTGTTGGTTCATCTAATAATAAAAGATTACTTTTTGATAGCATAAGAATCAATAAGTTAATTCTACATTTTTCTCCACCACTTAGGAGACCAATCTTTTTGAAAACATCATCACCGGTGAACAGAAAGGCAGCAAGTGCATTTCTTAATTTTGTTGTGGTTAATTCGGGAAAATGATTCCAAACCTCATCAATTATAGTATTTTCATCGTTTAATCTTGATTGTTCTTGATCATAGTAGCCTATATAAACATTTTTACCAAGGATTACTGTGCCCTCATCACATTTAGCATTATTTAGCAATATGTTGAATAATGTGGTTTTTCCTCGACCATTTTCTCCAATAAGAGCGATCTTTTCACCTCTCTTTATATCAAGATTAAGATTACTAAAAAGAAGTTTATCCCCAAATCTTTTTGATAAGTTTTCAACATGAAGTACATCATTACCGCTTTTAATTGAAGCTTCGAATTCTATTCGTGAAGCCTTTGAATCTTTAGTAGGTGCTTCAATTCTTTCCATTTTGTCTAGAGATTTTTGTCTGCTTTCTGCAGCTTTTACACTTTTTTCTCTATTAAAAGAACGATATCTTTCTATAATATCTTCTTGTCTTTTGATCTCCGATTGTTGTAATCTGTATGATTTCATTAGAACTTCATAGTTTTTCTTTTTAAATTCTAATGCATTAGTGTAATTCCCTTTATATGTGTATATTTGCCCACCTAACATTTCTAAAGTGGTTTCAGTTACAGCATCTAAAAAATATCTGTCATGTGAGATTACTATGATTGTTCCATTGTAGCTAGTAAGGTAATCTTCTAGCCATTCAATTGCATCTAAGTCCAAATGGTTAGTAGGCTCATCCATCAGTAAAATATCTGGTTTTGTAAGCAAAAGTTTACAAAGTGCTACCCTAGATTTCTGACCACCGCTCAATATATTAATATGTCGATCATAATCATTTGCTAAAAAACCAAGGCCTTTTAATACTCTATTTATTTCACCCTTGTAGACATAGCCACCTTTATTATTGTATATTTCAGTTAAAGTAGTATAATCCTTAATTACTTTAGTTTGGTAAGCTTCGTTTTTTAAGTCGTAGGGTTCGTTCATAATAAATTCTAATTTCTTGAGTTTATTTTCCATATTTAGTAGTTCCCCAAAAACTGAAAGCAATTCTTCATATATTGTATTAGAAGTATCTAAGGACAAATTTTGAGAAAGATAGCCTAAGACTAATCCTTTTTCTATAAATAATTCTCCACTGTCATGTTCCAGTTGATTAGTTAAAATCTTAAAAAGCGTAGATTTACCAGTACCATTAGCACCAATAAGACCAACTTTTTCACCTTGATTAACGTGGAAACTTATATTTTTTAATATAGTATCAATACCATAAGATTTTTGTAAGTTCTTTGTGCTTAAAACTATCATGAAATCACCAACCTTGTGTGTTATATCATCATATTCTACCATTTTTATTACATTTTATAAAGAAAAGCTTAAAAAAACCTATATTTTATTGTATACTGTTATGTGATTAAAATTATTTGTCTATAATAAATTATATATAAAAGAAGTATGAAGTTTTAAATATGTGGTACAATTAAATGCATGTAATATTAAATAAAGAGGTGCAACAGTTGGAAAGGAAAAAAAATATATCAATGGCTGTAATTAAAAGATTACCAAAGTATCAAAGATATTTAAAAGAACTATTAAAAAACGATATAGATAGAATATCTTCAAAGGACCTTAGTGAAAAGATTGGGTTCACTGCGTCTCAGATAAGACAAGATTTAAATTGTTTTGGGGATTTTGGTCAACAGGGTTATGGATATAATGTTAAGGATTTATACGGTGAGATATGTAATATACTTGGTTTAACAAGAAAATATAATACAATTATTGTTGGAGCTGGTAATATAGGCCAGGCAATAGCTAATTATACTAATTTTCAGAAGATGAATTTTAACTTAGTTGGGATTTTTGATACTAATCCTAAATTATGTGGATTAAAGATAAATGACATAGAAATTAAAGACATTGATTTTTTAGATGATTTTCTTAAGTCCACTGATGTAAATATAGCTATAATCTGTGTTCCAAGTAAAAGCGCCCAAAGTATTTGTGATCTTGTAGCTAAGAATGGAATAAAAGGAATTTGGAATTTTGCACCAGTTGATTTATTAATTCCAGAAGGCATTGTTGTGGAAAACGTGCATTTAAGTGAAAGTTTACTTACACTTAGTTGTCTTATGAATGAAATAACTTAAAAAAAGAAAAAAACTCAATGTATTTTTGTTGAAAATGATTTCGTAACAGGTTATAATAGTCATTGAAGCAAGATGCTTTGTATTTTTTTATACTTCCTTGTTAATATTATAACAAGGAATAAAAGTTTAGGGGGATTAGTCATGGATTTAAAAAACATCATCCTTGAAAAAGAAGGCAAAATTGCCTTGGTTACAATCAACAGACCCAAAGCTCTTAATGCGTTAAACACAGAAACTTTAGGAGAACTTGATTATGTGGTTGACGAACTTGAAAAAGATTCCGAAATACTTGCAGTTGTAATAACTGGAGCAGGTAAATCATTCGTAGCAGGTGCGGACATTTCAGAAATGAAAGACATGAATGTTATTGAAGGAAGAAAATTTGGAATACTAGGTAACAAGGTATTTAGAAGAATCGAAAACTTAGAGAAACCGGTTATTGCTGCACTTAATGGTTTTACACTAGGTGGTGGTTGTGAACTTGCTTTGTCATGTGATATTAGAATTGCATCAACAAAGGCAAAATTTGGTCAACCAGAGGCGGGACTTGGAATAACACCTGGTTTTGGAGGTACTCAAAGACTTGCAAGAACAGTTGGAACTGGAGCTGCTAAAGAACTTATATATACAGCTAAAATCATTGATGCAAATGAAGCCTGTAGAATAGGACTAGTTAATAAAGTATTTGAACCAGAATCGCTTCTTGACGAAGCAAAGGCTCTTGCAAATACTATAGCTAGTAATGCACCAGTTGCTGTAAAGCTATGTAAGGCAGCAATAAACAAGGGAATCCAGACTGATATAGATACAGGAGTTGCTTATGAATCAGAAGTGTTTGGTTCATGTTTCTCAACAGAAGATCAAAAAGAAGGAATGAACGCTTTCTTAAACAAAAAAAGCTTAGTAGGCAATTTTAAGAACAAATAAGGAGGTATATTAAATGAACTTTTCATTGACTCAAGAACAAGAATTAGTGCAAAAAATGGTAAGAGAATTTGCAGAAACAGAAGTAAAACCAATAGCTGCTGAGATTGATCAGACAGAAAGGTTTCCAATAGAAAACGTAAAAAAAATGGCTAAGTGTGGCATGATGGGTATTCCATTTGCTAAAGAATTAGGTGGTGCTGGCGGT
>LIDZ01003022.1_pt14 | contig 16679 bp, 17 predicted proteins | sample 644651 | NCBI WGS metagenome assembly LIDZ01 (sample SAMN03856242, study PRJNA289617) | food metagenome | isolation source: wine grapes on drying loft during traditional withering process | host: Vitis vinifera cv. Corvina | place: Italy: Gargagnago di S. Ambrogio di Valpolicella | collected 2014-01 | reverse complement strand
GCAGATGAAAATGGCGTGGACGTATCTCGATGCCACCTACCGTAATTCGACCTGTGATGACAGCGGCAGCTGTACCCCATCCGGCAACCGCTTACCGGGCGTGGCGAAAAATATGGGCTACGCTTCTCTGGCCTGGGCACCGGAACAGGGTTGGCATGCCGGCGCTGACGTGCGCTATATGGGCAGCATTCAGGCCGACGATGAAAACGACGCTAAAGCGCCGTCTTACACCGTGGTTGGCCTGAGCACCGGTTACAAATTTGGCTGGGATAAGTGGTCTCTCGACCTGTTCAGCCGCGTCGATAACCTGTTCGATAAAGCCTATGTTGGCTCGGTTATCGTGAATGAAGGCAACGGCCGTTACTACGAGCCCGCGCCGGGACGAAATTACGGTGTGGGCGCGTCGCTCTCCTATTCGTTCCTGTAATACAGAATCCAGCACAGCCTGCCGTGTTGCTAACGCAAGACGGCAGGTACAAAACACCGGATGGATAAGATGGTTAAACCGGGTGTTTTTTGCGATTTAGCATACGATCTAAATCGAAGACGTTAAATTTTGGTAAGGTCCATACTATGCAAAGTAAAGCACCGTTATCACGAATCCTCGTGATCCTTACGGCTGTGTTTGCCGTCCTCAGCGGGTTATACCTGCTGGTTGGCGGTATCTGGCTGGCCAAGCTCGGCGGCTCGTTCTATTACATCATCGCGGGTGTGATTGAACTGGTTGTTGCCTGGTTGCTGTTCCGTCGCCGTTCATCAGCGCTGTTGCTGTACGCGGTATTCCTGCTCGCAACGCTGATTTGGTCGTTGTGGGAAGTGGGGTCCGATTTCTGGGCATTGACGCCACGTCTGGACGTCACCTTCTTCCTCGGCCTGTGGCTGGTACTGCCGTTTGTGTACCGTGGTCTGAGCCAGGGCAAATTTGCCCGTGGCGCACTGAGCCTGGTACTGGTGGTGACGGTGATTGCGCTGGCTTACTCAGTGTTCAACGATCCGCAGGAAATCAACGGTTCCCTGAGCCCGGAGCAAGCGGCGAACATTGAAAAGTCTGGTGACGGCATCGCTGCCGGTGACTGGCCGGCTTATGGCCGTACCCAGGGCGGTACGCGTTACTCGCCTCTGACGCAGATCAACGACAAGAACGTTGGCCAGCTGAAGGAAGCATGGACCTTCCGTACCGGTGACATGAAGCGCCCAACCGATCCAGGCGAACTGACTGATGAAGTCACGCCGATCAAAATTGGTGATTCCCTGTACCTGTGTACGCCGCACCAGATCCTGTTCGCGCTGGACGCGGCAACCGGTAAAGAGAAGTGGAAATTCGATCCACAGCTGAAAACCGATCCGTCCTTCCAGCACGTGACCTGTCGCGGTGTGTCTTACTACCAGACGCCGGATGTGGCTACGCTGCCAGCAGGCACCAAGCCTGCCATGTGTGCACGTCGCATCATCCTGCCAGTAAACGATGGTCACCTGTACGCGCTGGACGCGGAAACCGGCGCGCTGTGCCCGGAATTTGGCGAAAACGGCAAGCTGAACCTTCAGCAGAACATGCCTAACGCCCGTGCCGGTGCTTACGAGCCAACCTCTCCGCCAATTATCACCGATAAAGTGATTGTGGTGGCCGGTGCCGTAACCGATAACTACTCTACCAAAGAGCCGTCTGGCGTGATCCGTGGTTTCGATGTCAACAGCGGTAAGCTGCTGTGGGCCTTCGATACCGGCGCGAAAGATCCGAATGTCCTGCCGGGTGACGATCAGCACTATGTGGCTAACTCACCGAACTCATGGGCACCGGCGTCGTATGATGCCAAGCTGGATCTGGTTTACCTGCCAATCGGCGTGGCGACACCGGATATCTGGGGTGGCAACCGTACCCCGGAAATGGAGCGTTACGCTTCTGGCCTGCTGGCGCTGAACGCGACCACCGGTAAGCTGGCGTGGTTCTACCAGACCGTTCACCACGATCTGTGGGATATGGACGTACCGGCTCAGCCGACCCTGGCGGATATCAACGACAAAAACGGCAACAAAGTGCCGGTGATTTATGTTCCGGCGAAAACCGGTAACATCTTTGTGCTGGACCGTCGTACCGGCAAAGAAGTGGTTCCTGCACCAGAAACGCCAGTACCACAAGGCCCGGCGAAAGGCGACCGTCTGTCACCAACCCAGCCGTATTCTGAGCTGACCTACCGTCCGAAGAAAAACCTGACCGGTGCGGACATGTGGGGCGCAACGATTTACGATCAGCTGATCTGCCGCGTGATGTTCCACAGCCTGCGTTACGAAGGTCCGTTCACACCACCTTCAGAGCAGGGCACGCTGGTATTCCCGGGTAACCTGGGCATGTTCGAATGGGGCGGCATCTCTGTAGATACCGATCGCCAGATCGCCGTGACCAACCCAATGGCGCTGCCGTTTGTTTCCCGTCTGATCCCACGTGGTCCAAACAATCCACTGTGGCCAGATGCCAACGACAAAGGCGGTAGCGGGACAGAAACTGGCGTTCAGCCACAGTATGGCGTGCCATACGGCGTGACCCTGAACCCGTTCCTGTCACCACTGGGCTTCCCTTGTAAGCAACCGGCCTGGGGCTATGTGTCTGCGGTTGACCTGAAAACTAACGATATCGTGTGGAAAAAACGCATCGGTACCGTTCGCGACAGCTCACCGATTCCACTGCCATTCAAAATGGGTATGCCAATGCTGGGCGCACCAATCTCTACAGCGGGTAACGTGATGTTTATTGGCGCAACGGCAGATAACTATCTGCGTGCGTTCAACGTGACTAACGGTAAATCCCTGTGGGAAGCGCGTCTGCCAGCAGGCGGCCAGGCAACTCCAATGACCTACGAAGTGAACGGCAAGCAGTACGTGCTGATCGCCGCGGGTGGTCATGGTTCCTTCGGTACCAAGCTGGGCGACTATATCGTTGCTTATGCACTGCCGGATGATGCCAAATAATCATTGATAAGGGCGAACCCCGGTTCGCCCGTTCTTCCCCCGTCGGTGGGTGAAGGCAAATAATAAAGACGCCTGCGCACTGCAGGCGTCTTTTTTTTTGCAATAAAAAGGGCGGAAAGATGAAGGCAACCTTAAGTTTCTGCTTTTTTTTCTGCCTGTATTTCCTCCGCTGCCCGCCACCCTCTTCACGAAAGTAAACCCAACCTAAACCCCGCAACTGATTTCCGGCCTAAATTCTCACGCCTTGAACAATCTTAATTTTTAGCTAAGGAATCTTCTATATCGTTCAGCAAATGTTGATTAATGGAGATTCTGACTCTGATACAGTCATTTTCCACTGTTGCTGAGCGTTTGATAACATCGGGCTTGCCAATGCTATCCGCAGACAGACAGGCGTGGCCTGGTGAAACCACGATTAGATTTCAAGGCATTAGCGTTTGGTTTGTGCGCAGTTGACGCACGATCTGCTAAAGTTTTTCAAGGTTATTGTTAAAGGAATTTTACCAATGTCTGAATTTCTTCCTTTTTCTCGCCCGGCGATGGGCGAGGCCGAACTGGCCGCGGTTGGCGAAGTCATGAACGCTGGCTGGATTACGACTGGACCTAAGAATCAGCAGCTGGAACAGGCATTTTGCCAACTGACCGGCAACCAACACGCGATAGCCGTCAGCTCGGCAACCGCCGGGATGCATGTCACCCTGATGGCGCTGGGCATTGGCAGTGGCGATGAAGTGATCACCCCGTCGCTGACCTGGGTGTCCACGCTGAATATGATTGCGCTGCTCGGCGCTGAGCCGGTGATGATTGATATCGATCGTGACAGCCTGATGATTACCCCTGAGCTGATTGAAGCGGCGATTACTCCCCGCACCAAAGCCATCGTGCCGGTTCACTATGCCGGTGCCCCGGCGGATATCGATGCCATCCATGCGCTGGGAAAACGCTACGGCATTCCGGTGATTGATGACGCGGCACACGCCGCCGGGACGGTTTACAAAGGCCGCCACGTCGGTAACAGCGGCACGGCGATCTTCTCCTTCCACGCCATTAAAAATATGACCTGCGCCGAAGGTGGCCTGGTGGTCACCGACAACGAAGCGCTGGCCAACCGTATTCGCAGCCTGAAATTCCACGGTCTTGGCGTGGACGCCTTTGACCGCCAGACTCATGGCCGTGCGCCGCAGGCGGAAGTTATCGCGCCTGGCTACAAATACAACCTCGCCGATATCAACGCCGCCATCGCGCTGGTGCAGCTGGCCCGGCTGCCGGCGCTGAATGCCCGCCGTCAGGACATTGCTGAACGCTATCTGAAAGAACTGGCCGACACGCCTTTCCTGCCGCTGGTACAACCTGACTACGACCATCAGCACGCCTGGCATCTGTTTATTCTGCGCGTCGATCCCGCCCGTTGCGGCCTGAGCCGCGACCAGCTGATGCAGGAACTGAAGGATCGCCAGATTGGCACCGGCCTGCATTTTCGCGCGGCGCATACCCAGAAATATTACCGGGACCGTTTTCCTGAACTGTCCTTGCCCGAAACAGAGTGGAACTCCGAGCGCATTTGCTCAATTCCGCTGTTCCCAACGATGACCGATGACGATGTCAGCCGGGTTATTGCCGCGCTGTATGAAATTGCTGAGATATACCATGACCGCTGATCAACCCATTAACAAAGTCTCCATCGTAATCCCGGTGTATAACGAGCAGGACAGTCTGCCGGAGCTGATCCGTCGTACCTCTGAGGCCTGTTCTCAGCTGTCGATGGCGTGGGAGATCCTGCTGGTGGACGACGGCAGTAGCGACCGTTCTCCTGAGATGCTGACCGCAGCCGCGGAAGAACCGGGCAGCCATGTTGTTGCTGTGCTGCTCAACCGTAATTACGGCCAGCATTCGGCGATCATGGCCGGTTTCAACCACGTCAGCGGGGATTTAATTATCACCCTCGATGCCGACCTGCAGAACCCACCGGAAGAGATCCCGCGGCTGGTGACGAAAGCGCAGGAAGGCTACGACGTGATCGGCACCGTTCGGCAAAATCGCCAGGACAGCTGGTTCCGTAAACGCGCGTCCCGGCTGATCAACAACCTTATTCAACGCACTACCGGTAAGGCGATGGGCGATTACGGCTGCATGCTGCGCGCCTACCGCCGTCACATTATTGACGCGATGCTGAACTGCCACGAGCGCAGCACCTTTATACCCATTCTGGCCAACACCTTTGCCCGTCGGGCGATTGAAATCCCGGTGCTGCACGCCGAGCGTGAATTTGGTGATTCCAAATACAGCCTGATGAAGCTGATCAATCTGATGTATGACCTCGTTACCTGCCTGACTACCACGCCGCTGCGGATGCTCAGCGTGTTTGGCAGCCTGATCGCGCTGGCCGGCTTTGCATTGTCACTGTTACTGATTGTTTTACGTCTGTTCTTTGGCCCGGCGTGGTCCGGAGACGGGGTGTTTATGCTGTTTGCCGTGCTGTTTATTTTTATCGGTGCGCAGTTTGTCGGTATGGGGCTGTTAGGGGAATACATCGGACGTATCTATAACGATGTCCGTGCCCGTCCACGCTATTTTATCCAGCGCGTAGTTAACTCCTCCGCGCCTGTCCGCTCTGAGGAAGACCAATAATGAAAGCTGTCGTATTTGCCTATCACGATATGGGTTGCATTGGGATCAATGCGCTGGTGAATGCCGGTTATGAAATTGAAGCGATTTTTACCCACGCTGACGCAACGAATGAAAACCACTTTTTTGCCTCCGTTGCCCGTACCGCCGCAGAGCAGGGGATCCCGGTGTATGCGCCCGAGGATGTCAACCATCCGCTGTGGGTGGATCGCATCAGAACCATGGCGCCTGAGGTCATTTTCTCTTTTTATTACCGTAACCTGCTGAGCGATCAAGTGCTAGGCCTCGCGACTAAAGGCGCGTTCAACCTGCACGGTTCGTTGCTGCCAAAATACCGTGGCCGCGCGCCGCTGAACTGGGCGCTGGTCAACGGTGAAACGGAAACCGGCGTGACGCTGCACCGCATGGTGGCCCGTGCCGATGCCGGCGCCATTATTGCTCAGGATAAAGTCAGCATTTCAGCCGATGATAATGCGCTGACCCTGCACCGCAAGCTGAATGCCGCCGCTGACCATCTGTTGGCGGACTGCCTGCCCGCGCTGAGAAATGGTCAGATTAGCGAACGTGCTCAGGACAACACGCAGGCTACCGTGGTGGGACGTCGTACGCCGGAAGACGGCCGTATCGACTGGTCGCAACCGGCGGAAGTGGTCAACAATCTGGTGCGTGCGGTGACCGATCCGTGGCCGGGTGCGTTTGGTTACGTCGGCGCGGCAAAATTCATTATCTGGAAAGGCAAAGTACGTCACGATCTGCCTGCCGCCAAAGCCGGAACCGTGCTGTCAGTGAATCCGCTGGTGGTGGCCTGTGGTGAAGGTGCTTTGGAAGTGATGACCGGACAGAGCGAAAACGGCGTTTATATGCAGGGCTCGCAGCTGGCACAAACCCTGGGTCTGGTAAACCAGGCGCTGTTGACTAACAAACCCGTTTCGGCAGTGAAACGCCGCACGCGCGTGCTGATCCTCGGCGTTAACGGCTTTATTGGTAACCATTTGACGGAACGCCTGTTGCAGGACGATAACTTCGATATTTTCGGCCTGGATATTGGCGCCGATGCTATCAGCCGCTTTATCGGGCATCCGCGCTTCCAGTTCGTCGAAGGGGATATCAGCATCCATTCGGAGTGGATTGAATACCACATTAAAAAATGCGACGTGATCCTGCCGCTGGTGGCCATCGCCACGCCGATTGAGTACACCCGTAATCCGCTCCGTGTTTTTGAGCTCGATTTCGAAGAGAACCTGAAGATCATCCGCGACTGCGTTAAGTACAAAAAACGCATTATCTTCCCGTCCACTTCCGAAGTGTACGGCATGTGTGATGACCCGAATTTCGATGAAGATACCTCGAATCTGGTGGTCGGGCCGATCAATAAACAGCGTTGGATCTACTCGGTTTCCAAGCAACTGCTCGATCGCGTGCTGTGGGCCTATGGCGATAAAGAAGGGCTGCGCTTCACCCTGTTCCGTCCGTTTAACTGGATGGGCCCGCGGCTGGATAACCTGAACGCCGCACGCATTGGCAGCTCGCGGGCGATCACCCAGCTGATCCTCAATCTGGTGGAAGGATCGCCAATTAAACTGATGGACGGTGGTAAGCAGAAGCGCTGCTTCACCGATATCAGCGATGGCGTTGAGGCGCTGTTCCGCATTATTGAAAACAAAGACAATAACTGCGACGGACAGATCATCAACATTGGTAACCCAGATAACGAAGCGAGCATTAAAGAGCTGGCGGAACAGCTGCTGGCCAGCTTTGAGCGCCATCCACTGCGCGATCGCTTCCCGCCGTTTGCCGGTTTCCGCGACGTGGAAAGCAGCAGCTACTACGGCAAAGGCTATCAGGACGTTGAGCACCGCAAGCCGGCAATCCGTAACGCCCGCCGCCTGCTGGACTGGACGCCGGAAGTGACCATGGACAAAACCATCGATGCCACGCTGGACTTCTTCCTGAGAACGGTCGAACTGGACGTGCCGGAAGCGACAAAATGAGGAAAGTCGGCCTTCGTATCGATGTCGATACCTGGCGGGGTACGCGAGATGGCGTGCCTAAGCTGCTGGAAATCCTCAGCTTGCATCGCACTCAGGCCACTTTTTTCTTCAGCGTTGGACCCGACAATATGGGGCGCCACCTGTGGCGCCTGCTGAAGCCCAGGTTTCTGTGGAAGATGCTGAGATCGAACGCCGCCTCGCTGTATGGCTGGGATATTCTGCTGGCGGGCACTGCCTGGCCGGGACGTCAGATTGGGCGCGGGCTGGCGGAGATCGTCAGCGCCGCCAGCGATCACCACGAAGTCGGCCTGCATGCCTGGGATCACTTTGCCTGGCAAACCTGGGCCGGCGTCTGGCCTGCGGCACACCTTACGCAGCAAATCCGTCTGGGAAAGGATGCGCTGGCAGCGATCGCCGGACAGCCGGTGACCTGTTCAGCGGTCGCCGGTTGGCGCGCTGACCAGCGGGTGGTCAATGCCAAGGAGCCGTTCCAGTTTCATTACAACAGCGACTGCCGGGGAACCGCGCCGTTTCGTCCGCTGTTAAGCGATGGCACTCCCGGCACGGTGCAGATCCCGGTCACTCTGCCCACCTGGGATGAGGTGGTCGGCTCCACGGTGAGCAAAGAAAATTTTAATGCGTTCATTATCGACCGCATCAAGCAGGATCAGGGCACGCCCGTTTATACCATCCATGCGGAAGTGGAGGGGATCGTAATGAGCACCCTGTTCAGCGATCTGCTGACGCTGGCCGCCCAGGAGGGTATTCAGTTTTGCCCGCTGAGTGAGCTCTTACCAGACGATCTTAACAGCCTGCCAACAGGAAAAATTGTTCGGGGTAGCCTCCCCGGTCGTGAAGGATGGCTGGGGTGCCAGCAATCAACAGAGTAATTTTTATGACACTGACGAGAAAGGGCTTTCTTCTGCTGGCGTTATTTGCCGTGTATTACCTGATCCCACTGGAATTTCGGGCGTTATGGCAGCCTGATGAGACCCGCTATGCGGAAATCAGCCGTGAAATGCTGGTCAGCGGTAACTGGGTGGTGCCGCACTTCTTTGATTTGCGCTATTTCGAAAAGCCGATCGCCGGTTACTGGATCAACAATCTCAGTCAGCTGATTTTTGGTCATAACAACTTTGCCGTGCGTTTTGGTTCGGTGTTCTCCATTACGCTGACCGCGCTGATGGTCACCTGGCTGACGTTCCGCTTATGGCGCGATCGTGCCACGGCAATGGTCTCTGGCGTTATTTTCCTTACCTGCCTGTTGGTGTATGGCATCGGCACCTATGCGGTGCTGGATCCGATGATCACCCTGTGGCTGGTCGCCGCCATGTGCAGCTACTGGCTGGCAACGGAAGCGACGACCAGCGGCAAAAAAGTGCTGAGCTGGCTGCTGCTCGGTTTTGCCTGTGGCATGGGCTTTATGACCAAGGGCTTCCTGGCGCTGGCGGTGCCGGTGATTGCCATTCTTCCCTGGGCGATTCATCAGCGTCACTTCAAAGCGTTGCTGTGCTACGGTCCGCTGGCCATCCTCGGTGCGGCGTTAATCAGTGCGCCCTGGGCGATGGCTATCGCCAGAAGCGAGCCGGACTTCTGGCACTATTTCTTCTGGGTTGAGCATATCCAGCGCTTTGCCGAAGCCAATGCGCAGCATAAAGCGCCATTCTGGTATTACCTGCCGGTCCTGGTGATTGGCTGCATGCCATGGCTGGCCCTGTTGCCGTCTGCCTTACGTTCAGGCTGGCAGGATCGGCAGAGTAGCCGCGGCAGTTTGTATTTGCTGAGCTGGGTGGTGATGCCGCTGCTGTTCTTCAGCATCGCCAAAGGCAAGCTGCCAACCTATATCCTGCCGTGCTTTGCACCGCTGGCGATCCTGATGGCGCGTCAGGCGACGATCATGATGTCAGGCAACGGCAAAGCGTTAAAAATCAATGGCTGGATAAACCTGGCGTTTGGTCTGGTGCTGACTCTCGCCGTGCTCGGTTTCCTGGCACCGTGGGGGCTGGCGAAGCATCCGGTTTACGGTCATCACGAAGTGGTCAAAGTGCTGCTGGCGGCTGCGGCCTTCGCGTTCTGGGCATTGTGCGGTGGGATAACCCTGAAAGCGCCACAGGCACGCTGGAGCCTGGCCGCGCTGTGCCCGCTGGTGCTGGCGCTGGTTATTGGGCAGGCGATCCCGTCAGGCGTAATGGATGCCAAACAGCCTCAGCAATTTATCCAGGCGATTAAAAGCGACATTGTTGGCAGCCGCTATCTGCTGGCGAATAACCCCGGCATTGCCTCGGGGCTGGCGTGGGAGATGCAACGCAGCGATATCACTCTGTACGATCAGCCGGGCGAAGTGCAGTACGGGCTGAGCTACCCGGATGCGCGCGATAAGTTCGTCAGTGGAGCCGATTTCCCGGCCTGGCTGGCAGCGCATCGCCGCACGGGCGATGTCACGCTGGTACTGTCACTGTCCCGCAATCAGGATCCGGACAAAGAGCTGCCCAAAGCCGATTTCAGTTACCGACAGGGCCGGTTAGCCCTGTTCCGATACCGTCAGACGCCATGAGTCTGCTGCTGATCCTGCTGGCCAGCCTGCTGAGTTGCTGTGGGCAACTGTGCCAGAAACAGGCTGCGCATCATGGGTTGCAGAAGGGGAAAGGCCACCTGATGATCTGGCTGGGGTCAAGCGTGCTGTTGCTGGGCGTGGCGATGGTGATCTGGCTGGTGGTGCTGCAAAGCGTGCCGGTCGGGGTGGCATACCCGATGCTGAGCCTGAACTTTATCTTTGTGGTGCTGGCGGCCCGCGGGTTGTGGAAGGAACCCGTTCCTTTCCGCCACTGGCTGGGCATTGCCTTGATTGTGGCTGGCGTGGCGGTGATGGGAGCCTATACCTGATGGGGATTTTATGGGCACTGTGCAGCGTCCTGCTGGTCAGCGGGGCGCAGCTGTTATTGCGCTGGTCGATGATGTCTCTGCCTTCAGTGGGCGAGCCAGCGGCCTTCTTCAGCGCCTTGCTGAGCGGGCCGTTAGCCGCCTCCGCGTTGTTCGCCGGGCTGGCGGCCTATGCCTGTTCCATGCTGTGCTGGCTGCTGGCGCTGCGACGCATCGCCCTGAGTAAAGCTTACCCGCTGCTCAGCCTGAGTTACGTACTGGTGTGGGCGGCAGCGCTGATGTTGCCTGCCTTCAATGAAATCTTTCAGTGGGGAAAACTGGCGGGGGTGGCGCTGATTTTTAGCGGATTGCTGTTGATATGCTGGCCAGAGGACGCTTTCGATTCACACTGATGGGAATGACAGTATGCGAGTATTGCTGGTAGAAAATGACGCCACGATCGGCGAGGCTGTTTTTGAGGCGCTAAAAGAAGCTCGCTACACGGTGGACTGGGCGCGCAGCGGCACCGACGCCATCGCCACGCTGACAATCCACTCCTACCACCTGGTGCTGTTGGACTTGGGTCTGCCCGGCAATGGTAGCTTTAGCGTACTCAGTACCTTGCGCGGCAAAGGCAATCAGGTACCGCTGCTGATTATCAGCGCCCGCGATGCGCTGGAAGACTGCCTGCGGGGGCTTGACTCGGGGGCGGATGACTATGTGTTCAAGCCATTCGAAATGAATGAGTTGCTGGCAAGAATACGCGCGGTAATACGCCGTAAAGGGGGCAACGGTGGACCGATACTGAGCAACGGCATTATCAGTCTCGATCCCGCCAGTCATAAGGCATGTCTCCTGGAGACGGGCGAGGTTTACCGGCTCTCTAACCGTGAGTTCGCCTTGCTGCATGCGCTGTTGATCCGCCCAGGGACGTTGCTGTCGCGCAGCGAACTGGAGGAGAAAATCTACGGCTGGGGTGAAGAGATTGAGAGCAACGCGGTCGAATTTTTTATTCATGCGCTGCGTAAGAAATTCGGTACTAACGCGATCAAGAATGTCCGGGGCGTGGGATGGAGGGTAGCAGGAAACGCCTGATGCCTACGTAAGAACGGCCGTCGGTCGGGGGGGGCTATGTGGGTTGGTTTGTCGGTCTGCCATGAAATCATGGCAGTTCATGAGGTTATGATGAAATTCCCCGAATACCCGGAGAGATAATCGCGTTATTATCCTGGGGGTAAATTTCACATCAGGTTGATTCATTATGTCGCAAACTTCTCTCCTGCTGGACGTGCAGGACGTTAGCTATGTGCAGGACGGCACCACGCTGTTGGCCCCCCTCTCGCTACAGCTGAATCAGGGGGAATTTGTGTTGCTGACCGGGCCTTCCGGCAGCGGCAAAAGCACGCTACTCAAAATCATCGCTTCCCTGCTCGAACCCACCGCCGGCGATATTCAGTTTAAAGGTCGCAGCATTAGCGAACTGAAGCCGGAAAGCTATCGTCAGCAGGTCTCTTACTGCTTCCAGACCCCTGCACTGTTTGGCGACACGGTGTATGACAATCTTGCCCTGCCGTGGCAAATTCGCCAGAAAAAGGTCGACAGCGAGAAGCTGAAAGAGTGGCTGAAAAAGGTCAATCTGCCGGTTGAGATGCTGACCAAAAAAACCGAACAGCTCTCCGGCGGTGAGAAGCAGCGGGTCGCGTTGCTGCGCAATCTGCAATTCCTGCCGGATGTGCTGCTGCTGGATGAAGTCACCAGTGCACTGGATGAGGAAAACAAGCAGGCGATTAATCAGCTTATTGCCGGGCTGGTGAACGAGAAGGGCGTGGCGGTGATTTGGATTAGCCATGACGCCAGCGAGATCAATCAGGCGCAACGCGTGGTGACACTTCAGCCACCGGTCAGGATGGGCACAGATGAATCAGCATAATATTACTAACGAATCCCTCGGCCTGGCGCTGATTCTGGTGCTGATTGCGCTGCTGGTCAGCAAGAAAGAGAAGCTCGGGCTGGAGAAAGACATCGTCTGGAGTATCGCCCGCGCTATCGTTCAGCTGATTATTGTCGGATACGTCCTCAAGTATATTTTCGACCTCAACAACCGCTGGCTGACGGTATTAATGGTGCTGTTTATCTGCGTCAATGCGGCACTCAACGCCCGTAAACGCAGCCGCAATATTGGCAATGCCTTTATGCTCTCCTTTATCGCCATTACCGGCAGCACCACGCTGACGCTGGTGATTCTGGTGTTAAGTGGCTCGATTGAGTTTATGCCGATGCAGGTGATCCCGATTTCAGGGATGATTGCCGGCAATGCGATGGTGGCGGTGGGGCTCTGTTACAGCAATCTGAACCAGCGCTTTACCGACAACCGGCAGAAAATACAGGAGATGTTGAGCCTGGGTGCGTCAATCAAAACTGCGTCGGGCACGCTAATCCGCGACAGCATTCGTGCGGCGATGATCCCAACGGTTGATGCGGCTAAAACCGTCGGGCTGGTCAGCCTGCCTGGCATGATGTCCGGGCTGATTTTTGCCGGTATCGATCCGGTGAAAGCGATCAAATACCAGATCATGGTGACCTTTATGCTGCTGGGGACGGCCAGCATCTCCACGATTATTGCGGGCTATCTCGCCTACCGCCGCTTTTACACCGCACGCGCTCAGTTACGCTAGTCAGAGCTGATGTCTGGGGGCAGGATGTTTCGTAGAGGGTTATGTGTTGACGCAGGGGAGAAGAGCAGGCGGACCGAGCGATCCGCCTGACGCGCGAGTATCAGAAGTTGATATTGGCGCTGATACCGCCAACGAAGGCATCTTTCACTTCGCTGACCGCACCCGGAGACGCCACGTACTGCAGGTTTGGACGCAGTTTCAGCCAGTTGGTGACCTGAGCGTTGTAATAGATCTCATAGTTATATTCGGACCCGCTCTGGATCGGCAGGTAAGTTGGGTTGTCGTAATCGTTAACCCCATTTTCCTGGTTGGTTTTACGCAACATGTTGCCGTAATCATCGTTGACGTGAATACGTGCGGCACCGACCCCGATCTCATCTTTCGGACGGGCGTCAAACGGCCCTTTCCAGACGAAGGAGACGGACTGATAGTTGTCGGTCTTCGAGGTTTTCTGGTCGTTCATTACGGCCTGAACCGTCACGCCCAAACCGCGCGAGTTGTCGCCTTCCATCGCGGTCAACTGTTGTTGCAACAGCAGGTAGCCGCCGTAAGAGTGGTTATCTTCGCCGTACTGACCGTTACTGTAGCTGCTGTAATTATCGCCGCGCACCGAGGAGTAGTACATCCCGACGCGGTAATTACCCGGTAGCTTGTCGGCGCCAAAAGCTGGTTTCCAGCCCAACTCCACCGGCACCATATTGCCCAGCGTTGGGCTGGTATCGAGGCGGAAACCGTTGCCGGTATCGTAGTTCGATGGCGTCTGATTATAGAAACCGACCTGGAAGAACAGCTCTGGCGTAAAGTTAAACTTCACGCGTCCGCCCCACTGGGAGACCGGCCAGTTATACCAGCGGTCGCCGCGCCAGTTACCTGCCTGGCCGCTACCAAACGCCAGGTTCTGGAAGTTGCTGTCAAAGGAGTCGAAGTCTTCACCGACCGTAACCCGTCCCGCTTTCACTTCTACGGCGTGATCAAAGAAACCTTTATTCAACCAGAACTGCGTCAGGCGCCAGGTTTGTCCCCGTCCCCACACTTCCTGCACTGAGGAAAGGCCACCCGAACGCGGGTCGTTAATATATTGCGTTAAGTCCTGACCGTTACGGCTGGTAATGGTCGCCTGAAATTGCGTGTCATTCCAGTTCAGCAGCTTTTCCAGATCCAGCGTGGTGCCAAAGGCCCACTGGTCGGTATAACGCGCGCTGGTTGACTGGTTGTAGCCGCCGGAGAAATTACTGGCGGATTCCATGGTGTAGTTCACCTGGAAATCCACACCGTCATTTTTCAGCTGGGTGCGGGAACCGTCCCAGTCACCAAAAGCGTAGGGAGAATCCATACTGAGCGGCGCGAAATCTGCCAGGGCAGATCCTGACGCCAGCATCAGTCCTAAACCACAGAACGCCACCGATCTTTTTAACGTGGTTTTTGGTTGTTTGCTTTTCATGTGAAACACCTTCTTTCTTATAGTGATAGCGCTGTCCAAAAGGTTATTTATTGAACAGGGTGCGTCGCGGCCATGCTGCTTTGTTAAGCATTTTCTCCTGCTCAGGGGATCTGTTCAGGGGGGACGTGCTGACATAAGCCGGGAATGACGGCCTTAACAGACGGAATGAAAGCATTATTTGGCGGAACAGGTGTTCTAAATAGTGCTCAAATTATTAGTCTGATAGTAATTAGTTATGGAAGTTTTAATCCGATCACAATTTAGCAATCGCGTAAGCGGAAGCGGCAGGGAATAGCGGGGCAGGGAACGGGATAGCGGGCAAAAAAAAGGCCGAAAATGTCGGCCTTTTAACTTTCAGAGCGTCGTCGGGCAACGCTGAGGGCTGATTAGCGGCGACCAAAAATCTTCGCGGCCAGGAAGCCCACACCGGCGGCAATCGCCAGCGAGACAAACGGGGCGTCCTGCGTTTTGGTTTTTACGCAGTCCAGCGCGTCATCAACGGCATAAGAGGCTTTTGCTGCGCCCTGGCGCACACGGCCTTTGTACTCATGCTCGGGAGAATCGACAGCTTTACCAAATTGCTCCTGACCTTTACCCAGCGCTTCGTCAGCTTTGTCTGATGCTTTATCTAATAAACTCATACTGTCTCCTTCTTGATGGCATGATTTCCTCATGAACGTTTAAAAGCTTAGACCATCCTGCGCCGTATGCCGCCTCGGTTATGTGACTATTTATGACTTCTGTAAAGAAAAAGGGCCGACAAATGTCGGCCCTTCGCAAATAACTGGCAATCAGAGGTTCAATGAGACTTCATGCCAGCAGCGGTCATCATCACGCGGAACAGCATTGCCACCACGCCAAGCGCCATTACGCTGCCCGCGTAAATGGCAACCATCCACAGGACGCGTTTCCACGCGCGCGGTTTAACCGCCTGCTGTGTGTGTTGTGCTTCAATCATCATAGTATCTCCAGAATATCCCGCAGTGTGCCGGGTGCTGGTGGCTTAACTGTCCGCCTGCCCCCGGCTTTGTTGTGGTTATCAGATTGCCGTTAAATCAATGGTAGCCTTCGTCTGCTTTGATTTTCCCACGGAACACGTAGTAGCTCCAGAAGGTGTAAACCAGGATCACCGGGATGATCAGCAGGCCACCGACCAGCATAAAGCCAAGGCTCTGCGGCGGTGAAGCCGCCTGCCAGATGGTGATGGACGGCGGAATAATGTTCGGCCAGATGCTGATACCGAGGCCGGTAAAGCCCAGGAACACCAGCGCCAGCGTCAGCAGGAACGGCGAGTAGTGAGCATGACGCTTCAGGGAACGCAACAGTCCCCAGGAAGCCAGCAGCACCAGCACCGGGACCGGCAGGAACCAGAACAGGTTCGGCAGGGTAAACCAGCGCTGCATGATGTTGGCATGCTCCAGCGGCGTCCAGATGCTGACCACGGCGATGATCGCCAGCAGCGCCAGCAACATCGGCTTAGCCAGTGCCGTCATCTTACGGTGCAGCTCGTTCTCGGTTTTCATGATCAGCCAGGTGCTGCCCAGCAGCGCATACGCCACAACCAGACCCAGACCACAGAACAGCGAGAACGGCGTCAGCCAACCCAGTTCCGGGCCGCTGTAGGCACGGTTAGTCACGCTGAAACCGTTGATGATTGCGCCCAGCGCCACACCCTGACTGAAAGTAGCCAGATAAGAGCCGACGATAAACGACTTATCCCAGAACGGACGGTGCTCTTCAGTGGCTTTGAAGCGGAATTCAAACGCCACGCCACGGAAAATCAGACCAATCAGCATGGCAGTCAGCGGCACTGACAGCGCGTCAATGATCACCGCGTAAGCCAGCGGGAAGGCACCGTAAAGTGCCGCACCGCCCAGCACCAGCCAGGTTTCGTTACCATCCCACACCGGTGCGACGGTGTTAACCATCATGTCGCGCTCGGTGGCGTCCTTATTGAACGGGAACAGGATGCCGATACCCAGGTCGAAACCATCCATAACGATATACATCAGCGTCGAGAAGACGATGATGGTGAACCAGATTACAGGAAGATCGATACCCACGTTATTTCCCCTCTTCCGGCGAATTTAATTTTTCCTGCACGGCTGACAGCGGACGTGAAGG
>LIDZ01015485.1_pt2 | contig 16689 bp, 17 predicted proteins | sample 644651 | NCBI WGS metagenome assembly LIDZ01 (sample SAMN03856242, study PRJNA289617) | food metagenome | isolation source: wine grapes on drying loft during traditional withering process | host: Vitis vinifera cv. Corvina | place: Italy: Gargagnago di S. Ambrogio di Valpolicella | collected 2014-01 | reverse complement strand
TCTGGCGAGCCAGTCGCAGTCGGGCGCTTTCGGGAATAACCACGCCAAGAGGCGAATTGAATACCCTGGTCAGATCGATATCAGAAGAGTGTACGGTCATATCTGTCATCTATATGCCCGTCACCCTGCCAACTGCCTCCAAGGTGTGATCCGCTCGCTCTCGCACGATAGCCAACGAGTAGCCTGGCTTGCGCTTCTCTTGATCCGCTACCGCGAGTAATGCAAAGGCGCGGTGGACGGCTTCTGCTTTGCTCATATGGTTGCGGATGGCGATAGCGTTAAGAGCGTTATCGATTTCCTCGCTAAGTCTAAGGGTGAGTAAGGGCATAGTCGGCTCCTGAGCTTAAAAACGTCATTCGGTGTATATTGCTACTTTAGGGTGTACTAATTCGATAAGTCATAGTTTTATTCCCGAACTTGGGAGTTAAGCGTTGTGACTAATATTCCAATAAGGGGTAACACGAGCAGCGCAGCACTTAAACTTAAGATCGGTGCTGTCGAAGAGAAATTCACAAGAGCGCTTGTGATAGCTCCGAACGCAAAAATAATTGTGTTGTGAAGAGAGGACGCAGCGCCTGGCCGGCTGGGTGAGGAATCCATAGCAGCAGTGGTTGCCGCTGAACGCAAGATGGTCACTCCGCATGTGCAAATTATCATTGGCACCATGATATTAATAACTGATTTGGTCGCAAGCAGAGACGATAAATATAGAGCGGCCCCAGCGCATAGCATCGTGAAGAGCCCTGTGGTTATCTGAAGTCTCCTAGAGATAACACTGCTGATACTTCGTGCTACGAAGCCTCCGGTCAAATATGCAATGCCGTAGAACAGTAGGATTAGGGAATATGTCGTCGGCGGCAATGACAATTCCTCAAGGAAAATTATAGGAGACTGGGCGATGAAGGCGAAGTGGCAAGAAAACCCGATTGCAGAGAGCACTGAGTTCAATATAAAGTCTCTGCTCATAATGGCAGTTATTTGGGGGTATCCTCTTGGGCGCGTCGAAGGTCGGCTGTGTACTGAATCTTTAGGCAGCCACCATAGTGTAAGCAGCGTGACTGATAAATTGGTTATGATAAAAAAAATGAAGCTTCCACGCCAATTCGCTAGAAATTGGAGCGCAGAACCTAAAGCAGGGGCAGTAGATATAAAAATCCCACCAGCAGTAGTCATGAAAATACGGACTTTATGACGTTCTGACAAAGTAAACGTGTCTTGTATTATTGCATTCACTAGTACAAAGCTCCCGCATCCGAAAGCTTGGAGCGCACGAAAGGTTAAGAATGAATTAAAATCTGTCGTGAAAACTGCCCCGATCGCACCAGTGGTTGCGAGACATAGCCCAGTTATAATCAAACGTTTCCGGCCTAATAAATCAGATAAAGGGCCTATGAAAAGCTGCGCTAGCGAAAAGCATATAATAAATATACTCAGAGATAAAGATATATCGTCAGTCGATTTGGAAAAATGACCTGCTAGTGAGGGGAACGAAGGAAGCAAAACATCAAGTGGGAAGACTCCAATAAACGTAATAAGTAGCAAAATCACTCGAATTCTATAGTTTTTATTGGTTGCCATAGAGGCTGCTCTCATTGGTTTTTTAATTGTACATTAGATCTATCCCGGCTTTTTTAAGTGTGTGCAAAGTGGCAACTGCATGTTCCACTATTCGCTGGCTGATATTTTCGTGGCGGCGAAGGTTGCGCATTATCTCATCTATGGTCTGGGAATTGATCTCGCACGATAGTAAAGTTTGGGATAGCCACACTTCATCTGTCGCAAAAAAAATGGCCAGTATCTGCTTTACGGAAGTAACAATGTATTCCTGATCCGCCGCAGTTGAGCGTCTCCATATGTATAGGAAAATGTAGGAGAAGAGCTTGGAATGTTTCGCTTCATCATCTAGGTGATCTCGCAATATTTCATAGACTGCGGGGACTAGCGCTTGCTTACTTAAAGTCGCTAGTTCTTTTGCGATAATAGTCTCTGAGACAAAAGCAATAAGAATGCTAAGTATATTTCTACGACTGGGAGTTTCATTTTCTATTAGCGCCTCTAGATCGATAATTCGCTGGGGATCTCTGCCATTGCTCGATATTTTATAAATAGACCTTACACGTGTGGATAGTTCGTAAGAAACAAGCGCGTGGTAGCCCTCGTCGGTATAAAGCTGTAAGGCTGAGATTTTCATTCTTGCTGGGATTTTAAAGCCGAGGTCTTGATGAACAAGTGTCTGTACCGCGCGGTTGACAATTCGGTGCTCTAGAGTTGTAGTGTATTCCATGAAATAGATAAGATGTTCTGCGAGTAACCTCTGAATGAGATTTTGACTTTTTTCTCGAAACTCTGGGTGTAATAGGAAGGGCAGCCTGCTCCGTGGATACCAGTCTTCGAGCACTGTGAATTCTGTCAAGCCTGCGGGTATCTCGTACTTATGCGGCCGCGTGCGCACGCACGCTTCGCAATTCCAGTTTTTTAAATCAACTTCGTTGTGATTATCACTCATTGTGAATTCTCGGATAGTACCGACTTAAGTGTTTGAGGGATTGCTTCCCCATTACTGTATCCCGCGCCGGTAAAAAATAAAACGTGTTCATGCTCAGCCTTGTCGAGTAATAGTGTTTCGACTGGAGATTCATTTATCGCACCTGTAAGCCACGTGTTGAGTCCCAAAGCAGTTGCGATAAGTTGGATACATTGCGAAACGTGACCTACTTCGACAAATGCCATTCGATATGCTCGTGAGTGCTCATACTTCCACCATAGCTTATCAAACCTTGCAGTCAAAAATACTCCAAATGGAAGTTCATTGACAAAATGCTGGCCGCAGAGCAAGTCGCCGAGGATGTTGTTGGTGATTTTGGCCTGGAGTGTTAATGAGTGATGCTCAGGGTTATACCGATAAACTCCGGGAGCTAAACCGGTTACTCTAGAGCAATAAACGTATCCTTCAACACAGTTCAGTCCTCCGCCTGAGGGTGAGCACCGCCGCCTTCTGTAACCTTCAAAAACAAGGTTTTCATCATTTTGTCTCTCTTCTGGATAGCCTAGCGAGTAGTGTAGTATAGTGCTAGCCATAGCTAAGCTTATGGGGTAAGTTAGGAATTGGCGATCTGTTTTTCTAGTCACTAAATTTTTTATGAGAGAGGATTCCTCTAGCTGCACAGTTGGCGGTGGCAGTTCTATTGCTATGCCTTCCCCTTCAAAAATCTGTATCGGAATTTTCTTCGCCATCGCTTCATTGCAGTGCTCTAAGTATTGCTGAGCCCATTCATCCACATTTTTTGGTGGCGATAAATAGGGTATATCTTTAGTGCCCATGTGGTATATTTTTGAAAGCACATCCCAACCCCACGGGTTTGGGTAGATTTTCTTTCTTGTCAAGATATTTGCATGCAGTAGCTGTCTATCTGTTTCGCGAGATTCGTCAAATTGACTAGGGTCTCTTAGGATTTTAAATAATCGCAAATAGAATTTTGGATTAAGCTCGTACTGGGAGTGGTCTTCATAATTCCAAACTGTCAGATGTGAAGAGCTTGCTAAAAAAAATAGATTTGGGTTCATAAACATACATATGGCTCGCCGCAGTAAGTGATGAGCTGGTAGCCGGCACTCCCAGCCCATCTAGAGGAAGCTAATTACTTTTGCTGAGCTACAACCATTGCGAGGTTGGCGAGCTTTTTCGATTCGAGATTTACATTTTTCATTTTTTTTCTCCATTATTTGTTGCCACCGATCGGTGGCAGCTCGAGATTAGCTTGATGCGCGTGTAAGTCAATATGGGCGAGTTTTAGTAAATATTTCGAAGGTCTGTGCAGGTTTGAGTGTTTGTGTCTAATAGCCATCAACGCGCATTATGAAAATCAAAGACTTACAATAGTCTTACTTTTTATCTGTACTGTAAATCTCAAAAAATCTGTACCTATTCCACCGGCTCTGGAAGAGCTAAGTAATTTTGCGAAAAATAGAATAACTCACGCATGGCGGCGAATGCGGTCCAACTCGCAGCTAAGTTGGTACTCGCTCTGGCCATCTAAACTAGCGTAAACGACACCTGCCGCTGCCAGTTCAGGGGGAGTTCGTCCAGACAGAAAATAGTCGAGAATGTTCGCCATGGAGCGGTGCCTGCTGAGCAAACAACGCCATACCTTTACCCCTGAGCCATGCGCTAGGCTGCATGCCAGGTGCTCGACCAAGGCTACAGCCATACCGAAGTAGCCTGTTCGTTCCGGTTGATTGAGCCTCCTTTACGCCGTTGAGTGAGTCAGCTTCAACAGGAACGTGGAGGTGTCACTCCGACCAGTTAGGCGCTGACGCCCGAGCAGGAAAAAACAAAGCGCTGGAAGCCCGAATTAGCCTGCTGGAACGGGAAAAATCGATCTTAATAAAGGCAACCGCGCTTTCGACGGCCGAGTAACACGAGCGTTTGCGTCAATTGATCCGCTGCGGGCTCAAGGGTCTATTGGTCTGTTGCACTCAGTATTCGAAGTCACCCGATCTTTCGGCTGCGCGTACTGCCGGAAACGTCGATACCCGGATGTCGAACCAGCGCTTCTGCGCAGCCGCGTGAACGAGCTATTAACGCTAAGCCGAAGCGCTTGGGGCATCCGAAGTTTCATGCTGATGTCGAAAGATGACGGCGTGAAAATTGGGCGGCTCAAAGTACATAATTTGATGCGCGAGATGAGTTTGATCAGCAAGCAGCGGTGCTTTCATGCCTATAAAAAGGCTACCTTGGAGCGGCCTGGTATCCCGAACTTGCTTGCACGAGGGTTCAACATTACATCCCTGAACAAGGTCTGGTATGGCGACATCACGTACATTTGTGGTGAAGGCCGATGGAGCCAACTGGCGGCTGTCATCGACCTTTGTGCCCGCCGTGTTATGGGTTGGGCGTTCTCATCCAAGCCCGACGCCGACGTGGTAGTCAAGGTGTGAGACATGGCTTAAGAGCGGCGTGGCAGGCCGCCAAAGGTATTGTTCCACAGCGACTGGTGCAGCCAGTATGGCAGCCGAAGTTTCCGCCGATGACTGTGGCGGTACTACTTCACACAGAGCATGAGCCGGCGCGGCAACTGCCATGACATGGCGCCCATGGAACGGTTATTTCGCTGCATAAAAACTGAAGGGATACCGGCGGTGGATTGCATGAGCACGGCGCCGGCGCAGCGGGATGTCGGTCGGTTCCTGATGGATCTGTATAACTGGTGCCGCCCCCATCAGTTTAACGACGGCTAGGCGCCTGCCGCCTGGGCTGTAGTGCCCCGCCCGAAAGGGAATAGTTCGATACGTTTCCGTGCACTGAATATCCTCTAACTCCTTGCCCTAGCTACCTACGGCACGTACAGTTCGGCCGTCGCTGCAAATTCAGCGGCCGGGTGTGCAAGCTCGTAAAAAACAGTAGGCGAAACAGCGCCCATACCTAGATAGCAAGTGCATTTTCAATGCCCGTTTATCTTGTTTATGGTGGCTGTGCGCGGGAGACTCTCGGGTCTGCCGGGTTCCTATTGTCCCGGTCTTGCACACCTGCGCACAGCTGCCGCCTATCATGTGCAAGTGGTGTCGGCAGCTCCCCAACGATAGGAGTACACCGATGAGCTACCATCTGAGCGACAACACTTACCAGCAACTGCATCAAGTCCGCGACAGCATCCGGCTGCTCAAGCATTCAACCCAAGAAGCCGAGCATGCTGCCACGCTCTACTGTGCCCAGATCTCGAGCTTCCTTGCGTTGATGGACGACCAGTTGACGTCGGTCATGACGGATGCCACGGAAGAGTCGCAAGGTGCCAGCGATAGCGCGAGGCGCACCGGCGGCTGATGCACGCAGCCCCCTTGCAGAGCCGCGCACACGCTTCAAACCTTAACTGTTCGGCAGCAACCGGCAGGTAATGCTCTTGATGTACCGCGTCTCGGGGATTGCCGGGTGTACCGGATGGTCCGGGCCTTGGCCGCCGCGTTCGAGCATCTGGATGTTGCGGTCCAGGTGGCGGGCGCTGGTCAGGAGGATGTTTTGCAGATCATCCTCAGGCAGGTGCATGGAGCACGAGGCGCTGACCAGGATGCCATCCTTGCTGAGCAGGCGCATGGCTTGCTCGTTGAGGCGGCGGTAGGCGCCTTCGCCGTTTTTCAGGTCTTTCTTGCGTTTGATGAAGGCGGGTGGATCGGCGACGATCACGTCGAAACGCTCTTCGCTGGCTTTCAGCTCGCGCAGCGCTTCGAATACGTCGCCTTCGAGGCAAGTAACTTTTTCGGCAAAGCCGTTGAGGGCGGCATTACGCTCGACACCGTCGAGGGCAAAGCTTGATGCGTCCACGCAAAACACTTCGCTGGCACCGAAGGCGCCGGCCTGGATACCCCAGCCGCCAATGTAGCTGAACAGGTCGAGTACGCGTTTGCCCTTGACGTAGGGAGCCAGGCGCGCGCGGTTCATGCGGTGGTCGTAGAACCAGCCGGTCTTCTGGCCGGCCATGACCGGAGCTTCGAACTTGACGCCGTTCTCTTCCAGGGCGACCCACTCGGGCACCACGCCAAACGCGGTTTCGACGTATCGGGTCAGGCCTTCGGCATCCCGCGCGGCGGAGTCGTTCTTGAACAGCACACCGGAGGGCTTGAGCACTTGCACCAAGGCCGCCAGGACGTCGTCCTTGTGGCGTTCCATGGTCGGCGAGGCCAGCTGCACGACCAGGATGTCGCCGAAGCGGTCGACCACCAGGCCTGGGAGCAGGTCGGAGTCGCCGTAGATCAAGCGGTAGAACGGCTTGTCGAACAGGCGATCACGCAGCGACATCGCCACGTTGATGCGGTGCACCAGCATCGATTTATCGAGCGGCAGCTTGACGTCGCGCGACAGCACGCGGGCGCAGATCAGGTTGTTGGGGCTGACTCCCACGATGGCGAGCGGCTTGCCTGTTGCGGACTCCAGGACGGCCTGATCACCGGCCACAAAACCTTGCAGCGGGGTGGCGGCGACGTCGATCTCGTTGCTGTAGATCCACAAGTGGCCATTGCGCAGCCGGCGATCGGCGTTGACTTTGAGGCGAAGGCTGGGCAGGGACATGACGTCGCTCCGGAAAAAAGAGCGGGAGTATAACCTGAAGGGCAAGGCGCGGGATGACCATTCACCCCGCAGGCACGCATTGCACTCCTGTGTGAACACGCTCTGCCCGCAAAGCCGTTGCAGCCGCGCAAAGGTAGTGCATGTTCGGCCCTCTTCGCCGCCTGGCGCGCAAACCCGCTCCCACAGTTACTGAAAGCGGTTCACTCGCCTGTAGCGATAGGGCGATGGGCATCGGTGATCCATTCGCTCCATGACCCCGGGTACAACCGCGTCAGGGGGTAGCCGGCCAGGGCCAGGGCGAACAGGTTGTGGCAGGCTGTGACGCCGGAGCCACAGTAAGAGACCAACGTAGCCGCAGGTTTGCCGCCGAGCACTTTCTCGAACCGCGCCTTGAGCTGGTCGGCAGGCAAAAAACGCCCATCGGCCCCGAGATTGTCGGTGAACACTGCACAACGGGCCCCCGGGATATGCCCGGCTACTGGGTCGATGGGTTCCACTTCACCGCGAAATCGCGCCGGTGCGCGAGCATCGATCAGCGTCAGATCGGGGTCATGCAGGGCGTTATGCAATTGCTGCGCACTGACTACCAGGCTGTGATCGGGCTGGCCAGTAAAGCGCCCGGCTTCATGCACCGGCGCATCCAGGCTCAGGGGCAGCCCTGCCGCATGCCAAGCCTTCAAGCCGCCATCAAGCAGATACACGCTTTCTCGCTTGCCGAGCCACATCAGTAGCCACCAGGCGTGGGCCGCGAATGCGCCAGGGCCGTCGTCATACACCACCACGGTGCTGTCATCGTTGACCCCCCAATCCTGCAAGCGCTGGATCAACTGCTCTGGGTTGGGCAGGGGATGGCGCCCGGTGACGTGCTTGGTCACGGTGCCGCTCAGATCCTTGTCCAGATCGGCGAAGCGCGCACCGGCTATATGGCCTTCGGCGTAGCTACGCTGGCCGTAATCGATGTCTTCAAGGGCAAAGCGACAGTCCAGTATCACTAACCCCGGCTCATCAAGGCGAGCGGCCAGCTCTTGTGGGCTGATCAAGTGCGCGATAGACATGCAAACCTCCCTGGGAATTGCAGAATGGATTCAAGGTTGAAGATGAAGTTCCCGACTCTTGATGGCGTGAGGGTGATAGGTGGGCCGAGCATTCCTCACATTACGCGCATTTTCGCTGGCCCGGCCATGGGGATGCTGCTGAGCAGCGAGAAAACATCTACCAATGAAAACCACCCTGCGACACCGTGACAGTGGACTTTTCGGTGATAACGCCAACAGGAGACCATTTTCTGATGTGCATGCCGACTTGGCCGACTGCACCGGCTGCGATACCATCCGAATCCCCAACGGACTCCCGCCAGGACGACGCGATGAACCGAGTGTTGTACCCAGGTACCTTCGACCCTATTACCAAGGGCCATGGTGACTTGGTCGAGCGTGCTTCGCGCCTGTTCGACCATGTGATCATTGCCGTTGCCGCGAGCCCGAAAAAGAACCCGCTGTTCCCGCTGGAGCAACGTGTTGCGCTGGCTCAGGAAGTCACCCGGCACCTGCCCAATGTCGAAGTGGTCGGTTTTTCGACGCTGTTAGCGCATTTTGCCAAGGAGCAGGGCGCCAATGTCCTGCTGCGAGGGCTGCGCGCAGTCTCGGATTTTGAATACGAGTTCCAGTTGGCCAACATGAACAGGCAACTGGCGCCAGACGTCGAAAGCCTCTTCCTGACGCCTTCTGAACGGTATTCGTTTATCTCTTCGACACTGGTGCGCGAGATTGCGGCACTGGGCGGTGATATCACCAAGTTCGTCCACCCGGCTGTCGCCGAGGCTTTGAATAAGCGCTTCGCGCCCTGATATCCGACCGGCGAAGCCGCGCCCGCGTGCACTGCGGGCGCTAATGCGGCACAATTGCGCGCATTCGATTTGATATGCCCTGGCGTCTGGCCCGGGCTGGAGTTTCCATGTCCCTGATCATCACCGACGATTGCATCAATTGCGACGTCTGCGAGCCCGAGTGCCCGAACGCTGCCATTTCACAGGGTGAGGAGATCTACGTGATCGACCCGAATCTGTGCACGCAGTGCGTGGGCCATTACGACGAACCCCAATGCCAGCAGGTGTGCCCGGTGGATTGCATCCCGCTGGACGAGGCCCATCCTGAGACTGAAGCACAGTTGATGGAAAAGTATCGCCTGATTACCGGGAAGGTTTGAGGCATGCCGACCCCACGGGACTGCGGCTCAGGACCTGCTAGCACTGTACGAGCATAGCTTGCTGGCGAAAGCGCCGGCACTGCTCGCCCAGAACCAAAAAATCTTGCCCCGCGGGGCGACTTGCAAACGGACGATGCCGAATCAGTTATCGTCCGTTTTGCCATACCCTGACGTCGTGCAACCCAGGCAACGCACGAATGCGGCCTTGCCGGGGTCAACGACCAGCGCCTTGCCAGCCTTGCCCACGTTGCCACCGGCGGCGGTAAAGGGCAGCGCCACCACAAATACCGCCGCCCCCACTACAGTCGCCGCGATCAGTAGAGGCCGGGCGATGAAAAGATCGGCCATCATCGCGAACGCGGGCGGGTTATCCATCTGGTAGGTGGGATCGCCACTGCTGTTCGATTGGGTGGTCTCTACCATCCCGGCAGTGGCGGGCATGGCGGATAAACCCAGGCACAGCGCCAGGGCGACCGATAGGGCGCGGAATACATTCATGACACAGTCCTTCTGCTCGATGAGGGCGACAACATGGAAAACGCGACAGCCGAGGGCTTAACTATATCAGCGTCCGGGGACTTGTCAGTGTGCCCGCGACCACGGGTATGGGTCTGAATATGACTCAGCCCTGACAGCGTGGGCAAAACACGCTGGCACGTTGGCCTAGCTTGACCTCACGCAGAGTCGTCGCGCACACCTTGCACGGTTCGCCGCCGCGACCGTAGGCAAACAGCTCCTGCTGGAAGTAACCGGGTTGGCCGTCGCCACCGATGAAATCGCGCAGGGTGGTGCCGCCGCGTTCGATGGCGTAGGCCAGGATGCGTTTTATCTCGATGGCCAGCTTGAGGTAGCGACCGCGGGAAATCCCCCCGGCTTCGCGGCGCGGGTCGATACCTGCGGCGAACAGCGCTTCGGTCGCATAGATGTTGCCCACCCCGACCACCACGGCGTTGTCCATGATGAACGGCTTGACCGCTATAGTCTTGTTGCGGGACAGGCTGAACAGCCGCTCGCCATCGAACAGATCGGTCAGTGGCTCGGGGCCTAGCCGTAGCAATAGCTCATGGTTGTGCGGGTCGAGGCTCCACAGCATCGCACCAAAGCGCCGCGGATCGGTGTAGCGCAAGGCCAGCCCTGATTCCAGGACTATATCGACGTGCTCGTGCTTGAGTGGCGCTAGTCCTGCATCTACTAGACGTAAGTTGCCGGACATGCCCAAGTGGCTGATCAGCGTACCGACTTCGGCGTTGATCAGCAGGTATTTGGCACGCCGCTCTACCCCGATGATCCGCTGGCCCGAGAGGCGCACGTCAAGGTCTTCAGGGATCGGCCAGCGCAGCCGGCGGTCGCGCACGATCACCTGGCTGACGCGCTGCCCCCGCAAATGAGGGGTAATGCCGCGACGGGTAGTTTCGACTTCGGGTAGTTCAGGCATGTTCGACTCGAAAAAGACTTAACGCACACCAAGCTCGCGGATGGACTCCTTGAGGTTCTCGAAGTCGTAGTCTGACAGGCCGACGTAGTCCAGGACCAGTGCCGCGATGGCATTCCATTCGTGGTCCTCCGCTTGGTTGCCCAGCACTCGGTAGGACGCGCAAATGTGTTCGGCCATCTTCAACACCGCCAGCAGGTTCTTGAGCTGGGCGTTTCGTGACGAATCATCACTGAACAGCGCCAACGCGTTGTGGTGATTCGCGATGGCGTCACTGACGTGTTCGGGCAGGCGCCAGGATTTGGCGGTGTAGTACCCGACTACCGAGTGGTTGGTATTGAACGCCACGTTTTCGGTGTCGACCACTCGCACTTGGGCGGTAGCGTTGGCGTAGGCCTGCTCGAGCACGCTCATGTAGTCAGGGAAACGCTTTAGCATCAGCGGGATGCCGCAGTCATGGAAGAGGCCCAGGGCGTACGCCTCGTCCACTGCCTGGGACCCGATGCGCTTGGCCAAGGTTACGCAGGTCAGCGCGACATCCTGGGCGGTATCCCAGAAACGGTTAAGGGTCACGATGGTCGCATCGCTCATCTCGCCCCGGATCGACTGCGCATTGATCAGGTTGATGACCGAACGGCTGCCCAGCAGGGTTACGGCCCGCTGAATCGAAGCAATCTTGTTGCTCAAGCCATAGTGGGGCGAGTTGACGATTTTCAGCAGAGCACCGGACAGGCCAGGATCCTGGGCAATCAGACGCGCGATCGCGTCGAGGTCCGGATCGGGCATGTACTGTTCCATTTGCAGGTCGACCATGATCTGCGGTTGGGGTGGCACGCTGATACCTTGCAGGGCTTGCTGGATCTGCTCGGCGGTTAGCTCTGGGGGCATTGGCACTTACTCTGGGCTGAGCAAATATTCTACTCCGGTCAGGAGCGATCGGGTGACCGCCGGGCAAGCGGCGTCAAAATTTAATTTTCATGCAGGCTGGCCGGGCGTACGACGCTAGGCTTGCGACGCCAGCCATGCAGGGATGCGGCGTTCGAGGTAGTAGGTGGGGTGCCGGAACGTACCATCGACAAAGCCGACATGGCCCCCTCGGGCATGCTGCTCGAAGGTAGTGCTCGACGACAGCTCGGCGGCGGTCGGCAGGCTGTGTGGGAACACGAACGGGTCATCGAGGGCTTGAATGATCAGGGTTGGTGCAAGGATGTCCCCTAGAAAATACCGGCTAGAGGACTTGCGATAGTAATCGTGAGCGTCGGTAAACCCATGTAGTGGCGCCGTGACCCGGCCGTCGAAATCCCAGAAGGTGCGCATTTTGTCCAGGGAGCCCAGGCTCTGCAGCTTGGCCAGCCCGTCGTGCTGCCCGTCGCGCATGAACCGCGCCTGCTTGTCGCGCACGTAGCCGAGCATCGCGCGCATGAAGTGCGCCTGATAGACCTTGGAAAAGCCTTTGCCGATGCGGTCTGCGCACTGATCGAGACGAAAGGGCACCGACACCGCGACGGCGCCTTGCAGGCCGGACTGGCTGCCGGTTTCGCCTAGATACTTGAGCAGCACATTGCCACCCAGCGAGTAGCCCACAGCGTAAAGCGGCGCCGACGGCCGGCGAGCCCGCAGTTGCGCGATGACCTCGGCAAGGTCGTCACTGGCTCCCGAGTGATAGCTGCGCACCCGCAGGTTGGGCTCGCCCGAGCAGCCGCGCCAGTTGATTGCCGCGCTCGCCCAGCCCTGAGCGGCGAGCGCGCGTTGCAGGCCGGCGACATAGGGTGAGTTGGACGAACCGGTCAAACCGTGCAACACCAGCACCAATGGTGCATCGGTTGAGTGCGGGCCGTGCCAGTCGATATCGAGAAAATCCCCATCAGCCAGCCACAGCCGTTCGCGCGGGCGATCCAGATGCACCGTCGGGCGCCATAACGGCCCCCACAGCGTTTGCAAATGGGGATTGCCCAACCCGAATGCGGGGCTGAACCCCGGGCGAGTGCTGGATGCGACGGGCACGGCGGGGCTCAGCTCCGCTGCCAAAGCGCGTAATACACCTGGCCGGCTTTTTTCTCCCGGTGCAGGCGCCAGTTGGCGGGCAGCTCGAGTGTTGAAGGCGGTGTTTCGCTCTCGATGTAGATCCAGGCGTGCTCGGCCAGCCACTGGCGCTCTTCGAGCAGAGCGCAGGTGCCGGCCAGCAGTTGCTGGTGGAAGGGCGGGTCGAGAAACACCAGATCAAAAGCCGTTGGGGCCTGTGATTCGAGGTAGCGCAGGGCATCGCTCTGCAACAGTTGGCCGACGCTACACTCCAGCAGATCGAGATTCTTGCGCAGTGCCGCGATGGCCATGGCGTTGTTGTCCAGCGCCAGGCCAAGGCTGGCGCCGCGCGACAGGGCCTCAAGATACAGCGCGCCACTGCCCGCGAAGGGGTCGAGCACCTTGGCGCCTTCGATATGTGGCGCCAGCCAGTTGAACAGGGTTTCGCGCACGCGATCCGGCGTGGGGCGCAAACCCGGTGCGTCGGGAAAGCTCAGGCGTCGGCTGCGCCATTGGCCGCCAATGATGCGCAGTTGGCCAAGGCCGCCATGGACGGCCTTGGTGGTTTTAGGGGTGGGACTGGCCATTAATGCTCCGGGACCCCGGCCGGTTGCTCGGCGGGTCGCTCAGTAGGGGGTGGCAGGGGCTTTTGGGTGACCGTAGGGCCCGCCGTGACGATGACCATTTTGTCGGCGTCCAGATGCTTGTTCAACGCCGTTTTCACTTGCTCGGCAGTCAAGGCCTGGGATTGCTGCATGAAATCTTCGATAAACGTGAGTGGCAAGTCGTAGAAACCGATGGCGCCTAGTTGCCCGACGATGCTGCCATTGCTGGCGTTGGACAGCGGGAAGCTGCCGGCCAGCTCACGCTTGGCGTCGTCCAGTTCTTTTTGCGTCGGCCCGGTTTTGAGGTAGTCGCGCAGGATGTCCTGGACTAGCTTGAGGGTGCCTTCGCTGAGTTCGGCGCGGGTTTGCAGGCTGATCATGAACGGGCCACGGGCCTGCATGGCGGTAAAGGCCGAATACACGCCGTAGGTCAGGCCGCGTTTTTCCCGTACTTCAGTCATTAGGCGGGTGCCGAATGCACCGCCACCCAGAATCTGGTTGCCCATGGACAGCGCCGCATAATCGGGATCGTTACGATCAATGCCCAGCTCGGCCAGCATCAGATGTGTCTGCTTGGAAGGGAACTCCAGATGCGTCATGCCAGGTTTGGGTTCGGTCGGCTCGCCGACCACGGCCAGGCGCGGGCCTTTTGGCAGGGACGACGATACCTGTTCGGCAATCGTGTGGGCATCATCCATAGACAAGTCGCCCACCAGAGCGATTACCGCGTTGCCAGCGGCGTAGGCGCGCTTGTGAAAGGCCTGCAGCTGCGCCAGGTTGATGGCTGGAATGGTCTTGGCGGTGCCGTCACTGGCGTGGGCGTACGGATGGGTACCGTAAAGCTGGTTATACAGCGCTTGGCTGGCTTGCGCTGCGGGATTCTGTTTCTGATATTCAAGGCTGGCGAGCATCTGGTTCTTGATGCGTGCCAGAGAGTCAGCGGGGAAGGTCGGATGGCCGACTACCTGGGCGAACAGCTCAAGTGCGGGGTCGCGTTTATCAGCCGTGCTCAGGCTGCGCAGCGAGGCCACTGCCATGTCGCGGTAGGCGCCGTTGCTGAAATCGGCGCCCAGTCCTTCGAAGCCTTGGGCAATGGCTTCGACATTCTTGCCTTTGATGCCTTCATTGAGCATGGCGTTGGTCAGCAGCGCGAGCCCGCTTGCGGCTCCCTCTTGGCTGCTGCCAGCGGCAAAGGTCACGCGCAGGTCGAACATGGGCAATTGCCGGGCCTCGACGAACAGCACCTTGCTGCCGTCCTTTGTTTGCCAGGTCTTGATATCCAGTTTGCGATGTTCGGGTGCCTTGCCATCGAGCTCTTTAAGCGTTTGCAAGCCGTTGACCGGTGTTGCGTCTTCGGCCTGGGCGGGCAGGGCGGCAAAGGTGACCAGCAGGCTGGCGAGCAGGGCAGTGCCCAGGCGGCGTGCGTGATGGGGCGTGATGCGCTCAATCATGAGCCTTTTCCTCGGGCAATACGTGGGCGACGCTCAGGCGTTCGCGGGTGAAATAGGTGCGCGCGGCGTTCTGGATATCGGCGGGGGTGACGCTGTTGATGTCATCGAGCTCGCTGTCCATGAGCTTCCACGACAGGCCGACGGTTTCCAGCTGGCCAATGGTGGTGGCCTGACGGCTGATGGAGTCGCGACCAAATACCAGCCCGGAGATGACAGCGGCTCTCACACGCTCGAGTTCAGCGGCGGTGGGCGGTTTGGTCTTGAGTTGATCGAGCACGCCCCAAAGACCTTTTTCGACATCGGCCAAGGTTTTTTTCTTCTGTGTATTAGGCGAGGCAGACAACATGAACAGCGTATCCCCCCGCGTAAACGGGTTGTAGCTGGCCGATGCCCCGGACACCAGCTCGGTGCCGCGCTCAAGTTGTGTAGCAAGGCGGGCGCTGTAACCTCCATCGAGCAGCGCGGCGATCAAGCGCAATGCCTGTACCTCGCGGGGGTCCTTGGCGGTAGCCAGACCGGGGGTGTTGAACGCCAGCATCAGGCTTGGCAGCTCGGTACGAACGTGCAGGGTGATCTGACGTTCGCCCGGCTCGGCGACTTCCAACGGGATCTTCGCCGGTGGCGTATCACGGCGTTTGATGTCACCAAAGAAACGCTGTGCCAGCGCCTTGACTTCATCGGGGGTAACATCACCTACCACTACCAGTGTGGCGTTATCGGGGACGTACCAGGATTCGTACCAGTGGCGCAGCTCTTCGACCTTCATGCGTTCGAGGTCAGCCATCCAGCCGATGGTCGGCGTGTGGTAGCCGCTGGCCGGATAAGCCATGGCCTTGAAGGCTTCGAATGCCTTGGCCGTTGGCTGGTCATCGGTACGCAGGCGGCGCTCTTCCTTGATGACTTCGATTTCCTTGGCGAACTCTTCAGGCGGCAGGCGCAAGCTGGCCATGCGGTCGGCTTCGAGTTCAAAGGCTACGGGCAAGCGATCCTTGGCCATGACCTGGTAATAAGCGGTGTAGTCATCACTGGTGAAGGCGTTTTCTTCAGCGCCCAGATCGCGCAGCACTCGGGAGGACTCGCCGGGTGCCATTTTGCTGCTGCCCTTGAACATCATGTGTTCGAGGGCGTGGGAAAGGCCGGTCTGGCCTGGGGTCTCGTAACTGGAGCCGACCTTGTACCAAATCTGGGAAACCACCACCGGGGCGCGATGATCTTCGCGGACCACGACCTTGAGGCCGTTGTCGAGGGTGAACTCGTGGGTGGGTTGTGGATCGGCAGCCAAGGCGGCAAGAGGCAGGCAAAAAGTACCGAGCAGCAGGCCGGCAGCGCGGCGGGCTAGATCATTCATTCGAATTTGAACCTGTAAGGCTGCCCGCTTGGCCTTAGCGTCAGTGGGCGAGGAGGTGCTAGGATACTGATCCGGCTCGCTGGCGGCCATGCCTGATGTGAAAGCGGGCCTGCGATCATCTCTACAGGATGTTGCGCGTGAACGAGCCGGGCAAAAAGCAGTCTGTTCTGCGATATCAGAATTTTCAGAGGCGCCGCATTGGCGCGTCGCTACCTTGAGATAGCCGTCCTCCATGTTTGGTTCCAACGACGACAAGAAGACTCCGCCACCGGCTGGAGAGAAAAAAGGCCTGTTCGGATGGCTGCGCAAAAAGCCGCAGCAAACGCCAGCCGAGCCGCCGCAAGCCCTCACCCCCGAGACGCCCGAGACGCCGGAACTGGCCGTCGAGGTAGCGCCCGAGCCCGCATTGGTGACGACGTCGCCGGCTGTCGAGCCGAGCCCGCAGAGCCTTGTGGAGCCGGTGACGCAGGCTCCACCTGAGCCTGCAGCAGGCAGCCTGGTGTTGCCTGTACCTGAGGAGCCCGTAGCGCTGGTGCCGGACGTCGAGGCCGAGCCCGTAGTGCCGT